>QWCY01004359.1_pt1 | contig 14823 bp, 10 predicted proteins | sample 1972631 | NCBI WGS metagenome assembly QWCY01 (sample SAMN09866696, study PRJNA288562) | Human gut metagenome isolate pre1_stool, whole genome shotgun sequencing... | isolation source: gut | host: Homo sapiens | place: USA: California
TTGATGACGGTGGCCTTTTTGTCATGCTCTTTTACTCAACTAAGCAGCTATCGGGATTATTCAATTAGCACTTGACATTTTATTTGTAGGCATTTCAAAAATTATCTCGCCAGCCCCGCCCGCATCCGGTGGGCGTAATTGGCGACGCTGTATCGCTTCATGTAGGCGTTTTCGCTGGGGGCCGGACTGTCAAAGTCCAGCCCCTCCATGCGGGGATCGTCGGTGCCGTCCAGCACCTCCTCCACCGGAATGACGCGGAGCCTGCCGGAGCATTTCAGCTCCCCGCCGAATACCCCTGCGGCACAGTGGAATCCACGGTCACCGCACACCCAAAGCAGCTTCTTCCCGGCGGGAATATCCCCAAAGGGCTGCTTCAAAACAATGACGGAATGGGGTTCCGCCCCGGCTACCTCATAGTAGCCGGACTGCTCCGCCTTTTCGTATGCCTGGATCAATTTCTTGAATTTATGCTGCGGCTCGATATAGAACCAACTTTCCTGATAACCCATAATTTCCTCCGTTTTCTATTGGTTTTACCGCTCCAGCTGCGGTCTGCGGCGCTCTGGCGGTCTTTGATCCTCGTCCGGCTCGGCGTCTACGATCTCAGGCTCCTTGTGGTCTAAATTCAGCAGGGTGTTCAATTCCTCCAGCCGTGCCGTTTTAGTGTTCAGCTCCGCCTCGCGGGGAAACGGCTTTTGTACCTCTGCCTTTGCGGTTTCCAACTGCGTTTGCAGGTTGGAAAGCTGCTCCCGGCAAGCCTGCTCCTTGATGGGCAGTCCCTCCAGTGCATTGTCCATGCGCTGCAAATTGCCGAACACATCGGTTCCCAGCGTGACCGTGTGGCGGAGCTGCCCGATCATGGTCAGGCGGTATTCCCGCGCGAAGGTATCAAAGGCCAGCTCCAGCGTCAGGCCGCGATAGCTGCCGATCTGTGTCGCCTCTGGGGAGAGCATGGTCTGGCACATGGTCAGCAGCGCCGCGCCTGCCTCCTTTTTGTCGGCATGGGTGACGCCCGCCAGTGTAAGTGGAGAGAAGCCGTCCCCATTGGGGTGGGTATTCTCCTTGACGGCAGCAATATCCGCACCATAACCGGCGATTCGCGCCTGCGTTTCCGCGATTTGTTTCGGAAAGCCCTTGCTGATGGCGTCCTCCAGCGCGTATTTCTGGGAAAGATGATTGGACTTCAGCAGCTTCAGCTTGGACACCTCAATGTCCAAGTCCATCTTCTCTTTTATCATGGGGTTGCCGCTGGCCAGCGCCTTGATCTCGGCATAAGAAAGCGCCTGTTCATCCACATCTTCGGCGGAGCGGACAGGCGATTTGCTGGTCATGATTTGGCTGATAAACTTCTGCTTGCTCTCCACAAGCTGGTAAAGGTAGGCGTCGAAGGTGCCCTCGGTGACATAGCTGTAAATGTCTACCTCCGGGTTTTCGTTGCCCTGCCGGATAATGCGCCCCTCCCGCTGCTGAAGGTCGGACGGCCGCCACGGACAATCCAGATGGTGCAAAGCGATGAGCTTTTGCTGGCAGTTGGTGCCAGCACCCATGCGCTGGGTGCTGCCCAGCAGGATACGCACCTGACCGCTCCGCACTTTGCCGAACAGATCTTTCTTCTGTACCTCACTCTTGGCGTTGTGGATAAAGGCGATCTCGTTTTCGGGAACGCCCAATTCCAGCAGCTTCGCGCGAATATCATCATAAACGCTGAAGGTGCCATCATCCTTTGGGGTAGAGAGGTCGCAAAAAATCATTTGCGTGGAGCGCTGGTCTGCGGTGCGTTTCCAGATTTCAAACACATTCTCCGCACACTTGGCGGCTTTGCTGTTGGGGTCACTGGGGAGCATGGGATTGACAAGCCGCTGATCCAGCGCCAACTTGCGGCCATCGTTGGTGATGAGCAGCATATTGTCCACGCTGCTGTCCACCTCGCGGTTTCGTACTTTCTCAGCACGCTCCGCCAGCGACGCCACGATCTCTTTCTGATACTCCGATGGCTTCAAGGCGATGTTGTGGTAATGCGCCTCCGGCACGGGCAGCTTGAGCATATCCGCCGTCTGAATGTCCGCCACATTTTTGAATACACTCATTAGCTCCGGCAGGTTATAAAACTTGGCAAACCGTGTCTTTGCCCGGTAGCCGGTTCCCTCTGGGGACAACTCAATGACGGTGACGGTCTCGCCGTAGTTCGCCGCCCAGCTATCGAAGTGCTGCAAGCCCTGTTCCTCCAGCGCCGACATCTGCAAGTAACGCTGGATGGTGTAAAGCTCCACCATGCTGTTGGAAATGGGGGTGCCGGTGGCAAAGATAATGCCGCGTCCCCCGGTAATCTCGTCGAGGTAGCGGCACTTCATAAATAAATCGCTGGATTTCTGCGCTTCGGTCTGGGCAATACCTCCCACATTCCGCATTTTCGTATACAAAAAAAGGTTCTTAAAATAGTGTGATTCGTCAATGAAGATACGGTCAACGCCCAATTCTTCAAAGGTGACCACATCATCCTTGCGGCTCTGGTCGTTCAGCTTGTCGATCTTGGCTTGCAGGCCCTTTTTGGTTTTCTCCATCTGCTTGATGGTGAACTTCTCCGCTTTTTCTCGCTTGGCCTCTGAAATTCCCATCATAATTTCGTCGATCTGCTGTTCCAGAATGGCCCGCTGGCGCTCTACACTCATGGGGATCTTCTCAAACTGCGAATGCCCGATAATAATGGCATCGTAGTCGCCGGTGGCGATCCGTCCACAGAATTTCTTGCGGTTCTTGGTTTCAAAATCCTTGCGGGTGGCAACAAGGATGTTCGCTGCCGGATAAAGCTGCAAAAACTCAGTGGCCCACTGTTCTGTCAGGTGGTTGGGCACCACAAAGAGAGATTTTTGACACAGGCCCAGCCGCTTGCTCTCCATGGCGGCGGCTACCATCTCGAAAGTCTTGCCCGCGCCCACCACATGGGCAAGCAGGGTATTTCCACCGTACAAAATGTGCGCGATGGCGTTGACCTGGTGCTTGCGGAGCGTGATCTCCGGGTTCATGCCTGAAAAGCTGATGTGACTGCCATCATACTCACGGGGACGATTGCTGTTGAACAGAATATTATAGGTCTTACAGATAGCCTCGCGTCGGTCCGGGTCTTTCCAAATCCACTCGGCAAAGGCATCCTTGATCAGCTCCTGCTTGCTCTGGGCGATGGCGGTTTCCTTCTTGTTGAGGACAGCGGTTTTCCTGCCATCGGCATCGTACACATAATCAAAAATGCGGACATCTTTCAGGTTCAGGGTGTCCTCAATGATCTCATAGGCGTTAATGCGTTTGGTCCCGTAGGTGCTGAACGCCTTCACATTGCCGGGGTCCATGCCCTTGCCCTCCATGCGCCACTCGCCGGTGATGTTGGAGTAATGCACCTCGATGCGCCGTTGAGTGCTGCGCGGAGTTCCCAGCGTTTCAAAAGTAAACTGACGTACATATTCCGTATCCAGCCATGTAGCGCCCAGCCGGACGGAGATCTCGCTGGCGGTGAGGTCGGTGGGCTGCACCTGCGCGAGCGCATCAGCGTTGATCTGATACTGCGGGTCCTGTTTTTCCTTGCCTTGGGCAACCGCCAATTTCTGGCGCACATTGCCGGAAAGATACTCGTCCGCGGGCAGGTATTTCTCACGCCCATCGTTCTCGCCGGTGTAAGCGGGGTTCAGGAACACCACGCCGGTCAGTTCAGAAAACAGCGTCTCCTCGTCCTTGCCGGTGAGCTTGCTCATGTATTCCATGTCCACACGGGCCTTTTCGCCAATGGACAGCGCCAGCGCCTCCACCGCCGTGTCTACCTTTTCGGCGGGCTTGTGGCTGCGGATGGTGCGCTTGGTGAACAGGTCCGCCTTCCTTTTCAGGTTCCGGTCCTCGTCCAGAATTTCTAATGAACACAGCAGAAAATAGGAGCTGTCCTGATCGAAGGCGATGGCGTTACCGCGGGAATTGATGAGTCCGTATTTCCGGGTAAAGGCATCGTAGAGGGCATTCAGCTTGGCTTGCTGCGCCTTGATTTCTTCATCGGGATAGTCCTCGGTCTGGTATTCCAACAGCGTCCGCACACAGTCCCGCAGTTCAATCATGCCGCGTATTCTGCTCTCCGCCGTCTTGGATACCTCCACGGGGTTCATGCGGCTGTTTTCCCGGTAGTAGATCTGGCCCGCTACCAGCGTATAGGAGAAATTGCGGACGGCAGGGTCAGCCTCAATGGAATGATCCTCGCCCTCCAGTTCTTCCTCCCGGTCATAAGTGGTGATCTCGCCGTGGATATTCTGAACGGCCTCCGCCAGCAGTGCTTCCAACGGTTGCTCCGGGTACGATTCACAGGTGGGCGTGGGGCCGAACGGTCCGGACACCATCTTCATCTCGCCCAAAATCATATCCGGGTGGTCGATGAAGTAGCTGTTCATCTGGATGCCGTCCTCGTTGGTGGCAAGATGCACCCATTCCGGTTCGATGTCCACCATGCGCTCGCGCTTTTGGAGGAACAGAATGTCTGAAACCACCTCGGTGCCCGCCGCGGCCTTGAACGCATTGTTGGGCAGGCGAATCGCCCCCAGCAACTCCGCTCGCTGCGCGATGTATTTTCGCGCGCTGGCGGTGCGCTTGTCCATGGTGTAGCTGGAGGTCACAACGGCGATGACGCCGCCCGGTCTGACCTGATCCAGCGCTTTGGCCACGAAATACTCGTGGATGGGGAAATTCAGCCGGTCATACCGCTTATCCGGCACACGAAACTGGCCGAACGGCACATTGCCGATGGCAACATCGAAAAAGTTATCTGGGAAGGAAGTCTTCTCATAGCCCTGCACTGCAATACTGCTTTTCTGATAAAGCTGGCGGGCGATGCGTCCGGAGAGATCGTCCAGCTCCACACCGTAGAGCTTGCTGCCGCTCATGCTTTCCGGCAGCATACCGAGGAAATTGCCGATGCCGCAGGCGGGTTCCAGAATGTTGCCCTGCGTGAAGCCCATCTGCCCCAAGGCGGCATAGATGCCGCGGATGACCACAGGCGGCGTGTAGAACGCCGTAAGCGTGGATTCACGGGCGGCGGCGTATTCGGCATCGGTAAGCAGTTCTTTCAGTTCAGCGTAACGAGGATTTTTCTCGTCAAAGAAGTCCGCCAGACCGCCCCAGCCCACATACTGTGCCAGCACAGCCTGTTCCTCCGCTGTGGCGGCTCGGTTCTCTGCCTCCACGGTTTTCAGGGTACGGATCGCGTCCAGATTGCGCTGAAAGCGCTCCAGTGGTGCGCCCTCTCCGATGTGGTCATCGGTGATGCGGTAGTTCCGGCCATCCGCGTCCAGCGGATAGGCAAGCGCGTTTTGCTTTTCCTTTTTCGGCGAGGTAAGCGCCGCAGGCGGCTCGTCCGTCTGCGGTGCTGTGGTTTCCCGCGCTATGTCCGGCTGCTCCATGTGAGCGCGGACATAGTCGATGGATTCCTTTCGGAAGATGGGAAAGCCCGTCCCGCCTTCAAAGGTCACATCCCGCAGCGATACATTTTGCGTATGATCGTCTACGCTGTCCACTTCAAACTGCCGTCCATCTATGGTCAGGCGTGTACCGATGGAGAGCGGTTCGGGGACTTCCGGTTCCATGGGCATTACGGGCTCCGGTGGCGTTGGCATGGTTTCCTCGGAGGGTGCCGCAACTTCCCGCACCAACGCCGCTGTCGGCTCATCGGGTACGGTCGGTGTCAGTTGCCCATCGTGCCGGTGGTTGAACAGGCTGAAAGTGCCGTCCACATATTCGGAAAGCTGCTCCTTTGCGCGCCGAACGGAGCCATAATAGCGATCATCCTCCGGCAAGCCGTCCAGCCGGGAAGTCAGCGCCGCCAGCATATCCGCAGTCTTGCCCTTATCTTGCAGCTGCTCCTCGATCATGGGAAGCGCATCGTAATAATCCGCACCCTTGGGATAGGGACGCGGAACATCGTCCGGCGCATTGTAAAAACCGTTGTAGACGGTTCGAGCCAACTGCCCACGCTCATATTCCGGGATTTTGGCGATAGCATCCTCGCCGGGGAATCGTTTCTGTGCGATCAGGCGCTCATACTCCTTGACCACATTGGGGATCGTCAGATGGACGGTATCATATTTCTTGAAATTATAGTCCCGTTCATAGTCCAGCCCCTTTCCGGTTTTCGTGTGCTGGTATCCGGCACGACCGCCGCCGCTGTACTCGCCAAAGCAGGCTTTGATGAATTTCTGGTGTTCCTCCGATGTATGGGAATAGCAGAAATGGGAGTAGATCGTCAGGCGGCTTTCCGTGCCTTCATTCAAAAAGTGCTGGTCAATCTCGTCCTGCGTGATGAACATTTTGCATTGCCGCAGGAAGCTGGGCTGAGCATCAAAGTGCCGTTCCTCGTATGGAAGGTCGTTGAGGATGATGCCGATGCGGTGGGTGTTATACGCTGAAAGACGGTAACGCAGAATGGATGGATCATCATAATAAGCGTCAAGGAAAGTGTGATATTCCTGTGCCAGCGTTTGCAGACCACCCTCGGCCTTTGCAAAGGCCACCATATCCTCGTCCAGCTCCGGGTAGCCCTTGTGCTGATCATGGATGGCCAAAGTCTGCGGGAAAAGGCCCTGCGCGCGGCCTTCTTCGTTCAGGTCACGAGCGGTCATCAAAAGCGCGTCCATCGCTTCGTGCAACACCTTGTCAGGGGCCTGTGTCAGTTCGGTGGTGGAGAGATATATCCCGGCCCGCAGCAGCCCCAAGATGCGGCCCGCCGCCAATCCCCATGAGACCACGGTTTTGCTGTACCCAGTGCGGATGCTGTCCCCTTGGGCAAGATGGATGCCGTCCTCCAGAAACCACACGGCATATTTGCGGCCCTCGTATTCGATGCCGCGCCCATTTTCCGTGCCAAACTCCCGACGCAGAAACGCTATATTTTCCTGTTCAGAATGCTCCCGCATATAGAACACTGCAATGCGTTCGGCGCTGCCGGGTTCGTTTCCGGCTGTGTAAAGCGCCTGGTCAATGACCTCCTGCGGAACCGTGCGCGCCGGGGCCAGAATGCCGGAGGGCGCATCTGCCGGAGCCTCGTACACCGGGGCGTCGCCGCCCATGTCGAATAGGGCAAGCTGCTCAACCATGACCGGGGCGTTTTGCAGGCCCAGCTTGATTTTATACTCGCCGCGCTCGATCAGGCCCTCGGTCATCTCGGTGATGACCGGCCACGAAAAAACGGACTCCGAAGTGCGGGAGAGGTAGCTGCCCTCCCACATCAAAAGTCCGTCTTTCTCGGCGTGGTAGCCTGTCCGAACACCGTCGGTCAGTACCTCCACCCATATATCGTTGTAGCTGTTTTTTAAGAACTCCGTGCGTTCCGCAAGGCTCTTGTGCGCTTGAAAGTATTCAAAAATCTCCTGCCGCTTGTGCTTGCGCCCGCCGTTGTCCAGCAGATTCGCTTCAATGAGGTGCATATCCAGAAAGGCGGGCAGTTCTGCGGCATTTTGCTGTGCGGTGTCATGCTCCAGTGCAAAGGCTGCTGCCTGTTCCTGTGCCTTTTCGTCCGGGTAATCACCGTAGACGCGGAGGCACTGGTGTGTTTCGGCGTCATAGACGGCAGCGCCGTCATAGGCAAAACCATCTTCCTCCATCGTACCGGCAACATAGCCCTGCGCTGCGGCCTCCGCTTCTTCCAGCGTTTGATAGTCCAGCTTATCGTCAAAGCCGTTTTCAAAATGGTGATAGGCAGCGACCTGATACGCTCTTGTGAGCGTACGTCGGGTCTTTGGCTCGATTCGGAGAATTTCAATTTCTTCTCCGGGCTGCTTGTCCGCCAAAATAACGGGCTTATGCAAGGCGTCCAGCTGTGTAAGCTGATCTTCCATCTCAACATGAGGAATAAAGCAGACGGAGATCCGATCAGGCGTTCCTAACCGCTCCCGCCGCGTCACCTTGACATTTGAAAATGTTTCCAACAGCCGCGCGTCCTCTTGAAATGAGAGGTATCCATCTCGCAGCTTCGTAAATATGATCGCGTCTGGATGTTGCCGCTTTACTTCACAGTACAGCGTATAAAATTCCCCAATGGCCGGAAGGGTTTCCGCAAGATTGCCGCCGTCCGTATCAGATCCGATTGCGGCAAAGGCAGGAAGCTCGTCACTTCCTGCCTCTGTGGGTTCTTTAGTTGTTAACTGTAAATCAGGTCGTTCAGCACCAGTTCCTCCGCGCTGTGCCGGAGATTGTTCATCAGGCCCGTCCAGCGCAGGGGATTGGTCGCTTTCAGTTCCTCCGTCACGCCCTCGGTCTGTGCCATCTGCGCCACGGTCTGCTCCACCATTCTCTGTGCCGTCTGCTCGATCTCTGCCAGATGCTCCGTCAGCTTGCCGCTGGTCTTGAGGTTGGTGTAAAGCACTCTGCGGTGCTTCTTCAGGTACTCCCTCCGCAGCTCCGCGTACTTGCCCAGATGCACCTCCGGCGTCTGCGGCATCAGCAGGTTCGGCACCTGATAGCCGTTCTGCATCCTGTAAGTGACTTCCATGCTGTTCGCTCCTTTCATGGGGTGTTTCGTGTTGTTCTGTGTGGTTATCATATCTGCTTTTTTCACGGTTTGCAAAAAACTGATCCCGCTGGGCCTGCATAACTGTGCGGCTGATCTCCCTCAGACCCATCTCCGCAATGTCGCTGGTAGCGATGCCCAGGGCGTTGATGATAGTGGGCGTGTTGAATTCGTACACATGGGCAAACTCATCGGGCGAAAAATAATCGTCTGCCCGCAACCCCAGCCGGGTCATCAGCATATACGCCACGCTGACCTCCAGCGCGTCCCGATAGAACACCTCTAAATTGAGGTCATCCAGTTCCTCCAACAGGCTGTCCTCGCGGCAGTCGCGGAGATCTTGCAGGTAGTCTGTGATGTTATCTGCCACGGCATTGTGGCAGGCAGAGCGCACGGCGTCCGCCAGATTTTCTTTTTCGGCCAGGTTGCCGAAGGTGGCTTCTAAGGTTTCGATGACCTCCGGCTCAAAGGCCGGGTGCATCGTCCAGATGGGCAGCGGACGGGCAAAACGGGACGCATGGGTATCCGACACGTCGAAGTAGAGCTTCAGGCAGTTTTGACCGTCATCACCAAATACGGCAATGCTCTTGGCCCCGCGATTCACCCAGCGGCCAAACTGACGATTCCAGCGTTCCATCTCAAGGACCGCCGTGGCGTCCGGACGCTGGGCGTAGATCAGAATTTGATCATCGAAGGGGCATTTGTAGTTATAGCAGGCCGCGCGGAGAAAGCCCGTCCAGCTTTGATAGCTGCCGGTGACGCTCTGCACAGTCTGGTCATATAGCTCCGTAATAAGCTGAAATTTAGTAGGCAAGTTGGCACCTCCTATCTCTCCGGCTCCGCCCGCTTTTTTACTGCAAGCCGGTCATTCTTTTGCTGTTCTTTTTGGGCCTTTTCAAATGGCTTCCGCTGATAGCAATAAATATAAAACTGGTAATCACCTTTAACTGGCGTACAGCGGAGCATATACACATACCGCTGTGTTTTCGCCATGAATCCGCAAGAGGGAAGCAACGCACCCTTGATGGCGCAGATCTGCTCATACCGGTTGCAGTAGCGTTTCATGCTGTCAAAGTCCCGCAGTGGGGAATCCGGCTGCTCCCGCAGCCAGTTCACGGTGCGGTCAATATCGGCCTTAAACTCCGGCGTGTTCAGCGTGTTATGCTGGTGGGGCCACCATGTTGTATAAAACTGCTTGCCGCTGCCAAAATCACCCCGCAGGTGTCCCACGCAACCTACGGTCTTGTCCTGTTCCTCACTGCGGGAGAAATAGAGAGCGTGCAGCGCAGGCTCATTGACGCTGTAAAAGTCAATGACATCTTTCTCGCTGGCGGGATACTTCTGCTGAAATTCCGCAAGGGTGCGACACTCACCATCCAGAAAGGAAAGGCTGTCATTCTCCATTGGAATCCACCCATCAATGGGAAGCTGGAACGGCTCACGGGTAAGGACAGTACCATAGTAATTGACCACAATGTTTCGGGACAATTCTACTGGCTCACCCCAATCCTCATCCCCATGGCGCAGCTCGTAGCGATATACGCCCTCCGGCACAGTGGCTCGGTCAATGCGGCATTCCGTAAACAATGCCGGTCGGTCAAAAATCGTGACCTCCTGGTAGGTCACCTTCCGCGCGTCATAGTTCATCTGGCTTCACCTCGTTCCTTGTGTTTCTTTTGCGCTCTCTGTTGTGCCAAAAACTCCGGGGCCTTCTTGAAGCCGATGGTATCTGCGTAGTAGGCAGTTTTCCTTCCCCCCTGCGTCAGTACCACGATGTCGCTTACGGACATGGAACGCATCCGATGGGCGAAGGGGCGGGAATCCCTATTGTGCTTTGCCCACAGATCCTCCAGCGAATTTCCCTTTGCGTACATACCGGCGTAAGAACGCTGATAATCAGCACTCCGAAGTTTCCCCTTCGCCGCTTCATAAGACCGGAAACAGTAGTCTGCGTCAGCGGTTGCGGGAATCTGATAGATTTCATAGGTGCCGATCTCGTCGCTGATTTTCGGCGCAGCAGGAACATAGATATTGCCATTGCGCTCCTGCATTTCTGCAAACTCGCAGATATGATAGGCAGAATTACCGATGCAGACATGGCAATCGTCAATGTACTTGCAAGGGAAAACCATCTTTTCACCGTCAAAGCGGGTAATGACGATGCTTTCCCCGTCCTTGATGGTAAAGAGCGTGTGGTATTCGCTGTCGATGAAGCGGATCACGCGCTCATCCTTGTTGGGGTTTGGAAAGGCGATAACGCCCATGATGTCTACCGGCTCACGGTCACTCATCGTGCTTCACCTCGCTCTTTTGTAGATTTGCGGGCCTGCGGCTCCGGTATGGGAATAACTGTCAGATGCCCATTCAAATTAAGAAAGGCTTCGGGACTGTGAAATAATTTTTCGTATTTCTCCATCAGTGCAGGTGTTAAGGATGCAAATTCAGATTCCCCAAGCCCAACAACCAGAAAAGTCCCGGCCACAATATCATAAATATCGTTATCCTCATCCCGGAGCGCACGGTTCAACGGTAAGCCGTTCAGTTTTCCTTCTTCATTCACAATCAACGCCACAGGATCTTCATACGGGTATACCGCTTCGATATAGCCTCCAACCGCTCGCTGCAACGCATCAAGGCCGCTTTCAATTTCAATACGCATAGGCTTCTTCCCTGGCTTAACGCACAAAACGGTCATCTTTTCTTTCATGATGTTTGCCGACTCACGGTCACTCATCGTGCTTCGCCTCTTTCTTTTTTCGGTGTGGTGCGATTTTGTTCTTGCTGTGCCATGTGATCTTGTTGCTTTTTGTATTCATCACCTGCTCGTTTGCAGAAATCTTCAATAGCGGCGGCACGATAGCTTCTGTAATGTCCCCAAAAGTAATTGGGTGGGCCATCTCCATCATTTTTGCAATTGCGCACCCATGTCACAAACGGATCAGGGGCTTTATCACATTCACCTATGGCAAACTCGGCATTACCCACACGGACACGCGCCGTAATTTGATAGTCGGCGTTGATGATCCGTCCGGCAACATAACTGCCGCGCTCTAATTCCACAGTGCAGTTCCCGTTTTTTGCAAAGGTTACTTTTACTGGTATAACCGGCCTCCCACACACCAAATCTGGTTGCATGATAAATTGAGCATTCATTCCCATCAGCTCATTGGGCAGCTTGTCCATAGGCAGATATGGTTGCTGCTTCCCCATGATTTCGTAACGCAGGATTAGACCGTTGATGGGGTAATAAATGCTCATAACAGGGTCCTTGACATGCCCTTGTAGAATATTGGCATTCGCATACTTTGCATTGTCTAAGTACCACTGCGGATTTGCGCCGGGCGTATCCCAGCCAAACATTGATCCGGCCAGCATAGCGGATTCCTGCATATCTGAAATACCACGGCTCTCGTTGTGACTACTGGCAATGTCACGGTTTTTCTCGCGGTTTCCGGTGTCCCACTCGGAGGGATAATAGCCGCGCTCACCGCACCGGATGATAATAAGCTGCCCGCTGGACGGCAGAATGGAAAAACAGGTTTCCGGCAGGTCATTCCTGCGCATCGGTTCATTCCTCATCGCGCCTGCTCCTGCTGCCGCTTACGGTGCCAGCCTTCCAGTAGCTTGATAATGACATCTTCCATCTGCTTTGGGGTGTAGCTGGAGGGAAAGTATTTTTGCAGACGGTCATTGCGGATCGTGACCTTGCGCTCCAGTGGCTTTTCCTCCCGCATGATGAGGTCGATGATGTTATTTTCCAATTTTCCCTCGCCGCTGAGCTGCTTGAGCCGCTGGGCCTGTCCAAGCGATGGGGATACCTCGTCGCGCTCCATGACCAGCAGGAGGTAGGTCTGTTCTTTTTCGGACAGGTGGGAGAGGAAATCCGCCGCGGGAACGAACTTGAGCGTTCCTGCGTCCACTGCGTCCAGCAGCGGAGGGATCAGCTTATTCAGGCGCACATAACGCTGTACTTGCTTGCGGCTTTCGTCTACCTGATCCGCTAAAAGGTCTATTGAACTATGTCCCTTTAACTTCTGGCCAAGTTGGCCAGAAGTTAAATCGGTCCGTTGCCCCTGCCGTTTCATGGCGTCCAGCTTCAGTTTGTAGGCTTTGGCTTTCTCGCTGGGCAGTAAGTCCTCGCGGTTGATATTGTAGTCCACAACAAGGATGTCCGCTTCCTCGTCGCTGTAATTGCGGACGATGACGGGGCGGGTATCCAATCCCACGGCCTTCGCGCAGTAATCGCGTCGGTGACCGGAAATGATCTCATACCCGCCGATTTCACGGGGGCGGACGATCAGCGGCTCCGCAATGCCGATGTGTTCAATGCTGTCCATGAGGCGCACCAAGTCTGGCGTGGGACGGTCAATGGTGTACGGCTGGCGGGAATATGGGAAAACCTCTGCTGCGGGGACGATCTGAATCCGCTCCTGCCGGTCGGCTTCACGCTCCGCGTCCGTTTTGAACAGGTCATCGTACCGGGTCAGCTCGATGCCGCTTAATTTGCTTGCCAAGGCTCAACACCTCCCTCGTCAGGTTTTCATACGCCAGCGCTGCCTTGCCACTGCGGTCATGGTCGTAAATGCTTTTGTTTTCCACGCTGATCTCCGCTGCCTTGATGGAACGGGGGATCTCGCTTGCGAACACATGACCGCCATAGGTCTTGCGGACAAGTGCGTTGATCTCCCGCGCCAGCGTGGTGCGGCTGTCCACCATCGTCAGCACAATGCCGTCCACCTCCAGCTTCGGGTTGAGCTGCCGTTTCACGCGGGTGATGGTTCGCAAAAGCTGCTCCAGTCCTTTGGCCGGAAGATACTGCGCCTGCACGGGGATAATCACGCTGTCCGCAGCGGTGAGGGCATTGATCGTCAGCATACCCAGCGAGGGCATACAGTCGATGAGCGCGTAATCGTAGCGGTCCGCTACCGTGGACAGATATTGCCGCAGTACCGTTTCACGGCTCATGGTGTTGACCAGCGTGACCTCCAGTGCCGACAGCTCGATATTGGCGGGGACAAGGTGGACGCCGGACGGGTGGTGCAGAATGCCCTCGTTGGGGGCGATGGGCTGCTCCGCGATGATCTTTTCCATCAGGGTGGAGAGCGTGGGGGATAATTCGTCGGGCTGCGGCCAGCCCAACATCTGCGTGAGATTGCCCTGTGCATCGGCGTCGATCAGCAGAACTTTTTTACCTTGCCGAGAAAGACCAATGCCGAGGCTGGCGGCTGTGGTGGTCTTACCCACGCCGCCCTTCTGATTTGCCAGTGCGATTGTTTTCAATGGGACACCTCCTCCAACAAAAAAGGAGCCTTGCAGCCCCTGTTCTGACAAAGCTGTTGCTTCTTACAGTTATTCTTTTTTCGGGTAGTATTCTTTCTATTCTCAGTCTTGCTATATCTCAGTCTTATTAGATTTCGATTTTCGAAAGTCAAGAAATTCGAAAACCGAAAATCAAGACTTTCGAAAATCGAAAGTCACAGAAGCGCAGACTCCGGCTACATCTATGATTTTCGAAAATCGAAAGTCTGGACTTTCGATTTATTCAGGATATATCGCCGGCAAAGTTTTTCACATAAATGATAGCCGGTTTTCCAAGTCCTTGCCGCTTTCGTTCAATCAAACCAATACCTTTTTTGCTGTCCAATTCTGCGAATAGGCGCACCGCCTTTTCAGAGCGGCAGCGCAAGGTTTCCATGACTTCTTCTACCGTAAAAATGATAAAGACGCGATTTTGGTCATCTACCCACCCATTCCGATAGGACAACTCCATGCGATCAAGCAGCAGTCCATACAATAGCTTTGCATCAGAGGAAACGCCATCAAACCGGCTATCGATGATTAGCAGTTTTGGAATGCGAAAGAAAGCGTATTGTTCACTGGCGCGACCATAGTAATAGGGAAAACTCAATGGCATAAGATTCACCACCTCCTCCTACATAAGCAAATGGAGCATACATGATGTATGCTCCATTTGCTTATGTAGGCAACAGAATGTGTGTTATACAATATATCCAAGTGACGATTATAGCTGTCGAACCGCATATTACCAGACAGGGTTTCTTCACTATCTTTTGCATCAATATTTAGGGAAGATATGGGGCGAGGAAAAGCTCCTTGTGCCTTTGAACCACATGTTAAAGAAATACTATGCGCAAAGTTCCGATCAGGATGACCTGATCTCCATTGGGACCATTGGACTTATCAAGGGGATCTCCAGCTTTGATCCCTCCAAAGGTGCCCGGCTAGCTACTTACGCAGCAAGATGTATTGAAAATGAGATTTTAATGTATTTCCGG
>QWCY01005056.1_pt1 | contig 14822 bp, 10 predicted proteins | sample 1972631 | NCBI WGS metagenome assembly QWCY01 (sample SAMN09866696, study PRJNA288562) | Human gut metagenome isolate pre1_stool, whole genome shotgun sequencing... | isolation source: gut | host: Homo sapiens | place: USA: California
TATAGTATTTTGGTAGGAATGTCAATGGAGAATACAGGAAATCATAAAACTTTAACAAATTAGATTTTATAAACAGTGTATGCAGTTTCAAAGAATGTCAATACTTATATCTTGAAAGAACGAATATACCGCAATTGCGGTAGGAATGGAGAGGAAAATGAGTAATAACATGGATTTGGGGTATGAGATGTTCTGCTATCAGTGCGAGCAGACGGCAAACGGAAAAGGCTGCACGAAAATGGGTGTCTGTGGAAAGACACCGGAAATCGCAAATTTGCAGGATTTGCTGATTTATCAGGCAAAGGGAATCTGCTGTTATGCAAAAAAATTATTGGAAACAGGGGAACATGCGCCTAAAGAAGTGGTGCGTTTTTTGGAAAACGTTCTTTTTACAACGCTTACAAATGTAAATTTTGATGCAGATGTACATGTGGAATTATTAAAGGTATCGCAAAACATTAAGGAAGAATTGCGGGAGCAGACAGAGACAGAAATCAACCGCCCGGCAGCAGTTTATAATCTGCCGGAAACCAAAAGTGAAATGTTAAAAGATGCGCCGATGGCAGGAATTATGTATGACAAAGAACTTGACGAAGATATCCGTTCGTTAAGACAGACAATTCTTTATGGATTAAAAGGCATCAGCGCATACGGACATCAGGCAAGAGAACTGGGATATTACAGCACACAGGTCGATGATTTTTATATTTACGGACTGGAAGCACTTACAGACGATGCGCTGACGGTGGAAGAATTAATCCGGATGACGATGCGTACCGGTGAAATGGCATTAGAGGTAATGAAACAGTTAGATGAAGCGAACACAAGCGTTTATGGCAATCCGTATCCGCATAAGGTGAGTGTTCGTAGAAAAAAAGGACCGTTTATCATCGTATCGGGACATGACTTTAAAGATTTGGAAATGCTGCTGGAACAGACCAAAGGCACAGGTATTAATATTTATACCCATGGGGAAATGCTGCCGGGTCACGGCTATGAAGGATTGAAAAAATATCCGCATCTGGTGGGCAATTTTGGCGGTGCATGGCAGGACCAGCAGAAAGAATTTGACAATCTGCCGGGCTGTATTTTAATGACAACAAATTGTCTGATGCGTCCGCGTGAGGGGTATAAGGACAGGATTTACAGCACCAATGTTGTCGGCTGGGAAGGAGTAAAGTATATTCCTAAAAAGGAAAACGGCGAAAAGGATTTTCATGAAATCATTGAACAGGCATTGGCATTAGGTGGATTTTCCGATGATGAAGAAGAAAAGGAAATTACAGTGGGTTTTGCACATCAGGCGGTGTTGACCTGTGCTGAAAAGATAGTAGAAGCCGTAAAGGACGGAACAATCCGCCATTTCTTTTTAATCGGCGGCTGTGACGGTGCCAGACCGGGAAGAAATTATTATACGGAATTTGCAAAAATGGTGCCGCAGGACTGTGTGATTCTGACACTGGCATGTGGAAAATACCGGTTTAATAAGCTGGACTTTGGTGAAATTGCCGGACTGCCGCGTCTGATGGACGTCGGACAGTGTAACGATGTTTATTCGGCGGTACGCATTGCCACTGCACTTGCCGATGCGTTTAATACCGATGTAAACGGACTGCCTCTTTCCATGATTGTGTCCTGGTATGAGCAGAAAGCAGTAGCGGATTTGCTCGCACTGTTAAGCCTTGGCGTCAGAAACATTTATTTAGGACCGACACTCCCTGCCTTTTTAAGCCCGAATGTATTGCAGTATCTGGTGGATACGTTTCATATCCGCGCAATCAGCAACGCGGAAGATGATATTAAGACGTGCCTGAAGCAGAATATTGCATAAAGCACTTAGAATTTTCGAGAGTTGTTTATATTATGGGAAATAAACAACTCTCAAAAAATCCTGTTATGGAAAGAGAACAACAGCCGGAAATTTTAAAATCCATATTAGATTAGGCTTCAAAAAAACAATAAAAATACAAAAAAAAATAAAAAATTTTATTGCATTTCAAACTAAATTGTGATAGTTTTAACACGATTAACTGAACGAAAGAAAGGGAAACCATATGGCAAAGTTAAAAAAATGGATAGGTAATTTAAAAGTTGCAGAGAAATTGAAGGTATATCGGATGGCGGTATTAGTTATGACAGCGTTTTTCGTACTGGTGGCACTTGTATCGACATTAGTGATTCGTTCGAATATACGTCATATTACGGAAGTGTGGTCTCCTTCACTTGAGTATCTGCAGGAATTAGAAACAATGACTGCTAAGTATAGAATCAAGCAGTATCAGCATCTTGTAGAATCAGATGCCGCAGCGATGGCTACGTGTGAAAAAGAAAATGATAATATAGAAAGTCAGATTAAAGACGCGACAGCTAAGTTAGGTGAGATAATTAATTCAAATAAGAAAGCACAGCAAGGAAAAGCCGATTACGAAAAGGCAACTTCTGCGTGGGAAGAATACTTATCAACTTCAGATGAAGTATACAAATTGAGTAGAGATAATAAACAGGCTGAAGCAGCGAAGATTATGATCGGAAGTGCATATGAAAGCTATATGTCATTTGTAAAACAATTAAATACATTACATGATGATTTCCAGGTGGAATTAGATAATGCGAAAACACTTGCCAACATCTGTACTATTATTATTTTTATTGTCATTATTGTAACAGGAATCGCGATTGCAGTAGTTGCAACAGTTATCGGAAAGATAATTACAGATTCAATAACAGAACCGGTACAGCAGATAGATGCAGCAGTTGCCAGTCTTAGAAAAGGTGAACTGTCTAATATAGAAATGCTTACTTACGAATCAGATGATGAGTTCGGAGATACAATTAGAATGCTGAAAGAAGCAATGAATATTCTTTCAGATTATGTCCGTGAGATTTCTCAGGAGGTTAAATTGATAGCTCAGGGTGATTTGACAAGAAATGGTGATGATATTACACCGTTTCTGGGTGATTTTTCAGAATTGAAAGAGTCACTTGTATATATTTTAAAACGATTTAACAGTACATTGTCAGAAATTAGCGGTATTGCTGAACAGGTTACACATAACGCAAAGGAAGTTGAAAGTGCATCAAAGTCTTTATCAGATGGTGCAACGGAACAGGCCGGAGTTATTCAGGAATTGAATGCAACAATAGATACAGTTGTTGACCTTGCTGTAGATACTGCAAAGGAAACAAAAAATGCATCTGAACGTGTAAAAGCTTCTGCGAACAAAGCGAATGAAGAAAAGGAAAAAATGAATGTTCTGTTGACAGAGATGGAACATATTACAGAAATATCTAAGGAAATAGGTAATATTATTACAGATATTGAAGATATTGCTTCACAGACTAATTTGTTAGCTCTTAATGCTTCGATAGAAGCTGCCAGGGCAGGTGAGGCAGGTAAGGGCTTTGCGGTAGTAGCAGATCAGATAGGAAAACTTGCTGCAGACAGTGCTAAGTCAGCGGTAAATACAAGAGATTTAATAGATAAAACTTTAGTTGAAATTCAACGAGGAAATTCAGTTACAATTACAACGGCAGAAGCTTTCAATCAGATTATTTCGGACATGGATTCGTTTGCAGAAATGGCAGAGAATACAATGGAGAAAGCCAATGCACAGGCAGAGTCATTAGAGCAGGTCGGACAGGGAATTGAACAGCTTTCAGGTGTTGTACAGAGTACAGCAGCATCATCAGAAGAGAATACAGCAATTAGTATTAATCTCTCAGAGGGTGCAGATAAGATGAATGAGCGTGTAAACAGATTTAAGTTATTCTAAAGGTTAAAAGAGAATTATAATGATATTGGGGCATAAAAGACCTGATTCCACTTATGAGCAGGTTCATGTGGGGTTAGGACTTTTAACTCTGGTATTTTATGATACGATTAGGAAAGAAAGGTTCTTGTTGTGAGTGAGAATATATTTAAGGTATTTGGTAAGCTGCCAAAAGAAACTTTATTAGAAATAATCGCAAAATGTATGGATGATTATCTATATGTATATGATTTGCAGAATAATACAATAGAATTTTCTGAATCGGCTGTGAACCGTTTTAAGATATCGGATAATGTTATGAATAATTTTACTAATGATGTTTTACAGTTGGTTTATGAAGAAGACCGTAAGATGCTCCAGGAGCACCTTGCGGCTATATATGAAGGAAAAGAAAAGGTACATAATCTTCATTACAGATGGCTTGATAAAGAAGACATGCCGGTATGGATTAACTGCCGCGGTATAGTGATTGATGATTCACAAGGGAACGCACAATATTTGGTTGGCTGCATGAAAGAGACTGGCAATCAAAGAAGAGCAGATAATGTCACAGGATTGCTTGGAGGTCCTGAATTTAATGCCTATATGCGCTCGCAGAAGACACACCTTTCTAAGGGATTTCTTATGCATATAGGAATAGATGATTTTGGAGCAATCAATAGTTCACGTGGAGCGGCTTACGGCAATTATATTCTGAAAAGTGTAGCTGACTGCATGAAGGAATGTCTTTCTGATAAACAGAGGATATATCATCTTGTAGCCGACCAGTATGTGATTGTTGATTTGGAACATTCTTCAAAGGACTATGCCGCGGAGCTTAAGAAAAAGATAGATGACAGACTGTATAAGTTTATAGTATCTGAAAACTACGAGGCTGTTTTTTCGATTTCTGTTGGTGTTGTGGATGCGGTAACATTTTGCGAAGGCTACGAGGAGTGCCGCAAGAAATTTGCATTTGTCCTTAAAAAAGCCAAAAAAATGGGAAAAAATGGATTCTATATATTTGATGATAACGACTACGAGAGCTTTTTAAGAACAGGAAAGATAGTAGCGGCACTCCGTAATTCTGTTGTGAATGGATTCAACGGCTTTGAGGTGTATTACCAGCCAATTGTGGATTGCAGCTCAGAGCGGGTTATTGGTGCAGAGGCGCTTATGCGTTTCTCAATGACCTCTGAAGAAGATACGGAGACAGTTTCACCAGTAGACTTCATCCCATTACTGGAAGAAACCGGGTTAATTATCCCGGCAGGAAGATATATATTAGATGAAGCAGCGAAAACATGTTGTGAAATGCAGCAATATATTCCTGATTTTAAGATGAATATAAATGTTTCATATGTTCAGATTATGCATGGCAATGTTGAAAGAGATATATTGGATGTGATTAAAAAATATGGTTTACAACCGGATTCCATATGTATTGAAATGACGGAAAGTGGATTTATGGATATGACACCGGTATTCTGTAAGTTCAGGAAAGTATTGGATGAGAACCATATCTGCTTTGTAATAGATGATTTTGGCACAGGGTATTCTAATTTCCATTGCATACGTGATATGAATCCCAGCTATGTGAAAATGGATAGGGATTTTACTGCAAAGGCGATGAATGATGCAAGAGATTATGAATTGTATAAAAACATCATTCCGATGGTACATAGTATTAATGTCAGGATATGTGCCGAGGGCATTGAAAAAAAAGAATGGAGCCTTAAAATGAAAGAAATGCAGGTTGATTATTTACAGGGATACTATTATGGCAGACCCTGTGAAAAAGAACAGTTTATTCAACGATATAAATGTTCATAACAGCCGCAGGCTTTTTGACGGATCATCTGGTACACAAAAAAATTGAAAAAAATTAGCACTCACCTATTGACAGTGCTAATAATAAGTGCTATAGTACAACTAGAACAAAGGAAAGGAACAAATAAAGAAATTGAATTTGTTTTAAAACATCCCGGTTCCAGAGTAACAGGTAAATGAGCAGCGATTTTAGAAAAGGAGAGATGACTTATGTTAATGCCTAGTATTTTTGGAGAAGATTTATTTAATGATGATTTTATGAATGGATTTAAGTTCCCGGATGTAGACAAGGTTCTATATGGTAAGCACGCTTCTAATGTTATGAAAACAGATGTCAGGGAAACGGAAAGCGGTTATGAAGTAGATATTGATTTGCCGGGCTTTAAGAAAGATGAAATCAGTGCCAGCCTTGAAAATGGCTATCTGACCATCAGTGCTTCTAAAGGTCTTGACAAAGATGAAGAAAAGAAAGACGGCAAATATATCCGCAAGGAGCGCTATGCCGGCGCAATGAGCAGAAGCTTCTTTGTTGGTGAAGACCTGACACAGGAAGATATCAAGGCAAAATACGAGGACGGTATCTTAAAACTTTCTGTTCCAAAGAAAGAAAAGGCACCGGTCAAGGGTGATAAGTATATTGCCATTGAAGGATAACCTGTAACTGCAAATTGTGATTGTACAACTTATAAGGCATTTTGATGAAATGTCAAAAATGCTGATAAATAACCCTATATAATAGGTAGAAAGACTCCACAGCCGGAGAAATTCATAGGCTGTGGAGTCTTTTTATTTAATACAAAACTGTCAGGGGCAAAAGCCTAAAATCATTGCGGTTGTCAGGTGCAAAATATAGTGGAAGATTATGAAAAATACGAACAAAAATATGTGATACATGCACAAAAAATTAAAAGAAATACATATAAAAATAGCAATTGCGCACAAAAATAAAATATGATATAATAATGGAAACTAAAAAATAAAAAATAGTTTCCAACAAAAGTACTACACAAAACACAAACGGAGAAGGAGGGAACGATGAAAGAAAGTATACAGGAACAAAAACTGCAGCAGAAGATTTTAGAGGGTACGATAGAAGCCTTTAATCAAAAGGGATTGAAATTCACCATGGATGACCTTGCAGGAATCCTCGGCATGAGCAAGAAAACCATATATACGGTCTTTTCAGACAAGACTTCACTGTTTCTTTCCATGGTTGATTACCTGTTTGATACGATAAAGGAAAGCGAGCGTGCCATATTGGAAAATGAAGCATTGTCCACAGTGGAGAAAATCAGGGCAATTCTCGGTGTCATGCCGGACAGCTATAAAGACATTAATTTTGCGAAGCTGTATCTGCTCAAGGAAAAATATCCTGAAATATACACAAGGGTAGAACAGCGGCTGGAAGGCGGCTGGGAAATGACGATGGGACTGCTGGAACAGGGAATAAAAGAAGGATGTATCCGTCCCGTGAATTTATCCATTTTTAAATTGATGATGGAAGCCGCACTGGAGCAGTTTTTCCAGCGTGATATTTTAGTCAACAGTGGACTTTCCTATACGGAAGGATTAAGCGAAGTGGTTGGCATTTTACTGGACGGAATCGAGAAAAAGGCATAGAAAGGGGCAAGGTTATGGAAGACAGATCAAAAATGATTTACGGCAATGAAATCGGCCGCAAGGCATACAGAAATGCCATTCATTCTAAGAAAAAATTTATCAAAAAATATGGCGATGATACCGGCACAAAATATCCGGTGCGGCTTCGTAAAAATGCGGTGCTTGGCGATACGCTTGGCATTGTCGATGTGCGTGTTGCCAAAAAGCACGGCACAGCCGGAGAGAAAAATCAAACGATACCGTTTGATACGGAAAAAGGCATTATTGTGGGAAATATCCGCATGGGCTTCGGTCATTACCGCATTTCCATGGCGATTGCTTCGGCGGCACATGCAATGGGCTATGTACCGTACTGGATGGATTTGAATTCTTATGAAGATACGACCTGTACAAAGGTTATCCGTGCGCAGAATGATTTATACTCACTGGGGTCAAGATTGTCCCAGAAAAGCCGTCTGTTTAACCGGTTTGTCTGGGAACCGATGAATTACGAGGGCTTTAGAAAGCTTTCTTACAATGCATCAGACCAGAAAAATGCGGAACTGATGGCAGCTGTATTTGCAAATGTGCCAAAAGAAATTCCGGTCATTGCCACACATGTATGGCCGGCGCAGGCGGCGGTGCATGCGGGCATGAAGCGTGTTATCAATGCCGTGCCGGATAACTGGCCAATGGCATTGCATTTGTCAGAGGGCAGTATTCATACGGTGCAGACGCGTTTTGCCTACCAAGGCTACCGTATTTTAAACGGCATGGATAAAAACAAAGTGTTAAATCCAATGCCAAAGGACAGCCTTGTGTATACAGGCCACTACATTGACCATGAGCTGGTGCAGGGAATCGAAGAAGACTGTGCGGCAAGGCGGGCGCGCAAAATGCAGAAAAAACCGATGCGCTTTCTTTTGACGATTGGCGGTGCGGGTGCGCAGAAAGAAATTTTTGCGGAGATTATCCGTTATTTAATACCGCATATCAGGGACGGACGTGCTGCACTGTATGTCAATGTGGGCGATTATAAAAATGTATGGGAGCAGTTAAAGGCAGAAATTCCGCAGATGAAGACACTTTCTTGTGAACATTTTAACAACTGGGAGAATACAAAAAAGTTTGCAGAGGAAGCCCTGACGGGAGAAGTCACGGGAATCCACGGATTCTGGCATGAAAATATATTTGAAGCGGTTTACTGTACCAATCTTTTGATGAGAAGCTGTGATGTGCTGGTTACGAAACCGAGCGAACTGGCATTTTATCCGGTGCCGAAGCTGTTTATCAAGCGTGTCGGTGGACATGAACAGTGGGGTGCAGTCCATTCGGCAGAAATCGGTGACGGTACGCTGGAATGTCGTGACACCGGTCATACACTGCAAATGCTGGAGTTGTTTTTAAATGAAGAAACGCTGTTATTTCAGATGTGTAACTGCATTGAAGCCAATAAAAAAGCAGGCATATATGATGGGGCATACAAGGCGGTGGAACTGGCAGCCGCAGAAAGTAGGTAAGGTATGTTAAGTAAAAGGGAAATGGCTTCTTACGGACTGGGTGCCGTGGGAAAAGACATGGTTTATATGTTTTCGGCAAGTTATATTTTGTATTATTATCAGGATATTTTAGGTGTCAGCGCGATTGCAATGGGCATGATTTTAATGGCGGCGCGCGTGTTTGATGCGTTTAATGACCCGGTTATGGGGGTTATTGTGGCAAAGACAAGGACACGGTTCGGGAAGTTTCGTCCGTGGCTGTTTGTGGGAACGGCGCTCAATGCCATCGTGTTGTATCTGATGTTTGCGGCACCGCCTGCATTGGACGGCGGCGGGCTGGTAGCCTATGCGGCGGTTACATACATTTTATGGGGTGTGACCTATACCATGATGGATATTCCGTACTGGTCCATGATTCCGGCATTTACGCAGGGAGGAAAGGAACGTGAAAATCTTTCCACGCTCGCACGTTCCTGCGCCGGGGTCGGTTCTGCACTTGTAACGGTTATCACTATGCAGTGCGTCTACTTTTTCGGAAACGGCAATGAAAGAACGGGCTTTAAGTGGTTTGCCCTGATTTTATCCGTATTGTTTTTTGTATTCATTCTGATTACCTGTCTGAATATCAAAGAAAAATCAACGGTTGATGTCGATGCGCCGTCCATAAAGCAGATGTTTAAGGCATTACTGCAAAATGACCAGGCAATGACGGTTGTTATTACCATTGTGCTGATTAATACATCGGTATACATTACGTCCAATCTGGTGATTTACTTTTTTAAATATGATTTCGGCGGTGCGGACTGGTACAACGGCTATACGCTGTTTAACACCTTTGGCGGTGCAATACAGATATTGTCGATGATGATTCTGTTTCCGTTACTGCGTAAATTTTTAAATACAATCCGCATTTTTTACGTGAGCTTTGCCATGGCGATAGCAGGATATTTAGTGCTGCTGGTGCTTGTATTTACAACAATGTCCAATGTATTTATACTGTTTATTCTGGCATTTTTCATCTTTGCGGCAAACGGCATGTTACTGGTGCTTACAACCATTTTCCTTGCCAATACCGTGGATTATGGTGAATTAAAAAATAAGCGCAGGGACGAGAGCGTGATTTTTTCTATGCAGACATTTGTTGTAAAATTAGCTTCCGGTGTAGCGGCACTGGTTGTATCCGTGTGCCTGTCGCTGAGCCATTTAAGTCAGGATACGGCAGTTGTGGCGGGAGAAGCCGCACAGGCAGGCGGTTCGCTGGTCGGACTGCGTATGACAATGACGGTGCTTCCGATTGCAGGACTGTTACTTGCTGTGTTTTATTTTCACAAGAAATATATTCTGACAGAGAGTAAAATGGAGGAGATGAACAATACACTGCGGGCTTAAAAGGTATATATGATAAAGAAAGGATTTCTGATATGATTACGATAGAAAAAAATCTGTATGCACTGCATACACGGCATACGTCTTATGTATTTTGTGTCATGGAGAGCGGACATCCGGAGCATTTGTATTATGGAAGGCGGATTCATGCACAGCAGACCGTAATGATGGAAAAAAGGGCATTTCTTCCGGGCAATACGATTGCGTATGACAGCAGTTTTGAAAATCTTTCATTGGAGGATTGCTGTCTTGAAATGTCATCTTACGGAAAAGGCGATATCCGTGAACCGTTTATTGAAACAGAATATGCGGATGGCAGTACAACGGCGGATTTTTTGTTTGAGAGCGCACAGATTTCCGAAACAAAATGCGGCTTGCAGACACTTCCGGGTGCATATGATGAAAACGGCAAATCCGAACAGCTCAAGGTCGTTCTGGCAGACAAAGAAGGAAAAACAAAGCTGGAACTGTATTATGACGTATACGAAGACTGCGATGTGATTACAAGGCGCGCTGTTTTTAAAAATGAAGGAGAACAGCCTGTGAAGCTTAGGCGGCTGATGAGCATGCAGCTTGATTTACACCGGGCAGACTATGTGCTTTCAACATTTCACGGCGCATGGACACGGGAAATGAACCGCAGTGAAGCCGTGCTTGAAACCGGAAAATATGTCAATGAATCCTTTACGGGAACGTCATCGAGCCGTTCCAATCCGTTTATCATGCTTGGCAGAAAAGAAACGACCGAGGACACAGGAGAGTGTTTTGGAATAAATCTTATTTACAGCGGCAGTCACTATGAAGCTGTAGAGGTACAGGCAGGACGTACAAGAATCGTTTCCGGTATCCAGCCGAAAAATTTCTGCTTTACAGTTGGCACAGGTGAAGTTTTTGAAACACCGGAAGCGGTGCTGACCTATGCGGCATCAGGTTATAATCAAATGAGTCACCAACTGCATGATTTTGTGCAGGAGCATGTTGTTCGCGGCACATGGAAACGGAAACTGCGCCCGGTGCTGTTAAACAGCTGGGAAGCGGCGTATTTTGACATTAACGAAAGGAAACTGCTACGCCTTGCAAAGGCGGCAAAAGAAGCGGGAATCGAACTGTTTGTCATGGATGACGGCTGGTTTGGAAACCGGAATGACGATAAGAGTTCCCTTGGGGACTGGTATGCCGATGAAAAGAAGCTGCCGGGCGGACTTTTGGGAATTGCGCAGAAAATCAAAGCACTTGGACTGGATTTTGGTATCTGGGTAGAACCGGAAATGGTGAGTGTCAACAGCCGTTTGTATGAAAAGCACCCGGACTGGGCAGCTGCCGTTCCCGGCAGGAATCATTCCGAGGGCAGAAACCAGCGGATTTTAGATTTAGCCAATCCGCAGGTGCAGGAATTTGTCATTGAAGAAATGAGCCGTGTTTTTTCCGGTGCGGATATTTCTTATGTCAAATGGGACATGAACCGGATTTTCAGTGATGATTATTCACCGTATCTGCCGCCGGACAGACAGGGTGAAGCAGCACACCGCTATATCTGCGGGCTGTATCACTGCATGGACGTATTGACAAAACGTTTTCCGGATATTTTATTTGAAGGCTGTGCGGCAGGCGGCAACCGCTTTGACCTCGGCATTTTGTGTTATTTTCCGCAAATCTGGGCAAGCGATAATACAGATGCGGTCAGCCGCGCGCAGATTCAGAACAATTACACTTACGGCTATCCGCCGTCCGTGCTTAGTTCACACGTTTCAGCAAGCCCGAATCACCAGACACTGCGCCGCACGCCGCTTGAAACACGCTTTGCCGTGGCGGCTTTCGGGAATTTGGGTTATGAATGTAATTTCTGTGATATGTCCAAAGAAGAACTTGAGGCGGTGAAAGCACAGATTACCTTGTATAAAGAAAAGCGGGAGCTGTTCCAGCGGGGAATTTTTTACCGCGGCAGAAGTTTTTCGGACAGGGATATCCGTGACAGCAGTGTACTGTCGGCGGGCGGCGGCAGTCTGATGGAGTGGAGCTGTGTCAAAAAAGATACTTCCGAAGCGGTCGGATTGCTGATGAATAAACTTGCGGTGGCAAACACGCCGCATACATGCTTTTATGCAAAGGGATTAGACCCTGAAAAGCAGTATCATTTTTACAATCGTGCGTTAAAGTACAATATCAAGGATTTCGGGGATTTGGTCAACACCGCATCGCCGGTGCATATCCGTCAGGATTCCCTGATACAGCACCTCGCCGCCAAATGGATTAAAATAAACGGTGAGCGGGAGGACTACCATGTATTCGGCGATACGCTGATGTACTGCGGTGTGCGCTTAAAGCAGGCATTCTGCGCAACGGGACTGAATGATGAAGTGCGTTACTTCCCGGATTTCGGCGCAAGGCTTTATTTTATGGACGAAGAAAAAACACGGTAAGTATGATTTTTACGAAAAAAGCAGTTGACAGATTTTATTTTCTGTGTCTATAATGAAAAAAACGAAATACTTCGGTAGGTGAGGTTACCACAGGGATTTGGATTTTCCTAAGGTTGCTGCCGCAAATTTGTGGAGACACAAATCGTTGGTCAGCAGGCTATGTCGGTTTAAGGCATAACCTAATGCAACTAATATGCCCTGTGATGCTAAAGCTTGGACGACGGAAGCACAGCGCCAGATAAAGAAACAGGTGCGCAAAGATTAAGATTGAATTTCAAACTCCGTCGTCAGACGGAGTTTTTTTAGTATTAAAGGAGGTGAGGCAAATGGATTCGGGCGTCAGTTATCATTCGGAAAATTTACAGAATACGGATACGACAGAAGGGAGCATAGAAAATGGAGAAGAACATTTTTATGGAACTTCTGGCAGCAAGAGAATTCAAAGCAATCAGAAGCATTTTAAATGTGATGAATGCAGTAGACATTGCCTCACTGCTGTCAGAATTTGAAGAAAAGGAACTTGCACAGGCATTCCGTCTGATTCCGAAAGCAAAGGCAGCCGAAGTTTTTGCCAATATGAGCAATGCAACACAGAGCTGTCTGATTGATGCTTTCACGGAAACGGAATTAAAAGAAATCATAGACGATATGTTTATGGACGATACCGTGGATTTACTGGAAGATTTACCGGCAAATGTCGTAACAAGGATTTTATCCAATATCAATCCGCAGAAGCGTGCGCAGATTAATATTCTGCTGGATTATCCGCAGGACAGCGCAGGCAGCATTATGACAACAGAATATGTGTCACTCAAGCGCACCATGACCGTAAAGCAGGCAATGGCACATATTAAAGAAGTAGGAATCCACAAGGAAACGATTTATACCTGCTATGTGCTTGAAGCGCGCAGACTGGTAGGCATTGTGACCGCCAAAGACTTAATGGTGGCAGATGACGACAAAACGATTGAAGAACTTATGCGGACAGAGATTATTTTTGTGCATACGGGCGATGACCAGGAGCAGGTCGGACAGTTATTTTCAAAATATGATTTGCTGGCACTTCCGGTTCTGGATACCGATGAATGTATGGTCGGAATCGTTACGGTCGATGATGCACTCGATGTTGTGGTTGATGAAGCGACAGAGGATATATCACTCATGGCAGCAGTCAATCCGAGTGAAAAATCTTACTTTGAAACACCGGTGCTGACACATGCCAAAAACAGAATTGTGTGGCTTTTGGTGCTGATGTTATCCGCTACGGCAACGGGCGTGATTATCACACACTATGAAAATGCGTTTGCGGCAGTGCCGATTTTAGTATCCTTTATTCCAATGCTGATGGATACAGGCGGTAACTGCGGTTCACAAAGTTCCACGCTGATTATCCGTGGGATTGCACTGGGAGAAATTACCTTTCGTGATATTTTTAAGGTGATGTTTAAGGAATTCCGGATTTCAATTATTGTCGGTGTGATTCTGGCACTGGCAAACGGGCTTAGAATCCTGCTGATGTATAGGAATTTTTCACTGGCGGTTGTCATTTCAATTTCACTGGTTATTACAGTTATTTTTGCAAAGCTTATCGGCTGTATTCTGCCACTGCTTGCAAAGAAGCTGCATTTTGACCCGGCAATTATGGCATCGCCGCTGATTACAACGATTGTGGATACCTGTTCAATACTGATATACTTTAATGTGGCAACGGTGGTATTCCATTTATAATTAAGGTAAGTGCAAATATGTGAGGACACGGACAGAGAACAGATTTTTATCGGATACGAAAATTACCGTGGATTGCGGATAAGAACGGGTATGACATACATATTTTGCAGTATACTAACAGAGTAATATGGTGCAGAGGTGCGAAAAAATTTGAAAAGCACTGAAGGAAAATGCAAAAAAGTGAAAGGAGCATGACAAGTGGCACAGGATATAAAGACTGCGGACATTGCGATTATCGGTACAGGACCAGCGGGCATTTCTGCCGCTATTACCGCAAAAATCAGAAATAAAGAGATACTTTTGTTCGGCGCTGAGCCGGTGAGCAGTAAGGTGGCAAAAGCACATCAGATTTTAAATTATCCGGGACTGCCTGCCGTTTCGGGAGAGGAGCTGGCACAGGCATATAAAAGACATTTGGACGAATTGCAGATTGCGGTTACGAAAAAAAGAGTTCATGCCGTCTATGCAATGGGCAGTTACTTTGCCATTCAGGCAGGACAGGAGCAGTACCGGGCAGACAGCGTGATTTTAGCCTGCGGCGCCTCCAATCCCAGAAATATCGATGTAACAGGAAGAGATGCCCAGGGGATCTATTTTGCAGTGGATTTCCT
>QWCY01005029.1_pt1 | contig 14797 bp, 8 predicted proteins | sample 1972631 | NCBI WGS metagenome assembly QWCY01 (sample SAMN09866696, study PRJNA288562) | Human gut metagenome isolate pre1_stool, whole genome shotgun sequencing... | isolation source: gut | host: Homo sapiens | place: USA: California
CTTCCATTGACCGCAAAACCATTTCTAATTTAAGTTGTTCAAAGGGCATTCACCAAAACCTAACTTAATAATGAAGACAATCTTAAAAGTAATGTTTCTGTTATGCGGTGCCGGACTCATTCCCTCCGCAGCCAAAGCGCAAGCGAAAGTAGTTATTGATGACGAAGCTCCCAACGGAATCGTCATGGTCACCCTCGACAAGGCGGGTGACGAAATCGTCCGTATCATGAACGAGTCACAGTTCAGGTACATCCACGATCCACAAGCCCCACGTTTCCTGCTGATGGATAAGAAAGGGAAATTTGCCCTTGGTATCGGCGGATATGTACGTGCCACAGCCGAGTATGACTTCGGAGGCATTGTGGATAACATAGACTTTATTCCTGCTGATATCCCGAATATCAGCAAAGTAAAGAATCAGTTCCAAATGGACGCACGTACTTCCACTATCTTCCTGAAACTGGTAGGCCACACCAAATTATTGGGCGATTTCGTGGTATATACAGCCGGTAACTTCCGGGGCGGCGACAAAGCATTCCAATTGCGCAATGCTTATATGTCGTTCCTTAATTTCACTGTAGGTTACACTTACGGCGGTTTCATGGACCTGGCAGCCCTGCCCTCCACCATCGACTATCAGGGGCCTAACGGTGCTGCCTTCTACCGTGCCACCCAACTTGCCTACACTTACAAAGGCTTGAAGAACTGGCGTTTCCATGCTTCTATCGAAGTCCCAAGCGTGGACGGCACTACGAACGACCAACTTAGCGTAGCCCAACAACGTATGCCGGACTTCACTGCTTATGCACAATATGGTTGGGGTACAAACAGCCACTTCCGCGTAGGCGGCCTCGTGCGCAGTATGACTTATACAAGCACACTCAAAGACAAAGCATCCGACGTTACCGGATGGGGCGTACAAGCGTCTACCTCGTTCAACCTCAGTAAAAAATGGGAAATCTTCGGGCAAGCTACTTACGGAAAAGGCATCGGACAATATCTGAATGATATAAGCAATCTGAATGTGGACATTGTTCCTAATCCGGAAAAAGAAGGTAAGATGCAAGCCTTGCCTATGCTGGGCTGGTTTGCCGGGGCACAGTATAATATCTGTCCGAAAATATTCGTATCCGGTACATACAGTATGTCCAGACTATATTCGGAAAACGGTTATCCCAACGATCAACCCAGCAGTTACCGCTACGGACAGTATCTCGTAGCCAATGTATTTTGGAATGTTACTCCGAATATGCAGGTAGGTGCTGAATATCTTCGTGGCTGGCGTACAGATTTCAATAGTTCAACTCACCATGCAAACCGGATGAATTTGTTAGTACAATATTCTTTCTAAATCAGATACATAAATAAAGGAAACCGCCTCAAAATAGATGAACTGCATCCCCAAAAGTTAGGCAAAAAACTTTTGGAGTGCAGTTCACTATACGTAAGTGAGATATTTAAACTTGCTTTTATTGTGTAGGGTGATTTATTTCAACCAATTCTTCTAAAGTATATGTGTATTCATGCTGTGATAACTCCTTATATAAGGAACAAAAATTATCATAAACGTTTTTAACGGTTTCTGTCTTTCCGTATTTCCAAAGAATAGAACACTTGATGTAGAGTGCATCTTCATTTATACAATCATGCAAGAAAAGGGTATCAGCTATTTTTAATTTTAATTCATCATTGAATTGGTCTTGATACTTTCTATATATTTTCAAAAGTAACTCAGTAGCTGATGTTGAAAATTCCTTTTTGAATGGGGCAATCCATTCTGAATACATATCAGGAAGGAGAGCTCCACGAAGCAACAACATTTGTAGCTGGTTTAAATCTTCGTTTTCATGAATTTCCTGGCTTTCATATTTTTTCATCAATCTCATTGTTTCAATATAGTCACAGATATTATCTCTATCAAAATGAATACTCCAATAGCCGTTGTTCTTTATTAACTTCACACCTTCAATCATTTCTACTAAGGTTTTCAACTTACTGAGACATACATTCCTGCTGTTTCGGGCAGCTTTCTCATCCTTGTCCGGCCATAGAATTTGTATAATTTTAGATCCAAAAATCCCTTTGGAGGATTGTTCTGAGTGAAATATAAGAAGTATCAGTAGCGATTTTAATAATGGAGAGAATAAATTAGAAATTTCATTGCCATTTTGGTCTTTTACACTGAATTCCCCTAAAAGACAAATATGCTGTTTGAAAAAGTTAGTATGAGATGGTTCTGCAACCGGTATAATTTCTTTGCTTCCTCTTATACCATCCTTTTTTTTACAGTAAAGTATAATGCTTCCTGTCAACAACGACAGCAACCCTATTCCACCGATAAGATAATAGAAAAAATCACATTTGTCTTCTTGCTGTTGAGTAAGTGGTTGCTCAAGGCTATTTAGAGATACGGGTGGATAGGGAAGTGAGAAAATATCTACTATTCCCTCTTTATTTATATTGGCCTGAAATGATAAAGCATATAATTTCTTTTGCTCAGGTGAATAGTATAGATTTAAATAGAGATATTGTTTTTGCGGATCTGAAATGTATAGAGGAAAAGATACAATTTCGGATGTCTTATTAGAAGTGATAAATTTAATCAGTTGCCATCCGTTTTGAGTGGTGAGAATATAAAAGCATTTATTATGTTTGTCGTAGATCATATTCTCTGCGGGTAGAAATTCGTCAGACATATTATATTGCTCCCACAACTTCGTCACTTTATAAGTATTCAGATCTACGGCATACAAATCAAAATATGTGCGAGGAGATAATTCCTGCTTACCTGTTTTTGACCCCCTTCCTCCACATATATATAAGGTGTTGTCTACTATTGCAAGTGAAGAAGCATAACGGGGAGGAATATTTTCGAGGGTATCTTCCTCGAAAGTGCCTTTCCAGGGATTAATACGTGTCAGTTTATGATTGTAATGATAAAAGCCGTATCCACCGAATGAATAAATTGATGAATCTTTTTCAGAATAAATAGCTGAATTGTTTAAGGTATAATCCGTATCAAGTTTTAAATCATTACTCCAGGTCTGGGTATCAGATGAAAAGAAAGACACATTACTTTGCGCTATATTATAAGAAATCAGCTGCTCCCCTTTTTCTGAAACTACAACTCGTCCCGGAGTATTGGCAGCCACTTGTCCGTTGATAACAGGAATAATCTGTTCTTCATTCCGGTCGGTATCAAATACAATCACTTCCTTAGAATCTTGAGTGATATAGAACTTTTTTGTATACGGTGAAAAAGCGAAAGATGAATTCCATACCACTTCACAGCTATATACTTTTTGCCACGTAGCATATTCGTCAATCAGCCAATGCGGATTGCGTGCTATGGCTGGAACATTATGAATCTCATCATAACAGTTATTCTCGCGATGTTTACTTAGTTTCCAATAGCGAATCAATTTGTCATTCTGAATAATTTTTATGTCCCTTATATTGACCGATGCTATATCTATCAATTTAAAGTTGTCAAAGTCACATTGTCCAAAAGATATGGATATATGTTTTGTTTGCGTGGCAGGAAAAGGAATTTCTATTTTTTCTTTCCCAAATATAATCTGTATTTTTTCTGTTTTCCTGGAAAAGGTAATCTGTATTGGTACCCATTGATCATAAATAATGTGATCTGCTAGAGGATATATGTTTTCACCGACAACAAAAATAGGATATCTTTTTAAGTGTTCATTGGCTGTGTAGTATAAATCAATATTCTTGTTACTGTCTGTTAGAATTCTAAATACAACACCAAAAGGATTTTCTTGCCGGGTGTACATTTCGAAAGAAAGAGTGGTTTCTCCTTCAAGATATATCGGTTGACCATTTTCGAGGGTTAAAGAAGACATTTGGGAAACATTAGCCGGATAAGAAATTAAATGTAATCCATAATTATGCTTTTCTGCTTTCGTATGTGAATACAGACATAGGAAAAGAATAGTTATAAGAATTCTGTGCATCATAATAGAATAAGGATGATTGTACGGCAAAATTAGGAATAATTCCCTTATTATAAAACTGCAAAGGCGAAATATAATGTTTGTATTGTGGATTTAATGTGCCGTTAATCTTTGGTTAATAATATTTGAATGGCATTTTAGGGGGTTAATTGAATTTTAATGCAAAATTAATTTCGGGGGGATAAATTCGCAAAGAAAAACCAAAAATGAATGAAATGAAAAGAGTATTATTATTTATGACGTGCTGCCTGTTAATAACGGTGGCGAGTACTGCGAAATCTAACGATGACTTGAGGTTTAATGTAGGAAATTATACGATAGAAGTTCAGGTCTATACACCTGAGATTATACGTATATTAAAGTATCCGAAGAATAATAGACCGGAGAAAGAGTCTTTTTCTGTTATACTAAAACCTGAAAAGGTGGCATATGAGGTAAAACGGATGAATGATATATGTAGTTTGAAAACCTCATCCGTAACAGTAATGATTGACTTGTCTACAGGACAGATAATATATACAGATAAGGATAAGAATACCTTGTTACAAGAGAAAAATGACGGAGTGGAGATAATCCCACAGACATATGGAACAGAACAAACATATTCACTGAAACAAGTATTTTTATTGGACACAAGTGAAGCTATTTATGGGTTGGGACAACATCAGGAAGGCCGCATGAATCAAAGAAACCAACATATCCATATGCAACAGACTAATATGGATATTTGTGTTCCTATTATTCATTCTGTTAAAGGCTATGCTCTCTTTTGGGATAATTATTCTCCTACCGATTTTATAGATAATGCACAAGGTATGAGTTTCAATTCTTCATCGGGTGATTGCATAGATTACTATTTTATGTTCGGAGAAAATGCCGATGGAGTAATTAGGCAAATCAGACTGTTAACCGGAGATGCTCCCATGTTTCCATTGTGGACTTATGGATATTGGCAGTCAAAAGAGCGTTATGCCAGTCAAGATGAAATTGTAGGTGTTGTTAAAAAATATAGAGATCAAAAAATACCTTTGGATGGTATAGTACAGGATTGGCGTTATTGGGGAGAAGAAGATTCTCTATGGAATTCAGTTGAGTTTCTTAACCCCCATTTTCCTAATCCTCAGCAAATGGTGGACGATATTCATCGTTTAAATGCACATGCTATTATATCGGTATGGCCTTGTTTTGGTCCTGCCACCAATATTTATAAGGAAATGGAGAAAAAGAATATGTTACTTGATTTTCCTTCTTCTCCTAACGGTATAGGTAAAGTTTATGATGCTTATAACCCCGCTGCTCGTGATTTGTTTTGGAATTATATGAATCGGAATATCTTTTCGCTTGGCATGGATGGCTGGTGGCTGGATGCTACCGAACCAGAACAAGCTCATTATAATTCAGATATTCTTAATATGAAAACCTATTTGGGAACTTATCGTAATGTGCGTAATGCTTTTCCTTTACTTACAGTTGGTGGAATTCATGAGCATCAACGGACGCTGACATCTGATAAACGTGTATTTATTCTTACCCGTTCAGCTTTTGCCGGTCAACAACGATATGGAGCCAATTCCTGGTCAGGTGATATTGTGTCTAATTGGACTGTCTTAAGAAAACAAATTTCAGGAGGATTGAATTTTTCTTTGTCTGGCATACCTTATTGGAATACAGACATTGGTGGCTTTTATTCTAACAACTATTATCCTGGCGGGGTTAATAATCCTACTTTTCATGAATTGTATGTGCGCTGGTTACAATTTGCAACTTTTACACCGATGATGCGCTCACATGGAACACAGACACCTCGCGAAATTTACCAGTTCGGCAAAAAAGGAGATTGGGGATATGATGTTATTGCCGATTATATCAATTTACGCTACAGACTTTTACCTTACATCTATTCTACATCTTATCAAGTGACACAACATGCCGGAAGCATGATGCGTGCTTTAATGATGGATTTTCCACGTGATACACGTGTATATGATATTGACAATGAATATTTATTCGGTCCATCCATTTTAGTGAATCCGGTTACAGAACCAATGTATATAGGGCGTAATGGTGATAAAACTCTTTTGAATTTTGATGAAGTGAAAAGGCAGAATGTTTATCTGCCCAAAGGGAATGACTGGATCGATTTTTGGACTGGCAAGACCATAAAAGGGGGACAGGAGATTATGCGTGAAGTTCCGATAGATATAATGCCACTTTATGTAAAAGCGGGAACTATCCTTCCAATGGGTCCCTTTGTGCAATATGCCGAAGAGAAGGATTGGGATAATCTTGAAATAAGAATCTATAAAGGTGCGGATGGCGAGTTTGTACTTTATGAAGACGAAAACGACAACTACAACTATGAAAAGGGAAAATATTCGACAATTCGTTTCTGGTGGAATGATAACAGGCAAGAACTTCAAATTGATAAAAGAAAAGGTACTTTTCCTGAAATGTTGAAGGAACGTAAATTCCGGTTTATTCTAGTAGATGAAGTTAATGGCATTGGCATAAACGAAAGTTCTAAATATACAGAAGTAAAATATACAGGAAAAGATATGACGATACGTTTGTAGGCTATTACTTATAGATGATTTTTTAATGTTGAACTATTAAATATGAATATTATGAAAAAAGTAACATAACTGAAGTAAAATCCATCACAAAGGATGTATTTAATACATAGATACATCCTTATTCCGAGAAAATATTTATCATGTTAATTATTAATCAATCTAATATATGATTACAGGAAATTTCTTTTATAATGTAGGAAGGGCATTTGTTATGATAAAGCGGATAGCTATTCTCGCTTTTATTATGATAGCACTTGGAAACAATGTTGTTTGTGCTGCTGGTGGAAAAGCATTAAAAATAACAGGAAAGGTCATAGATGAATTTGGCGAACCTCTCATTGGAGTTAATATCAATGAGGTGGGAACTAATAATGGAGTTATTACGGATGTGAATGGCAATTACACAATCTACAATGTGGAAGATGAGTCATCCGTTTTACGATTTACGTATGTCGGTTTTAAAGTAATAGAAATAAAAATTGGAACTCAATCAATAGTAAATGTGCAGATGGTGTCTGACACTCAAGGTTTGGATGAAGTTGTGGTTGTCGGTTATGGTTCACAAAAAAAAGAAAGTGTGGTAGGTGCTATTACCACGGTACGTCCTTCAGCCCTTCAAGCAAACCAGACACGTACATTAAGCAATGCTTTGGCAGGTCAGTTGGCAGGTATTATTGCCGTGCAACGTACAGGAGAGCCTGGCTATGATTCTTCTGATTTTTGGATTCGTGGTATTAATACGTTTGGTGCCAATGCTAATCCTTTAGTATTGGTTGATGGGATTGAAAGGGATATAAACAGTATTTCTGCTGAAGAGATTGAATCTTTCTCGATTTTAAAGGACGCTTCCGCTACGGCGATATATGGCGTAAGAGGTGCGAATGGAGTGATTTTAGTGGAGACGAAAAAAGGTAAATTAGGTAATCCACGTGTTGTGGTTAAAGCTGATTATGGTGTTTCTTCTCCTACGAAACTACCGAAATTTGTAGATGGTGCTACATTCATGGAAGTGACCAATGAGGCACGCAGACTTTCAGGGCAACCTGTTGCTTTTACTTCGGAACAGATTGCCGCTACACGGGAACATACAGATCCGGATTTATATCCTGACGTAAATTGGCTGGATTTATTGACTAAAAATACCGCTCCGAGCATGCGTGCCAGTGTTGACGTCAATGGTGGTACTGAAAGATTGCGCTATAGCTTGATCGTCAGCTATTTTAATGAGGAAGGATATATGGTGCGGGATAAAAATGTAGGATACAATAATAAATTGAGTGCCAGCCGCTATAATGTAAGAAGTAATGTGGAGCTTAATTTGACTAACTCTACCCTTTTATCTGTAAATATGGGAGGCTATATCTATAATAGACGCTCGCCGGGTGATATTTCGGCTATCTTGAATGATGCATTTAAACAAACTCCTGTAGCACATCCGGCTGTTTACTCGAATGGGCAATTCCCTAAAAACGCCGACCAGAAAAACCCGTGGGTAGAAGCTACTCAGCAAGGATATACTAAAAATTATCAATCGTCAATTCAGTCTACCGTTTCCTTGGAGCAGGACATGAAGGGAATTTGGGCACCATTGGAAGGATTGAAAGCAAAAGTAACATTTGCATTTGACAACTGGAACTTTTCTAACCAAGACCGTAAAAAGACTCCTACTCAGTACTGGGCGACAGGACGAGATGAAGAAAGCAATCTGATTACTAATATTGTGAATGAAGGTGATGAATTCTTGGGTTATGGAAAAAATGGCGGTGGAAATCGTACGTTATATTTTGAATCTCGTCTTTCGTATGACAAAAATTTCAGAGACCATACATTGAATGGTTTGATTCTATTTAATATGCGCGAATATGTAGACGGAGATGCGGGCAGTGCCATCCAGTCTCTGCCATATAGGAATGTGGGACTTGCAGGACGTTTGGCTTATGATTATAGCGACAAGTATTTTGCTGAATTCAATTTCGGATACAATGGTTCTGAGAACTTTAAAAGGGGATACCGTTTCGGTTTCTTCCCTTCAATAGCTGTGGGGTGGTTACTGTCGAATGAACCGTTCCTTGAAAATAATAAAGTCATTTCTAAGTTGAAAATAAGAGGTTCGATAGGACTGGTCGGAAATGACAAGATTTCGAATGGCCGCCGTTTTGCTTATCTTTCTACCATTAACGGAGGAAACGGTTATCAATGGGGATGGACCGGAAATCAAGGTTATGGCGGATATCAGGAAGGTGAATTCGGTATTCCAAACTTGACTTGGGAAACGGCGACTAAAGCAAATTTAGGTTTGGAATTAGGGCTGTGGAATTTAATTAACTTACAGGTAGATGTATTCAAGGAAAATAGAAAGGATATCTTTATGCAACGAAATACAATACCTGAAATAGCCGGTTTTGCGGTAACACCCTATGCTAACTATGGTAAGGTAGAAAATATGGGTACAGATATCAGCCTGGAGATTAATAAGAATGTGGGCAAGGATTTTGCTTATTCTATCCAGGGGAACTTCACGTTTGCACGTAATAAAGTAATAGAAATTGATGAACCTGCCGCATTGAAGGAAACAACTCGTTCCAGAACCGGCCAGTCGCTGAATCAGCATTATGGATTGATTGCATTGGGACTTTTCACTCCCGATGATTTTGTTGACCCTGAGAAAGGAATCCTCAAAGAGGGAATTCCCGAACAGTTCGGAGTAGTAAAACCGGGTGACATCAAATATATGGATTTGAATGAAGATGGTGTAGTCAGCAGCCTTGACCAATGTCCTATTGGCAAACCTTATGTACCGGAAATAGTGTATGGTTTGGGAGGTTCTTTGCGGTATAAGAATTTTGATATAAGCCTTTTCTTCCAAGGAAGCGGAAACTTTACGAATTCATTAGGAGGAGATAACTTCATACCGGGATCTGGCTCAGGAGCATTGGGAAATATGTTCACGAACGTAGATGACCGCTGGAAAGAAGATGATCCTTACAATCAAAATGTTTTCTGGCCCAGATTGTCAAGCTACACGAATGTGAATAATAACCAAGCTTCTACATGGTGGCTGGCTGACTCAAGATTTGTGCGCCTGAAAAATGCGGAGATTGGTTATACAATTCCGAAGCGTTGGCAAAACGCTTGCCGGCTGTCTCATGCCAGATTATTCTTGAAAGGAACTAATTTGCTGACTTTCTCTCCTTTCAAATTATGGGATCCGGAGTTAGGCTCTACTACAGGACTGAAATATCCGAATCAAAAAATATATTCTGTAGGATTTGAACTTTCATTTTAAACTTAATAATATGAGAAAATTTATAATATCTATTCTTGTTACGATATCTGCTTCTTTGGTATGCAGTTCATGTAATGGCTATCTGGATAAAGAACCGGATGACATGTTGACACTAGAACTGGTGTTTAATAATAGTAGGAAAGTAAATGAGTGGTTGGCAAGAATTTATTCAGATATACCCGATCCGATGTTTCGTATAATTAACGATATGGGATTGCTCGATGACGATTACCAGTGTGCATTAGAGTTGGTTCAATTTGGATGGGAACCTATTATATCAACCCAACAGGGAAGTTGTGATGCAAACACGAGTTATCGTGACTATTGGTCTGATTTTTATAAAGCAATTCGTTCCGGGTATATCTTTTTGGAAAATGTGAAACCTTTGCCTGAACAGGGATTGACGGAAACAGATGTGGAATACATGAAGCACGAGGTGCGTTATATAATTTGTTATTATTATTCTTTCATGCTTCAACTGTATGGTCCTGTGCCATTGTTGACCAAGGAAGTCAGTTCACAAGCATCGAATGAAGAACTGATGATGGCGCGCACTCCTGTAGACAAAATGATGGAATGGCTAGACAGGGAATTGTTGGAATTGGCCGAATTTTTCCCGGAAAAATTAGTGAATGAGAAAATGGATTTCGGAAGACCTACTAAGGGGATTTGTTTGGCTTTGCGTGCACATTTGTGGACGATGGTTGCCAGCCCGCTGTTCAATGGAAATCCAGATTATGCGGATATGAAGAATCCGGATGGCGAGATGCTGTTCCCTGCAAACTTTGATCAAGGAAAATGGCAAAAGGCTGTAGAAGCTAATAAGGCGGTTATCGATTTAGCTGAAAAGGGAATTTATTCTTTGTTCAAGGTTTATACTTCTGAAGGTGATATTGATCCTTATATGTCGAATGTGAATCTATTTCTTACCACGGGTGAAACGAATAGAGAAATAATATGGTCAAGAGCAAGTAGTGAGATAGGTAATATGGAGCTTTTCTTCAATCCGCGTTCCAATGGTTCATACGCTTCATTCGGATTGACACAGAATCTGGTGGATACTTATAGAATGAGAGACGGAAAAGAGATACAAGATCCTGCATCTGGCTATACGGATGATACCTTTACTGAGGAAGATATTTACGATAATACGGCTTGGAGCTACTCTGATAAGGATAGAACTGTGGGACTGGTAACACCTAAAGGAACGTATAGTATGTGGGCAAATCGTGAACCACGTTTTTATACGACAATCCGGCATCATAAAAGTTTTGTTGTAGGGTTGAACGGACCTTGCGGATATGCTATGGGGCAGCCGGATGGAAGACCAAGTCACGATACCCCGCCTTGTGGCTATCATGGAAGAAAAGGATTAGATCCTGAATCAACTCCCCGTTCGGGCTATCATGGTGTTTATCGTCCGGCTATAATTTTCCGTCTGGCTGAATTCTATCTGAACTATGCTGAAGCACTCGTAGAAGTAGACCCATCTAATCCTGATATTTTAGTTTATTTGAATAGAATACGAGAAAGAGGAGGATTGCCGGCTTTGCCTACTTCATTACTGGGAAATATCGATGAATTAAGAAGACAAGTTGCCACGGAGTTCCGCGTAGAGTTTGCCATGGAAGGCAAATTCAGATATGATTATATTCGTAGATGGAAGATTGCAAAAAAACTAGCTCAAACTCCCATTTATGGTATGAACCAATATGGCTATGACAATGAACCTATAGGAAGTGAGAATTCGTTCTATAAAAGAACTGTTGTCATGAATAGGACATTCTTGGATAAGATGTATTTTTGGCCGCTTAAACAGGCATTTATTGATAAAAACGTGAACTTGGTACAAAATAAAGGGTGGTAATTTTGATTGAGGTATACAAAAATATTCTATTGTTTTAACTAAATTGAAGAGGCTATCTCACTTTTCCTTTTGAGATAGCCTCTTCTACTATTATTATATATAAAGTAATTATGAAATCAGAATCTGTAGTTGATGCTAGCGCCAAACACCTTATTTGTACGGCTATAGACATTTGTACCGCTCAATCCGGTATTATTATAGTTCTGAGATTTTTTAGTATAATCATTGTAGGTAGTCCACATGTAGCCAACGTTCAGGGCGGCTCTTGCTGTTAAATTCAGCTTGGCACCAAAACCCAGAGTATAAGAATCACAAGAGAAACTGGTATCAGTCTGATAGTCGTCAGACAATCCATAGTCTGTAATCTGACCTCCACAACTCAAAGTCAAATGCTTGGTTACATCCCACTCAATACCTGCCAGATACTCGTTTGTTCCCTTTGTCAGAAACTTCTGTTTACCATTGGCCATTCCTGCACTCTTGTCATCAAAGAAGTGGTATTCCACAGATGCGCGCAATACCGGAAGGAACTCATAAGCGGCAGCTATAGAAAGCATGGAAGGGATATCATTCGGGGTATTCACACCATGCTTGTAATCCGCCAATTCACTTTCAGCGGCACCAATCATACGAAGCGAGTTCTCTTTAGTGGAATTCTCAATGTTCAGGTTAGTCATGAACTCATACTTTGCGCCAATGTTCAGCTTGCCCAACTTGGCATCCAAGCCGATAACCGGAGTAAATCCCCATCCGGTCTGACTGCAATCCAAGTCGATGCCGATAAGTTCCGTGCCGGCAGGTATCGTTCCTCCGGTAGGCAAAGGCAAATTAGTGGCGGCACTGGCATTTAATGCACCCTGATAACCACCAGTAAAGTAGTTCATACGACCACCCGCAAAGACAGAAAGCCAGTCCGTTGCCTTATAAGTCAAGCCCAACTGTACAGAGTAGATATACTGCTTGCCATCCATGTAACTTTTCAGCGAATAGGCATTGCTCGGAATGTTTTGGGCTCCCAATCCACCTATCACCATAGCATCGAACATGGGAAGGCCATCATCAAACGAGGCTTTTCCACCGCCGCCAGTAATGCCGAAAAAGCCGGAAAGTGTCCAGTCACCCATCTTATAAGCGGCAAACAAACTGGGAATGACAGGAGCAGATGCCTTACCCTCATAATACTTATTCAGCCCCAAACCTTCGCACGAAGCATCGATATTTCACGAAGAAAAGCAGCATGCTGATTTGTATTCGTCAGCAGTCCTCCTGCAAAAGTTGAAGTTGAAACGATTAGCATCATAAAGCTAATCAAGCTAATTTTTCTCATCTAAATCTTTTTTAATTGTTAGCGGGCGCAAAGGTACAATAATATTGCACATCAGAAAGCATTTTGTGCAGAAAGATGCATTGCAGACAAAAATTAATTGAAAAAAGAAACTGTTTCTAATGAAACGGATAAAGAAAAGATCATGGAGGATGTATAACAGAACCGTAAGGAGAGAATCTCGTAATCATGAACAACGAACCATAATCTCACAACCAACTAATCTCAAACATACAAGAAACTAATCTCTGCACCGCAAGAAACTAATATTTTCCTTGCATCTAATTATTCATACTATAACTATTTAAGTTTCTTACAATATCTGTTGTAAGAAATTAATATAATTATTGTAAGAAACAAACATAATTGATATATGAATAATTATATGCAAGGAAAATATTAGTTTCTTGCGGCGCGGAAATTAGTTTCTTGCAAGAGCAGAATTAGTCTGCCGCAAGTGTGCAATTGACAGAGAAGGCTACCCGTAAACCCATGCAACTTCTGAACCTTATCATTCACACACGTGTTATTTATACTATATATACTAAATTCTAAAAACTTCAGAAATCATGGCATATACAATTGCTTTTTTCGGCACCAAGCCCTATGACGAGGCTTCGTTCAATGAGAAAAATAAAGAGTACAATTTTGAACTCCGCTATTATAAAGGGCACCTAAACAAACACAACGTGATACTGACACAGGGTGTGGATGCCGTCTGCATATTCGTAAATGACACTGCAGACGCGGACGTGCTGCGTATGATGGCCGATAATGGCGTAAAATTGCTGGCATTGCGTTGTGCCGGGTACAACAATGTAGACCTAAAAGCAGCAGCCGAATGTGGCATCACGGTGGTACGTGTCCCCGCCTATTCGCCTTACGCCGTAGCTGAATATACCGTTGCCCTCATGCTTTCGCTGAACCGCAAAATTCCCCGTGCCACTTGGCGCACCCGTGACGGTAACTTCTCCCTGCATGGATTGCTCGGCTTCGACATGTACGGAAAAACAGTCGGCATCATCGGCACCGGAAAGATTGCAAAGAAGCTCATCATGATTCTGCGCGGCTTCGGAATGAACATTCTGGCTTATGACTTATATCCCGACTATAACTTTGCCCGCGAACATCAGGTAGTATATACCACGCTGGACGAACTTTATCACAGTTCGGACATCATTTCCCTACACTGCCCCCTCACCGAACAGACCAAATATCTCATCAACGACTACTCCATCAGCAAAATGAAGGACGGCGTAATGATTATAAATACAGGGCGCGGACAACTGATACACACCAATGCCCTGATAGAAGGCTTGAAAAATAAGAAAATCGGTTCCGCCGGACTGGATGTGTATGAAGAAGAAAGCGAATACTTCTACGAAGACCAATCGGACCACATCATTGATGACGACGTACTGGCACGCCTGCTTTCGTTCAATAATGTCATTGTAACCTCACACCAGGCGTTTTTCACCCGGGAAGCATTAGAAAACATTGCTTCGACTACATTGCAGAATATCAGAGAGTTTACAAGTGGGAAAGCCCTGGAAAATAAAGTAATATAAGGGAGCTACGAGCTACACAGCTACAAGCTACAAGTGCCTTGCGGTATGATAGCCTCATAGCGCAGCTACTTGTAGCTTGTAGCTGTGTAGCTTGTAGCTTTTCTACTAAACTTTTTCAAAACCAGTTTGTTATCTAAACATATCAACCATTTAAAAGAAAGGAATTAATTATGAAAAAAGTAATAGACAAAGCGGAAAGCCGTGG
>QWCY01004371.1_pt1 | contig 14777 bp, 8 predicted proteins | sample 1972631 | NCBI WGS metagenome assembly QWCY01 (sample SAMN09866696, study PRJNA288562) | Human gut metagenome isolate pre1_stool, whole genome shotgun sequencing... | isolation source: gut | host: Homo sapiens | place: USA: California
GAGGTGCTGCAGGTTCCGGAGTCTGAGATCACGGGCATTAAATGCCTGAAGACCGGCATGACGAACAAGTCTTTCCTGTTTAAGGTTCACGGCAAGTCCTATATCTGCCGGATTCCTGGTCCGGGAACCGAGCTTCTGATCAACCGGAAACAGGAAAAGGCGGTCTATGACGCAGTAAAGGATTACGGCATCACCGAACATGTTGTATACATGAACGGGGAGACCGGCTACAAGATTTCCGAGTATTATGAGGGGGCGCGCAACAGCGATCCGCGCGACTGGGATGATGTGGCACGGTGCATGGCACTTGTGGAGAAGCTCCATGATTCGAAGCTCCATGTGGACCATTCTTTTGATATCCGGGAGCGGATCGGCTTCTATGAGGCGCTGTGCCGCGGATATGAGAAGAAGCTTTTTGAGGATTATCCGGAAGTGAAGTCCCATATGATGACACTGCTTGACCGCCTCGACCACCTGAACCGGCCGAAGGTCCTGTCCCATATCGACAGCGTGTGCGACAACTTCCTGTTCCTGCCGGACGGGGATCTCCGCCTGATCGACTGGGAGTACTCCGGCATGTGTGATCCGCTGATCGATGTGAGCATGTGCGCGATCTATTCCTATTATAATGATTTTGAGGTCGAGAAACTGATCAAGCTCTACCTGCACCGGGAGCCGACCTCCGAGGAGCGGTTCGTTTACTACGCTTATATTGCCCTCGGCGGATTCTTGTGGTGTTTGTGGGCGGTGTATAAGAGCAGTGTCGGCGAGGAGTTTGGCGATTATACGATCGTGATGTACCGGTATGCGAAGCGGTTTTATAAGAAGATTATTACCTCGCCGGAATTTCTTGGAATCGGAGACGGCGGGACACTGAGATAACCGTACTGGCGGTCTGCGGCTTTCCTGGTGCGGCATTCGGAAGAACGCAGGTCAGGGAACTGGTCCGGAAAAGCCGAATAATCGCCACATTTTCAATTGAATTTTTGCAAGACGTATGTGTATTTTTATGCTATACTGAAAATACGCAGATAACGTCCATAGAGTCCCGGGATGAAGCTGTGACAGAAATGCAGTTATCCCGGGATCTTTTTTATAGCTGGTCGACGGTTTCGGAAGTACAGCGCTGCCTGGTACCGGCAGCTACATCCGGCATCAGGTCTGTCAGCTTGTAAGATAAGAATTTTAATGTACAACTTTTAAAGGGGGATTTCCATGAGACAAAAGAAACGGGCGGCGGCGGTTCTTTTAAGTGCCGTCATGGCTTTTTCCGCGGTAAGTCCGGCGGTTCCGGTATGGGCGGCTTCCTGGCAGAAGAACGCGTCCGGCTCCTATATTGGAAGTGATGGTTCCGTGCTTACCGGTATCCTGTCCCGGGGTGTCGATGTTTCCCAGTGGCAGCAGAATATCAACTGGTCCGCGGTCGCCGCTGATGATATCCAGTTCGCGATGATCGGAACGCGGTACAACAATGCGGTGGATCCGTATTTTGATACGAATGTGCGTGGGGCAGCGGCGGCGGGACTCCGCGTCGGTGTTTACCTTTATTCCTACGCGACGACTACAGCGATGGCGGAATCCGACGCTGATTTTGTCCTAAACCTTATCAAGGACTATCCAATCTCCTACCCGGTAGTTCTCGATGTGGAGGCGCAGGAAATGAACAGCCTGACTCCTGCACAGGTCTCTGATATTATCAACGCATTCTGTAAGAAGGTGGAGACGGCTGGATATTATCCGATGGTCTACACGAATGATTACTGGATCAGCAATAAGATCGACATGACGAAGGTCCACTATGACGTGTGGGTTGCCCGTTATGACTCGAAGCCGACTTACCAGGGTGCGGCAATGTGGCAGGCGTCGAACCAGGGAACGGTAAATGGTATCAACGGAAATGTGGATATCAACTTTACCTTTAAGGATCTGAGCAGCAAGCTTCCGGCGAACCGGTGGCGGCTGATCGGGGATAAATGGTATTATTATAAGAATTATGTAAAGCAGACGGGCTGGATCAATGACGGGCAGAGCTGGTATTATCTGAACGCGGACGGAACCCAGTTTAAGGGCTGGCTGCTTCTCGACAACCAGTATTACTACCTTCTCCCTACTACCGGACAGATGAAGACCGGATGGCTGAAGGCGGAGGACGCGTGGTATTACTTAAACTCCGACGGTACGATGGCGAAGGACTGGATTCAGGTTGATGGAACGTATTATTACCTGTTAAACGGTGCGATGGTGACCGGATGGCTGCGGATCGGAAACGATTATTACTATATGCGCGGCAACGGCTCTATGGTGACCGGATGGCGGAAGATGGACGGGAAGTATTACTACTTTAACAGCGACGGTAAGCTTGTCCGCGGATGGGCGGATATTGATGGAAAGCGGTATTTCCTCCAGCAGGATGGAACGATGCTGACGGGTTGGCAGACGATCGACGGCCTGCTGTACTACTTTGATGCCAGCGGCGCGATGGCGGCTGGCTGGACGAAGCTTGACGGTTACTGGTATTACTTCAATAATGAAGGAAAGCTGATGACCGGATGGATGCAGCTTGACGGAAAGTTCTACTATCTCCACACCGACGGGCGGATGGTCATCGGATGGCAGAGTGACGGAACGAACAAGTATTATATGGACACCGTGTCCGGTGTGATGGCGGTGGGCTGGAAGCAGATCGATAAGAGCTGGTATTATTTCAATCAGGCCGGACATATGATCACGGGCTGGCTGAATGACGGCGGAAAATATTATTATCTGAATCCGGCAGATGGAAAGATGATCGCGAACGGGTCATTTGTTGTGAATAATGTGAATTATACGTTTAACCAGAGCGGTGTGTGCCTGAGTGAGACGTCCGCGATCGACGGCGGCTCGGCGGGAAGTGTTTATACGCCGGGAACGGGCGGAACTGTGGCAAACGGAAATTATACCGGTACTCCGGCGGCTGGGAATGCGCAGAATGGGATTACTACGGGTAATAGCGGAAGCGGAAATGCTGCGGCTGGATCCGCGCCGGGCGGTTCGACGACCACTGCGACCGGAGCCACGACTGCCGGATCTTCCCAGACGAATACAGGTATGTCGGCTGGGAATTACCAGACAGGCGGACCGGGAACTTCCAACTCCAGTTCTGGCTCTGCATCGACTACAGCCCCGAACGGCAATACAACCGGCAGCAACAACTATTATACAAACACCGGAAGCATGACCGGGCCGGGAAGCTCCAATACAAACTATAACTATAGTTCCGGTTCTTCCGGTACGACCACTCCGGGAAGTTCAGGTTCTTCCTCCTCATCATCGAATCTGACTGAATATCAGACGGGTGGGCCGAAGTAAGACGAAAAAAGCGCCATCTCATTGGTAAAAATCCAGTGAGACGGCGCTTTTATTATCTTCTATCTATCCTTCTCCAAGGTTTCTTACACCTCAAAGATCATATCCCCATAGCTCGGAATCGGCCAGTATTCTTTGTCTACGATCATTTCCAGCTGATCTGCCGGGTCACGCAGAGCCTGCATCGCCGGGATGATCTCGTCGTAGCAGAAGTGGGCGCGTTTTTCCATGCTGTCGATGTGCTGGTACTCTTCTACCAGGTCTTCGAGCTTCGCGCGGGCAACCTTCATGTCGGAGAGGAGGTCGGAAACCTCGATGAGAAGCTCTGTCTGAACGCTGTTGTCAGCTTCCGGGCATGCGGCCTTGACGGCACTCAAGGACTGGGCGAGGACGGTTGTGTAGCGGACAACAGCCGGGATCAGCTGTTTTCCTGCGATATTGATCATCGCCTTCGCCTCGATATTTACGGATTTCGCGTAGGACTCATACTCGATCTCCGCTCTTGCCACCAGCTCTTCCTTCGTGTATACACCAAAGTCACCGAACAGCTTGAACGCTTTCTCGGTAACGAGGGACGGGATCGCGTCTACCATACACTTTAAGTTCGGGAGTCCACGGCGCTCTGCCTCTTCTACCCATGCCTCGCTGTAACCGTTGCCGTTGAAGATGATGCGGCGGTGATCAGCGAGAAGCTTCTTGATCATATCATGGACAGCGAGATCGAAATCAGCTGCCTTTTCAAGCTCGTCAGCCGCCTCCTTGAATGCCTCAGCGACGATGGTATTTAATACAACGTTTGCGGAGGAAACAGAGTCGGAGGAGCCGACCATACGGAACTCGAACTTATTTCCTGTAAATGCGAACGGTGATGTACGGTTTCTGTCAGTTGCGTCCTTATCGAAGTCCGGAAGCGTGGTAACACCGGTCTTTAAGGTACCGCCTGTCTTGGAGTGGGTCGCGGAACCTGTGGAGATCAGCTGATCAATAACGTCCTCAAGCTGCTCACCGACGAAGATGGAGATGATCGCAGGCGGTGCCTCCTGGGCACCAAGGCGGAAGTCATTTCCCGGAACAGCCGCAGACTGGCGGAGCAGGTCCGCATGGCAGTCAACTGCTTTCATAATGCAGGCAAGAACCAGAAGGAACTGGATATTCTCATGCGGTGTTACACCCGGATCCAGCATATTGATGCCGGTGTCAGAAGCCAGAGACCAGTTGTTATGTTTACCGGAACCGTTGACACCCTGGAACGGTTTCTCGTGGAGCAGGCATGCCATACCGTGACGGTTTGCGACCTTTTTCATTGTCTCCATAACGATCTGGTTGTGGTCAACGGCAAGGTTTGCCTTTGTGTAGATCGTTGCCAGCTCGTGCTGTGCCGGAGCAACCTCGTTGTGCTGGGTCTTTGCGGTAACGCCCAGCTTCCAGAGCTCTTCATTTAACTCTTTCATATAGGAACCGATCCGCTCGCGGATAACGCCGTAGTAGTGGTCATCCATCTCCTGTCCCTTCGGCGGCATCGCGCCGAATAAGGTACGTCCGGTGTAGATCAGGTCTTTTCTCTTTAAATATTTGTCGCGATCGATCAGGAAATACTCCTGCTCCGGTCCTACGGACGGAGTGACACGCTTTACTTCTGTGTGTCCGAAGAGGTGGAAGATTCTTGTCGCCTCTTTGTCGATGGCCTGCATAGAACGGAGAAGCGGGGTCTTTTTATCGAGGGCTTCGCCTCTGTAGGAGCAGAACGCGGTCGGGATACAGAGTGTTACGCCAGTTGCGTCTTTCTTTAAGAACGCCGGGGAAGTGCAGTCCCAGGCAGTATATCCGCGGGCCTCGAAGGTCGCGCGCAGGCCGCCGGACGGGAAAGAAGAACCGTCGGTCTCACCTTTGATCAGCTCTTTTCCTGAGAGATCCATTAAGACTTTGCCCTGGGAATCGAAGTTTCCGATAAAGGAGTCATGTTTCTCGGCAGTTACACCTGTAAGTGGCTGGAACCAGTGGGTATAATGGGTCGCGCCGTTGTCGACTGCCCAGTCTTTCATCGCGTGGGCAACCACGTCCGCGATCGTCGGGTCCAGCTCACTGCCATCCTCGATGGTCTGCTTTAATTTCTTGTAGACGCTTTTCGGAAGGCGTTCCTTCATCACGGAGTCGTTAAAGACATTCTCTCCGAAGATTGCCTCCACATTGATAGTTTCGCTCATAGTTTTCCTCCTCAATTCTGTATAATCTGCCCGTTATGGCATGGGGTGAAATCGTACTTAAAAAATATGAGAATTACCTGTAAATATTCAGCCTGTTCCAATCATGGTCTGCCAGGGTATTTCGGCTGAATTCCAATTTTAGCTTGAAAAAATGTTCTCCCTGATACGAGGGAGAACATTTTTAACTGCATGATAATGCAAGCTAAACGGCTTAGTCAGCTTTTCCGACAGAACCGAATAACTCCATTTTTGTCTTTACGGTCGCTTTGATTGCTTCCGCACCCGGTGCAAGAAGTTTTCTCGGGTCGAATCCCTTTCCTTCGAGATCCTTGCCTGCTTCGATGTACTTTCTTGTAGCGTCTGCGAATGCGAGCTGGCACTCGGTATTAACGTTGATCTTTGCTACGCCGAGGGAGATCGCTTTCTTGATCATATCTTCCGGAATACCGGTACCGCCATGAAGAACGAGCGGCATATCGCCAACCTTTTCTTTTACGGCTGCAAGTGTCTCAAAGCTTAAGCCCTTCCAGTTTGCCGGATATTTTCCGTGGATGTTGCCGATACCTGCTGCTAACATATCAACGCCGAGGTCAGCGATCATCTTGCACTCGTTCGGGTCTGCGCACTCGCCCATACCGATAACGCCATCTTCCTCGCCGCCGATCGCTCCAACCTCTGCCTCGAGGGACATTCCCTTTTCCCGGCAGATACGGATCAGTTCTTTTGTCTTCTCAACGTTCTCTTCGATCGGGTAGTGAGAACCGTCGAACATGATGGAGGAGAATCCAGCATCGATGCACTTTAAGCATCCCTCGTAAGTACCATGGTCTAAGTGAAGAGCTACCGGAACAGTGATCTTCATCTCTTCCAGCATACCGTTTACCATACCTACTACGGTCTTAAAGCCTGTCATGTATTTTCCTGCGCCCTCTGAAACACCCAGGATAACCGGGGATCTCAGTTCCTCTGCTGTCTGCAGGATCGCTTTTGTCCACTCAAGGTTGTTGATGTTGAAATGTCCTACTGCGTACTTGCCGTCTCTTGCTTTCTCAAGCATTTCTTTCGCTGTTACTAACATATAGGCCTCCATTTGAATCGTTATTTTGACAGAACAGCCTGTCCCGCCGGATCTGCCGTCTGTTTCCATTTATATGCGGAGCAGACGCCATCTATTCCCAACAGGTACTGTTGTCATGATAATTTTATTATAACCGATTTACCCTACTTTGAAAAGGTTTGTTTCACAGTTTCTTCCATTTCCTCCGGCTTGCACTGGCGGTTGTGGAGGATCTTCGCGTCGCGGATCTCCTCGATCGCCTGCGGGATCTTCACACCGGAAATGCGTTCCATCTCGTCGATCAGGGCGAACTCATCGGCATCTTCCTTCTTTCCGAGAACTGCTTCCATAACACTTCTGGAGAACTTGTACGGGCTTGCTGTGGACGCAATCACAGTCTTTGTGGTATCGCCGGTCTTCGCCTTATACTGCTCGTAAACGGCTGCTGCAACGCCTGTGTGTGTGTCGATCAGATATCCGGTATCGTCGAATACTTTCCGGATCTCCTTCGCATTCTCTTCCATATCCGCATAGCCTGCACAGAAGTCCTTCATGAATTCCTTCATGTCCGCTGTGATCTCGTATTTTCCATTCGTGGAAAGCTGCTCCATCATCGCTTTTGTCTTTGCGGCATCTCTTCCGCAGCTTAAGTAGAGCAGGCGCTCTAAGTTGCTGGAAACGAGGATGTCCATGGACGGGGATGTGGTCAGGATAAACTCACGGTTCTTATCGTATGTGCCTGTCCGGAAGAAGTCGTACAGAACCTTATTGTCGTTGGATGCGCAAATCAGCTTGCCGAACGGTACGCCCATCTGTTTTGCGAAGTATGCTGCCAGGATATTTCCGAAGTTTCCGGTCGGAACTACGACGTTGACCTTCTCGTCTTTTTCGATCTCACCGTTTGCGAGAAGCTTCGCGTATGCGTATACATAGTAAACGACCTGCGGAACAAGGCGGCCGATGTTGATGGAGTTCGCGGAGGAAAGCTGGAATCCCATAGCATCCAGTTCTTTCGCGAATTCTTTGTCGCCGAAGATCTTCTTTACGCCAGTCTGGGCATCATCAAAGTTTCCCTCGATTCCGACTACGGATGTGTTTGCGCCTTTCTGGGTCAGCATCTGGAGCTCCTGAACGCGGCTTACGCCGTTCTTCGGGTAGAAAACGATGATCCTTGTTCCCGGAACATCGGCAAATCCAGCCATAGCTGCCTTTCCGGTATCTCCGGATGTAGCGGTCAGGATCACGATCTCATTTTTTGCGTGGTTTTTCTTTGCAGCTGTCGTCATAAGGTACGGCAGAATGGAGAGCGCCATATCCTTGAAGGCGATGGTCTTTCCGTGGAACAGCTCCAGGAAATACATGCCATCCGCTTTTGCTAACGGTGCGATTTCCTCTGTGTCGAATTTCTCGTCATATGCGTGGGAAATACAGTATTTCAGCTCTTCTTCCGTGTAATCGGTCAGGAACTGCTTCATAACTGCGTATGCTGTCTCCTGATATGTCATTCCGGCAAGCTCGTCCATTGTCACATCCAATGTCGGGATGCGCTCCGGAACGTAGAGGCCGCCATCATTTGCAAGTCCTTTTAAAACCGCCTGGGATGCTGTCACACCAGTCTCCCCGCCGCGGGTACTTCCATATAATAATTCCATCGTTTTTCCTTCCTCTCTTTACGCAGATACAGTGGTAAACTTTACGGAAAGTGTAGCATACTTTAATGTCGCTTGCAAGATAAAATCAATGAAAACAGGGATATCCTCATACACAAATATTCCTCACAAAAGTCTATTTTTTATCTCTGTTTTATACTGGAGTAACTATCAATTTTCTCCTGCCTATGATATACTCGTCTCGTTACCCACTCCAATCTGGTGACAGAAAGGAGGTGTAAATTTGGATTATGTTTTTTCTTTTATAGTTGCTGTCATGGCTGGTGTGGTATGTCACTACATCATCAAATGGTTAGACAGTAAACTGGATCGGTAACTAACCTGTAGATGCTCAACTACATAAAACGAGAAGAAACCCCTCAGAGATGCCGCTCTGAGGGGTTTCATTTTGTGTAAATTTGAACTATGTTCTATTTCTTTCTTAGCCATTATATCATATGCAAATTTTCTTTGCAATATACTCCGATATAACTTTCATCCATTTCTTCTATGCCACAGCCGCTTTCTTCTTTTTCATCATCTGCAGTGCCGCGGAGATACCGACAAGAACGATGCCGACAATGTCTGTCACGGTTCCCGGAATGATCAGGCAGAGACCTCCGACGATGGATAAAAGCCTCTCGATCACATTCAGGTTCGCGAACATGTAACCTTCAAGGCCGGCTGCAACGCCAAACAGACCGATCAGGGATGTTACGATGATCGTTACAACACCGAGAACGCCTGTATCGATAAATAACATTGCCGGGTTAAACGCGAAGATATACGGTACGATGAACGCTGCGATCGCAAGACGGGATGCGTTTAATGCGGTCTTCATCGGGTTGGATTTCGCGATCGCGGATCCTGCGTAAGCTGCAAGAGCAACCGGCGGTGTGATATCTGCTACGATACCGAAGTAGAATACGAACATGTTGGCAGCGATCTTGTTGATTCCCATACCGTTTACAAGGATCGGTGCACATGTGGTAGCCATAATGATGTAGTTTGCAGTTGTCGGAACGCCCATACCAAGAACGATACAGGTTAACATAGTAAGGAACAGGGCTACGATCACGCGGTCACCGGCAACACCGACGATTGCGGAGATCAGGAGCTGTCCAAGACCGGTCATTGTTACGACACCGGCGATGATTCCGGCAACGCCGCAGGCAACAGCTACGGAAAGTGTATTCTTACCGCCTGCCTCCAACGCGTTGATGAATCTTGTCGGGTTCATTCTTGTTTCTTTATTCGGCATGCTGACAAGGATTGCAAGGGCGGTAGCGATGATCGCTGCACGGGACATCGTGTAGCCCATCATAACCATTGCAACAAGGGCAACTAACGGAATAAGAAGATAACCCTGGCGGACAAATAACGGTCCGAATTTCGGAAGCTCATCCTTCGGGATACCCTTTAAGCCAAGTCTCTTTGCCTCAAGATGTACAGTAATGAAGATACCTGTGAAGTAGAGGAGTGCCGGGAAGATCGCTCTCATCGCGATCTCGCCGTACTGAACGCCTACCATCTCAGCCATTAAGAATGCGGCGGCGCCCATGATCGGCGGCATGATCTGTCCACCGGTGGAGGAAGCTGCCTCAACGGCACCTGCGAATTCACCCTGATAACCGGTCTTCTTCATTAACGGGATCGTTACGGAACCGGTTGTTACTGTATTACCAACGGAGCTTCCGGATACCATACCGCAGAGAGCAGAGGAGATAACCGCTACCTTTGCCGGTCCGCCTGTGGAAGCGCCTGCCAGGGAGTTTGCCAGCTGGATAAAGAATTCAGAAATACCGGTCGCCTCAAGGAAAGCGCCGAACAGGATAAACAGTGCGATATACGTGGAGCAGACACCGATCGGAGTACCGATGACACCGCTCGTCGTATAGAACAGGTTGTAAACGATGGACTTTAAGACTACCGCAAAGGCTCTGCCCTGTCCAAGTCCGTTATAAAACGCGTAACCTACAAAGAATGTCGCCACACAGAGGATCGGAATACCTACAACGCGGCGGCATGTTTCTGCTAAAATCAGGATACCGATCACGCCAACGATAACCTCTGTCTGGCTGATTCGTGTCGCGTGGCCGATAATTGTTTTAAAGTTAAATACGAAGTAGAAGTAAGCACCGGCTCCGAGTACCATAAGGATAATATCGTAGATCGGAACGGAATTCTTTTTTGAGCTTCCCTTTTTCATCGGATATACCAGGAATGAAAGGATAATTACAAAACCGACAAACAGGGAACGTCTTACACGCTCATCCCAGTTTGCAAACAGGTTCATATAGAGCATTAAAACTGAAAACGCTGCCAGAAGGAAACGAATGACCTGCTTCGGGGTGCCTTCCCAGATTCGGGTATTCGATTCACGGTCGTACTTTTTCATGATGGCTTCGACGTCTTCGGCGGTACCGGTCTCCACATCAGCCACCGGAGATGTGTTGACTTTCATGTTGTCTTTCTCTGCCATACCAATCCCTCCTTTATATTTCGTTTCCGGCGCTGCCCCTGTATACCCCCTATACAAACAGGCGCCGGATATGTCCGAAACTCTTTTAACGCTTAGAATCCTTTATGTTCACAGGAGAACTCTACTTTGCTGTTTCGTCCGCAGAGATCCCTCAAACTGATTTCTTTTCCGTGAAGTGTGAGTGTGTGGTCGGAGACCGTACCCACAATATATGAGAGATACGGCATTTCCTTGTCAAACCCGGAAACAACCATCTCCCCGTTTTCATCATACGTAAGCGTCTGCCCATCCTCGATCTCTGTCTGCACGCCCGCGCCGAAATTATTGTAGATCGTGCGGATCACGTAGATCTTGTGGTCGCGGATCTCGTAAACGTCCGTCAACGGATACTTATTTACCGAGTGGATGAACGTTACAGAAAACTCATCCCCCTCTTTTACCCGGAAGCGGGCATATTCTGCGTTTGTGTCTCCGTTCCTCAGGACCAGATAGTCTCCGCTTCGTAAGGTATAGGCAAGAGTGGCAGCAATAATTGCCGTGATTATTGCTGCCACTGTAAAGAATCTTACTTTCCTGTTTTTCAAGGTAATTACTTGATTGCTCCTACTTCCTTGAAGTACTTCTCAGCACCCGGATGGAACGGAACAGAAATACCGGAAACCGCATATTCGAGATCAAGCTCTTCGCCCTTTGCATGTGTGGAAGCGATCTCATCTTTGTTATCGAAAATAGCCTTTGTGAGGTTATAAACTGTTTCTTCGGAGAGCTTCGGGGATGCGATCAGAGTAGCTTTGATAGCAACTGTCTGTACGTCATCGTCAACGCCCTTATAGGAGCCGCCCGGAATTGCGTATGTTGTGTAGAACGGATGTGCATCCGCAAGCTTCTTCGCGTGCTCGTCATCGATCTCAAGAAGGTTGATCGCATTTGTTGTAGCGAGCTCTACGATCGCTGTTGTCGGTGCGCCTGCTGTACAGAAGAAAGCATCGATCTTGCCGTCTTTTAATGCATCTGCGGAATCACCGAATCCGAGGTTGTTGACCTGGATATCATCGAAGGAGATGTCATAAGCCTCGAGGATCTGACGTGCGTTGAACTCAACACCGGAGCCTGCGTCACCAACGGATACTCTCTTGCCCTTTAAGTCAGCGACAGATTTGATATCGCCGGAGGATACGATCTGGCAAACCTCAGCGTAGAGGGCTGCAACTGTTGTGAAATCTTTTGCTGCGCCTTCTTCTGCGAAGAGGTCAGTTCCGTTGTAAGCATAGTCCATAACGTCGTTCTGTACGATCGCGAGGTCTGCTTCACCGTCGTTTACAAGGTAGATATTTGCTTTGGAAGCACCGGTAGACTGAACGTTAATGTTCACTCCGATGTCTTTGCTGTTTAATACATTCGCGATTACGCCACCGAATGCGTAATATGTACCGGTGGTTCCGCCAGTACCCATTGTTAACTTCTGGGCATCACCACTCGGGGCTGCTGCTGCGGCTGTTGTTTCAGCTGCTGCTGCGGTAGTGTCGGCTGCTGCGGCGGCTGTGGTCTCTGCCGGTTTGCTGCCGCCGGAACAAGCGGTCAGTACCATTGCACAGGATAATGCGAGTGCCATTGCTGCGGAAAATCTCTTTCTCATATCTTTCTACCTCCTTTTTCTGTTCCTTTGCACAACGTTTCAGCAAAGGAAGCTTACGAACATATTATACATCTCTATTGTTACTTTTGCAACAAATATTAGTAATTTTTGTAAACGTCTGAAATCTTTCAGCTATTCGTCGCTTTTCTCATAATTGCAGTTGTTCACTTCCGTGATGTAAAGTTTTGACGCGCAATTGCTTGAAATTCAAAAATTGTATCAGCTATTTTGTGTCTCTTTTATCAGTATATGCGTCATTTTTTCGCTAAATTCCTTGATCCTGTTTTCGATACCCGGAAGCTTCATGGCAGCACCGGCGTTGTTGGCTGTCTCCATCATGCAGAAATTGCCCGGGAGGTAGAAGGTCTTGTTCATATTGAGGGCTGTTACGAGCTGCCCAGCGAGAAGGTCACTGCCGGAATAGCCGGATACGATAATTCCGAACAGAGCTTTGTCGTAGAACCGCGTGGTCCGGAACAGGGCTGTCAGGCGGTTGATAAACGCCGTCATATTCGCGGACAGGGCATCGTTGTAGTTTGGACAGAGGAGCAGGATCGCGTCAGCCCACTTGACCGCCGGATAGATATTTTCCACCATGGCTCCGCCGTAGAAGCATTTTCCCTGCTCACCAAAGTGCAGGCACATCTGGTATGGACATCCCGAACAGTCCACGAGAGTGCCGTTTCGCAGGTTGATCTCCTGGATCCCGATCCGGTCATCCAGGCGCTCCTTTACTTTCTGCCAGATCGCCAGGGTATTGGAGGTCCTGTGGTTTGAGGCGTGAAGGACCAGAAGGTGTGATTCTTCTTTCGGCTGCCATGTTTCTTCCAGAATTTGATGTGCCAGGATCGCAGCGCTCTTTTTATAAGCGCCGAACCGATCGGTGTTCATATTGGCAGCCTGGATCAGGTAGTTATCGAGGGAGGCGGTTCCTTCCACCAGCGGGCGGCCGACAAAGGCACATCCGGCGCGGTTTGCCGCCACCGCAAGCTCTCTTGCCGTCGCTTTCGTGTAGAATTCGCTCTCCGCGTCGATGATCATGCCAGCGGTCGCCCCCGCGAGGACCTGGTCACCGCCCCGCAGCCAGGCGAGAACTTCGTAGTAACCGCGGTTGATGCCATTTCTCCCAAGTGGAACTGCAAACAGGAGTCTGCGTCCACGATATTTGAAGGGATCCTGCTCCAAAATTTCCATGTCTTCCACGATCTCGGCATCGATCCCGTCAAGTGCCACCCTCAAAACCTCGTCCATACGCGACCGTTCTTTCTCCGGGCCGCGTTTTTGCGGATATAGAACTAACAATCTGTCACTCTCCATGATGTATCACTCTCCCTGATAAATCTGCTTCACTCAATATACATGATCACTGATATTTTTATAACAACAGCTTTCCATCCTCAACACGGCACATATAAAAATCCCGGCAGTTCTCCCCGACATACGGGAAACCTGCCGGGACAAATCAGATCAGCATTTTTCTATATTCTAGCCTTCGCCGCAGAAACAACCTCTACACGATCTTCGCAAGATTTTCAGCCGCGAACACGATCCTCTCATACAAAGCATCCGGCAGCGCCAGTGCCTCCGTCTCAAGGCCATGTTCTGTATAGCGGTTCTTCACGCCCATGTAAACGCCGCCGAGGAACACGGAACCGCAGTGCCACTGCTTTCTGAGCGTCATCAGGATCGAGATCGCGCCGGATGAGAACGCCGGGGCAACGAACGGTTTGTAGCCGATGGCGCGCATGTGGAGGTTCGCGGTGACGGTGAGGTTTGTCAGTTCTTTTGAGAGCTCATCGTTATAGTTTTCGATGGAATCCGCGATAACGAGATCCTGTCCGTGCGGTCCGAAGGAACGGCCTTCCGTCAAAAACTGCTTAAACCTCAGATCACGTTTTGCATAATATGCAGCTCTCGCATTCATAACACCGAGGCCGAATCCCTGTATCTGCTCCGGGAGAAGCCCCATCCAGTCGTACTCTCCTGCCTCATTCTTGTTGCTCTCAAGGAACGCGGTCTTCGCAAGCGGGTCCACCGGATCGGAGACGGCGCAGAATAAGCCCTTAAAGTTCTTTTCTCTCGCCATCTTCGCGTAATGTCCGATGATCTTTGAGTTGTTCTCGAACTGGTACATGCGGACATCTTTGACACCTGAACCGACCGGCGGGATTCCCTTTGAGGCCACGAATACGAACACATCACAGTCAAAGAGGTGATCCTGGTCCACAACGTCCACCTCCGGCATCGCGTCGTAGTCCCACGGATAGGCGATCTGGTTCTCCTCAAACTCCCAGCGGGCAGTCACCTTGTCGGAGATATCACAGATTCCGATGGAGGAGATCACATCTCCGCCGAGAAGATGGAGACCTGTTAAGAGCATGCTGCCCACATCGCCGATCGCCAG
>QWCY01004373.1_pt1 | contig 14767 bp, 9 predicted proteins | sample 1972631 | NCBI WGS metagenome assembly QWCY01 (sample SAMN09866696, study PRJNA288562) | Human gut metagenome isolate pre1_stool, whole genome shotgun sequencing... | isolation source: gut | host: Homo sapiens | place: USA: California
CGCTTTCCAGTTTCCTTTGGCGCATATCTATAATCACGATCCTATTTATGGTAGTACTGCCAAACTTGCCGGGAAGATGGATGATGACGAATTCCGTACGTATCTGATGATGATGGCTACTCGTGGCACTGCTTTCTGGGAACTTTATTATAGCTATACTATGATGAACGAGGGGCAGAAATGGGTGATAAATGCGGATGTGCTGCATTGGATTCAGGATAATTATCAGATATTGAAGCATGCCAAACTGATAGGTCAGACTCCTGCGAAGGCCACTCCTTACGGTTTTTCTGCATGGTCCGGCGAGGATGGGATTATCTCGGTCCGCAATCCGTCGGATCAGATAAAGGAGTTCACTTTTACGCTGGACCGTACCATCGGAATGCCGGAGGGATTGAAAGGATTGTATCGTACGACTGTGTGGACATATTGCATGGATGGGCAGGATGATGCTGACAGAAATCATTTGTTCGGCTATGGCGAAGACATCTCATTAAGCCTGCAACCGGGAGAGGTACGAATCTGGAAGTTCAGCACCGTAGCCGATAGGAAAGCCCCTGCATTGCGAATGGTCAAGACTACTTCTCCAACTACTCTGACGGCAGAGTTTAATGAACCGGTGGTTTTGGATGAAGGGACGTTTGTTGTTCCGGGGAATGAGGTGAAGAGTGTTTCGCTTTCGGCAGATAGGCGCATGGCAACTTTGACGTTGGTTCAAGAAATGAAGCAAGAGGGCAAGTATATCCTGAACGTCTCGGGTGTGAAAGATGATGCCGGGAATGGTAAGGCGCTACGGACAACTTTCTTCTACTTTGAGAATCAGGAGATACCGGTTTCGACAGGAATCGGTGGTGGCAGTGATTTTACTGTTTCTTTCTATCTGAAGACGGATAAGGCGGGTATCTCTTTGCTGCGTCAGGGAAAGGATGTGTCGGTGGATTTAGATGCCGATGGACGGCTGGTGTTTATGGTTGGAGGACTGAAGGTGGTATCCGGACAAGCGGTAAATAATAATAGTGAGTTTTTTGTATCGCTGTGCCGCGAGCGGAATGGAATGCTGAAAATTTATCTGAATGGTGAATTGGAGCAATCGGCCTATGATGTTGCTATCGTGAATCCGGATATTAAGCCGAAGGCCGTTGTCGTGAATTCCTCGTTAGGTAATGCTATCAGGCGGTTGATGGTAAAGAATAGGGCGCTTGATTATAAAGAGAACAAAAAGATGGCTTTGCCACTTTGAGAGACTGCCTCCTTTCCCACTACTTCCCAAATTTGCTCATTAATGCTCTTCATTCCTTTTATGAAAGGGTGTCCAGTCTGTTTTTCTATATCGTGCAAACGGATATTGGGTACTCCATAATGACGACAGATTTCATCTATAGAATTCGTCACCCCTTCCGACAATTCGGAATTCGTGATATTATAAATTTTAGTATCCGGATAGTTCTTTATCAAATAATCCATCAACCGGCAGAAAGCAGGACGGAAATTATAAAGATCTTCTTTGCTCCAATCCGCATACTGGTAGTCACCAATAGGAACTTTCGCCCAACTGTCGTTTGTACCGCCAAAGACTAAAAGTACGTCAGGATTGTCCATACGTGTGACAAAAGAACGATCCGAATAATCCGCTTTTGATAGCCCGTATGGCAAACGGTTGAACCGGAATAGGAATTGTTGCGTTTCATAATAAATACATCTTTTGGTATGCAAATGTATTCTTAACAAATGGTAATTAAAACATTTGCATTATCTTTGTTTCTCAATACATTATATAAGTAGTTGAATTATGAAAACTTATCTCAACATTTTCTTCCTGTTCCTGATTCTATGTGCCTCATGCGGCAGCCGGAAAGCGAATGACAACAAGGGAACAACACTTCAGGCAGACACCGTGAAAAAATTCGCGCTTCCTATTATACCAGCCATGCTGAATACTCCCGAATTGCGTGCAGATTATCTGGTACGGCACTACTGGGACAATATGGATTTTACCGATACCACTTATATTAACCTGCCGGATGTTACGGAACAGGCATGGGTGGACTTTATAGATATTATGAAGGTAGTCCCGGACACTACTGCGATAGCTGCCATAAAGCAAATGTATAAGATGGCGGATCAAAAGAAAGTCGTATTTTTCTATTATACAGACTTAGCCGAAAAGTATTTGTATGACCCGAACTCTCCGATGCGGAATGAAGAACTTTACATTCCGGTGCTGGATGCCATGCTGGAAAGCAAGGTGTTGAATGATACGGAGAAGATACTTCCGAAAGGACGCCGGGAACTGGCAGAACAGAACCGCCTGGGAAGACAAGCGGAAGATTTCACCTATACGCTGGTATCGGGAAAGAGCGGTACGCTATACGGAGTAAAGGCAGACTACACGCTGTTATTCATCAACAATCCGGGATGCCATGCCTGCGAGGAAGGCATTAAGGAGTTGAAGCAAGCCCCTGCCATCAACAAGGAATTTGAAGCTGGAAACTTGAAGATATTGTCTGTTTATCCGGATGAAGATAAAGAGGAGTGGGAAAGACATCTGTCCGATTTCCCGAAGGAGTGGATAAACGGGTATGATAAGAAATTAATGATTAAGGAAAAGAACCTGTATGATTTGAAAGCAATACCTACTTTGTATTTGCTGGATAAGAATAAGAAGGTGTTGCTGAAAGATGCGGTTGTGGGACAGATAGAACAGTATCTGCAACAGCAGCAATAACGTTAAAATCCCCTTTCGCCACTTTCACCGGGGTTATGAAATCCGGGAAAAAGGAGCAAAAGGGGATGAAGAAACGAGAGAAGAGAGAGTATGTAACTATAGGTCCCGGATTCCACTCCGGGACTTTCTTTTATTCCCTACCACCGCCCAGGGCCTGATAGAGATTAATTATTCCCTGTATTTCATCGAACCGATCGGCTATCTGCTTCAGTTGGGCAGAGAGCAGGGATTGTTGTGCGGTAAGTACTTCCAGATAGGTGGAATTACCATGCCTCATCAATAGCTGGGTGCTGCGCACGGCAGTTTCCAGAGAAGTGATTTGCCCGTCGCGCAACTCCGTCTTATCACGGGCCACCTGCACCTGCGTCAGTGCATTGTTCACTTCGCTACCAGCATTCAGCAGGGCTTGCTGGAACGAAAGTTTAGCTTCTTCCTGTTGGGCTTTGGCTATTTTCAGTTGCGCCATGTTCAGACCTTTATTGAATAAAGGTTGCGTCAGCGAGCCGACAGCAGACAACAATAGTTTTCCGGGATTGATAATCATGCTTCCGGCAGAGTTGGTCCAGCCCGCCGTGCCACTCAGTGTGATGGACGGATAGAATGCTGAACGGGCGGAGTTGGTGCTATAAAAAGCCTGCGCCAGCGAGAGTTCCGCACTCTTCACATCGGGACGGCGGGAAAGCAACTGCAAAGGCACGCCGACAGCAAGCTCTTGCGGAAAGTCCTGTCCCTCCAGTTTTCCCCGGTCAATGGCATCGGGCACATCACCCAACAGAATGGAAAGGGAGTTCTCCACTTCACGAATCTGCTGCTTGATGTCGAGCAAAGAAGCCTCTACCATGTAGCAATTCGCTTCGGTCTGGGCTACTCCCGCCTCATCCGTCATGCCCGCCGCTTTCATGGCGCGCATGGTCTTCACGCTTTCGCGCCATTTCACAGCGGTTTCGGCAGAGACGTTGTATTGGGCATCGAGCATTAATAAGGTATAATACATATTGGCAACATTGGCTATCAGCGATGTGGTGACGGCTTGTTCATACTCCAGACTTTGAAGATAGAGAGCTTTCGCACGGCGTTTCGCATTGGTCAGTTTGCCGAAAATATCAATCTCCCAACTGGCGGATGCAATGCCGGTATACGTCCAGGAGCCTTTGGATTTATCGAAGCTGCTGACACCACCTTGCGGGGTCAGCATAAACGAAGGCAGGTACGCCAGGCGAGCGGAAGAAAGAGTGGCTTCCGCCTCCTTGATGCGCCAGTGAGCGGACTGCAAGTCGGTGTTGCCTTGCAGCGCGTGCTCGATGAGAGATTGCAGTTGCGGGTCAGTGAACAACTCCCGCCAGGAGAGGGAGGCGATAGAGGTGGTGTCTTCCACTTCTACATCCTGCCCGTAAAGTCCGTCGGTCTTGACTTCGGGACGTTCATATTTGGTATAGATGCCGCAACTGCTCAACAGTAAGGCTGCGACAGCTAAAGTGATGATTTGTTTCTTCATTTTTCTTTTGATTGATGTTCTTCTATTTCTTTCTTACTCACTTCCATCTCCTCCTCAATCTGCCAATCTTTGGTCGGCATGGATTGCGCCGGACGAAGACGTTCCTGCAACCACTGGAAGGTGACAAACAGAGCCGGAACGATGAAAAGCAACGCCAGTGTACCGATAGTCATACCACCTACTACACCCGTACCCAACGAACGGTTACCGTTAGCACCTACTCCGGTAGCTACCACCAGCGGGAACAGACCGAAAATCATAGTGAGTGCCGTCATCAGGATAGGACGAAGACGGGCTTTAGCCGCACTGACTGCGGAAGCAATCAATCCCATACCCGCCTTTCGGCGTTCGGCAGCATACTCCGTCAACAAAATGGCTGTCTTGGCAAGCAAACCTATCAACATAATCAAACCTGTTTGCAGATAAATATTATTCTCCAATCCCGCCATCTTAGCAAACAGGAACGTACCCATCAACCCCACCGGAACAGCCAGAATCACCGCAAACGGAACAATGAAACTTTCATAAAGCGCACTCAGAATCAGGTAAATCATCAGAATACAGATAGCGAAGATAATCACCGTCGTACCGCTTTGCTGGTTTTCCTCACGGGTGATACCACCGAAATCGTAACCGTAACCTTTCGGCAGACTTATCTCCGCCGTTTCTTTCACGGCACGGATAGCGTCACCCGTACTATATCCCTCGGCAGGCATGGCATTCACCGCAATGGAGTTGTACATATTGAAACGGCTCAGCGTCTCGGCACCATACGTACGCGTCAGCGTAACGAACTGGCTCAACGGAGCCATCTCACCATTTGACATGCGCACAAAAGCGTTATCCAATGAACTTTCATCCATACGATACTGCGGGTCGGCCTGAATCATCACCTTATATACTTTAGAGAAACGGTTGAAATTAGATACATACTGTCCGCCGTAGTAGCCCGACAGTGTGGAGAGCACCGCATCGGAAGTGATGCCGGCACGCTTGCACTTGGCAGCATCCACCTCTACCATCCACTGCGGATAGCGCACGTCGAAAGTAGAATAGGCCATAGAGATTTCGGGACGCTGGTTCAAGGCACCCAGATATTGCTGGGTGGTCTGGAAGAATGTATTCACATCCGTACCCAACTTATCCTGCACATTCAGGTCGAGAGCGTTACCCATACCGTAACCCGGAATCATACCCGGAGCAATGGCGAATACCGTAGCATCCTTGATGTCTGCCGTGCGGGCATAAATCTGTCCGATGACCGCCTGCACCTGGTCTTCTTTCTTCGTTCGTTCATCCCAGGGTTTCAGTTTCACTACAATCATACCGAACGAGTTTCCCTGTCCGGACAACAAGCCGTAACCGGTCACCTTCTGAATATGCAGTTTCTGCGGCATACCTTCCAGGCGTTCCTCAATGCGGAGCATAATCTCGTCCGTCGTCTTCAGAGAACTACCCGGAGCCGTGCTTACATTGACAAACAGCACCCCCTGGTCTTCATCAGGCACGAGACTGGTCTTCGTGGAGTTCATCAGAACCACCAGCAACACCACCGAGCAAGCCAGCAACGACCACGACAGCCAGCGGCGTTTGATAAAGAACAGCACCGCACCTTTATACTTCTCAACCACCACATCAAAAGCCGCATTGAATGCCCTGCGGAAACGTGCAGCGAAATTATTCTTCTGCGTGCCGTCTTCATTAATATAAGGTCTCAGCAACAGGGCGCAAAGCGCCGGACTCAGCGTCAAAGCGTTAACGGCCGAGATACCTACGGCAACCGCCATCGTCAATCCGAACTGGGTGTAGAACGTACCGGACGTGCCACTCATGAACGACACCGGAATAAACACCGCCATAAATACCAGCGAAGAGGTGATAACCGCATTACTGATACCTTTCATTGCGTCGATACTTGCCATATAAGAAGACTTATACCCCACGTCGAAGCGCGACTGTACCGCCTCGACGACGACTATGGCATCATCCACCACCGTACCAATCACGAGCACCAGGGCGAACAGCGTTATCAGGTTGATACTGAATCCTGCCACTGCCATGAAAGCAAACGTACCAATCAGCGAAACCACGATACCCACCAGCGGAATCAGTGTGGAACGGATGTCCTGCAAGAAGACATACACCACCAGGATAACGAGGATGATAGCCTCAATCAGTGTCTTCACCACCTCATGAATAGAAGCGAAAAGGAAGTCGTTGGAGCTCATCATCTGCGTGAGTTCTATACCTTTCGGCAAGTCCTTGCGCACTTCATCCAGCAAGTTGTCGATGTTCTGGTTCACTTCCGTTGCATTGGAACCGGCCGTCTGGAACACCATGCAGGACACGCCGTTATGCCCGTCCATGCCGCCTTTGTAGGCGTAGCTGTCCTTACCCAGCTCGATGTCCGCTATATCTTTCAGTTTCAGCACTTCGCCGTCTTCCGTAGAACGGATAACGATTTCACCGAATTCCTCCGGCGTGATGAGACGGCCTTTATACTTCATGGTATACTGGTAAGTCTCGTCCGAGTTCTCACCGAACGAACCGGTAGCCGACTCGATGTTCTGCTCGGCAAGCACTGCCGATACATCCGACGGAATCAGTTTGTATTGCGCCATCACATCGGGTTTCATCCAGACGCGCATACTGTAGTCACCACCCATAATCATCATATCGCCCACACCTGAAATACGGAGTATCTGCGGTTTCAGGTTGATGCTGATATAGTTGGACAGGAAGTTTTCGTCGTAAGAGTCGTCGGGACTGTGCAGCGAAAACATCTGCAAAATACTGGTCTGGCGCTTCATGGTCGTCACACCCACCTGGGTAACTTCCACCGGGAGCTGTCCCGTAGCTTTGGACACACGGTTCTGCACGTTGACTGCCGCCATATCGGGGTCAGTGCCTTGCTGGAAATAAACAGTGATGGAAACCGTACCTGCATTAGTCGCGCTGGAAGTCATATAAGTCATGTTCTCCACACCGTTGATAGCTTCTTCCAGCGGTGCGATAACGCTCTTCTGCAATGTTTCCGCACTGGCACCGAAATAATTGGTGCTTACCATGACGGTAGGCGGGGCAATATCGGGATATTGTTCTATGGGCAGGGTAAACAGCCCGATGATGCCCAAGATGACAATCGTAATAGATATGACTGCTGAAAGTACCGGGCGTTCAATAAATGTTCTTAAATTCATGGATTAATCCTCCTTTGTTTGTTGATTAGCAGTTGGCTGTGCGGCTGAAGATGCTGATTTAGGCTGTATCGGCGTACCTTCACGCAGCAAGCCCACTCCTTCGGCCACGATGATGTCGCCCACACTCAAACCGTTATCTACTATATATTCTTTTCCTCCGTTCACACGGGTCACATCTACCGGAGCAGACTGTGCTTTGCCGTCTATCACCTTAAATACAAACACTTTATCCTGCAACTCATAAGTGGCCGCTTGCGGAATAACGATACAATTCCGTTTTTGAACAGGGACTACCACATTGCCCGAACCTCCACTCTGCAACAATCCGTCCTTATTGGGGAATACGGCACGCAGGCTGACGGTTCCGGTCGATGTATCTATCACACCGCTGATGGTCTCTATCTTTCCCTGCGAGGGGTACGTCGATTTATCATTCAGAATCAATGAAATGGAAGGCATTTCTTCGAGCGCCTTGTTTTTGGAACCATAGCGGCGGGTCATATCCAGCAACTGGTTTTCCGTCATCGAGAAATACACGTACATATCAGAATTATCGGAAACCGTAGTCAACGGTTTAGGCAAACTGGCACTCACCAAAGCCCCCACACGATAAGGCAGAGTACCTACAACCCCGTCGGCAGGGCTTTTCACTTCAGTATACGAGAGGTTATTGGCAGCACTCACACGCTGCGCTTCCGTCTGTGCCAACTGCGCCTTTGCTGTCAACAGGTTATTGTAAGACGTCTGCAAGTCGAACTCCGAAATTACGTTCTGTGCAAACAACTCCTTCTTACTGTCATACGTCAGTTGCGCGGTAGCCACACTTGCGCGGGCTGCTTCCACATTGGCCTCGGCAGTCTGCAAAGCGGCACGGTAAGGCACTTGATCGATGATGAACAGCACTTGCCCCTTACGGACGGACTGCCCCTCTTCCACACAAAGCTTAGTCAGGAAACCGGATACCTGCGGATAAATGTCGATGTCTTGTCGTCCACGGATACTCGCTGAGTAGGTCGTTTGCAATTCTCTGTCGGAAGTCGTGATTCCCATCACTTCATACTCTGAATTGGTCTGCACGGTGGGAGCCTGTCCGCATGCTGCCAATGTCACACTACAGATGAGCGTCATCATCTGCTTTGTCAATCTCTTCTTTGTTATCATACTACAATCTTTAAATGAAAAAACTTCTTTTTCTAAATGTCGGCGGCAAAGGTATACCGTTTTTGAACAACAACTTGTTTCATTTGTCGCACTCCATTGTTCATTTTCGGAACAAGCCACTTAACGTTTGAAAAAGATATCCTACCTTTGTAGCATCAAAATTCTCAAAAAGACAAGTATGAATCCATTATTAACTACCAAAGCAGAAACATTCAGAGCCGGAGAGGACGATCTGGACTTTTACCGCAACCGCCTCATCAAACTGACCAACGGTGCACTCCTGTATTGTACCAAAGGGGAAGCGGATTTTAGTATAGATTTAGAGGAATATCACATCGTTCCCAATACGAACGTAATGTTGCTGCCCGGTTCCATTCTTTCATTGAAATCGGCCACGAAGGATTTCCGGGTACATTACTTCGCTTATTCGGGCGAAATGATAAAAGTTGCCTGTTTCCGTCTGGACCCGGCTTTCATGCATTTCATGAAAGAAAATGCGTGCTATACCCATACGGATCCCGAAGCGATAAGGGCCATCACGGGACTGATAGGTGCAAGCGCAGCCGTCTATGGCGACAAGGAAAACAGGTTTCAGGAAAGCATTGCCCAGAACCTGCTTCAGATATTCTTTCTGGATACTTATGATAAGGTGCAGCGGTACTTCACCAAAGAACAACTGGAAGGGAGCAACCGGAAAGGGCAATTATTCAAGAAGTTCATCCACCTGGTACATACTCACTGCACCAACCAGCGGGATGTGGCCTTCTATGCCGAACAACTCTGCATTTCCACGCGCTACCTCTCAGCCATCACCAGGGAAGCAGGCAATATTTCCGCCAAAGAAATCATTGATGAATTCCTGATGCTGGAAATTAAAGTGGCACTGCAATCCACCAACCTGTCGCTGAAAGAGATAGCCGACCGCTATAATTTCCCCGACCAGTCGTTCTTCGGACGGTATTTTAAAAAGCATACGGGGATGTCGCCTAAGGAGTATAGGATGACGAGAGGATAAGGGCACAGTAGGAAAGTGCCAATCTAAACTGATTCAGAAAGTTCGGAGGTTAATATTTTTTCGTTATATTTGCAAAGTACTTACTAATACTAATCAATTTTATGATGAAAAAACTTAACCACGCACTCCTCGCGGGTGCTCTTGCCTTGGTATGCGCTTCGTGCGGCACAGAGCAAGAAGCCAACTATCAAGTAATACCTCTCCCCCAGGAGGTAAGTCTGACACAAGGAAATCCGTTCAAACTAAACGGAAATGTTCTCATCGCCTATCCCGAAAACAATGCCTTGCTACAACGCAACGCAGAGTTCCTGTCGGAGTACATCCGGCAATCCACAGGTTATGCACCAAAAACAAAAGCTATCGCGGCAGGCGAGCAAGTGAAAAATGCAATTACACTGGGACTCGACCCGGACATTGCAAACAAAGAAGGCTATGTGCTGACTACCACCCCTGAAGGTATCAGCATCAACGGCCAGACTGAAAACGGAGTATTCTACGGTATTCAAACTTTGCGTAAATCCATCCCCGCCGAAGCCAAAGGAGCAACCATCCTGATACCGGCAGGAGAAATTAAGGACGAACCGCGATTCTCATACCGCGGTATGCACCTCGACGTAGGGCGTCACTTCTTCCCCATCGAATTCATCAAGAAGTATATAGATTTACTGGCACTGCACAATATGAATACTTTCCACTGGCATCTGACGGAAGACCAGGGCTGGCGTATTGAGATTAAGAAATATCCGAAACTAACGGAAATAGGCTCTCAACGCAGCCGCACGGTAATCGGAAGAAACACACAAGAGTATGACAATACGCCATACGGTGGTTTCTATACACAGGAAGAAGCTAAAGAAATTGTAAAGTATGCGCAGGAGCGCTACATCACAGTAATTCCGGAAGTGGATCTGCCGGGACACATGCTTGCCGCATTGGCTGCTTATCCAGAAATGGGATGTACAGGTGGACCATACGAAGTATGTCCTCGTTGGGGCGTATTTGAAGACGTGCTCTGCATCGGCAATGACAAAACCATGCAATTCCTGGAAGATGTAATGAGTGAAATCATCGAAATATTTCCATCGGAGTATGTACACATCGGTGGCGATGAAGCTCCACGTGACCGTTGGAAAGAATGTCCGAAATGTCAGGCGCGCATCAAAGCGGAAGGTCTGAAAGCGGATAAAAACCATACAGCAGAAGATCGCCTGCAAAGTTATTGCATGACACGTATCGAGAAGTTCCTGAACAGCAAGGGACGCCGGATTATCGGCTGGGACGAAATTTTGGAAGGCGATGTAGCACCCAATGCAACAGTGATGTCTTGGCGCGGAGCGTCCGGAGGCATAAAAGCCGCACAAATGGGACATGATGTAATTATGACGCCCAATACCTATTGCTATTTCGATTATTATCAAACGGCAGACACCAAGGATGAACCGCTGGGTATCGGTGGATATGTCCCCATAGAAAAGGTGTACAGCCTGGATCCTACTTTCGACCTGAATGAAGAACAGAAAAAACATATTATTGGTGCCCAAGCCAACTTATGGACAGAGTATATAGCCACCACCGAACACGTGGAATACATGGTATTGCCCCGTATGGCTGCCCTTGCCGAAGTACAATGGACACAGCCCGAAAAGAAAGATTTCAAAGATTTCACCACACGTCTGGCAAGCTTGATGAAGTTCTATCAAAGAGATGGCTTCAACTATGCCAAGCATGTATTCGACCTGAAGGCCGATTTCACACCGGATGTTGCCAAAAAAGCAGTAGTAGTTACATTGAGTACTATTGATGACGCTCCTATTTATTATACATTAGATGGGACCGAACCGACTACAGCTTCATTGAAATACATAGAGCCTGTTGTCATTACTGAAACAGCAGATTTCCAGGCAGTGGTTATCCGCCCGGAAGGAAAGAGCAAAGTGGTGAATAAAAAGATTTCTTTCAATAAGGCTACATATTGCCCTATTGAACTGACCTTCCAGCCTTCGGAAAAGTATAAATTCGGAGGTGCTATCACCTTAGTAGATGGTATGAAGGGAAATGATAGCTATGCCACCGGAGCCTGGTTAGGTTTTGTAGGTGGTGATGTGGAAGCCATCATCGACCTGGGACAGGAAACGGAAATCAAGCGGGTAGCTACGAATGCCATTGTTGATATGAGTGCCTGGATTATGGGAAGCACAGGGTTGGTAGTCTCTATATCTGACGATAACAAAGAGTTCCGCGAAGTAGCTGCTAAAGATATTCCGGCAGAAACAAACATTGATAAGAAGGGTGTGGAAAACTATGAGATAACTTTCGATCCGGTAAAAGCACGGTATGTGAAAGTTGTTATCAAGCGTAGCCCTGCCTTGCCGAAAGGACATGCAGGCGAAGGAAAAGCAGCTTATATGTTCATTGATGAAATAGAGGTGGACTGATAAAATACAGGAAGACCACTCAGTATCATTTCTCATAACGCTGATTGAGCGGATTATACGGATTCATTTAATTGCAAATCCGTATAATTCGCTCAATTCGTATCTGAATAATTATTCTCAAAGCTTGTAATCGAATACTCTGTCATGCGACTAATGAAGTAAAGAGTTAAATTATGGACACTAGAAAGTTGGAAAAGCAATTCGTTGACTTCGTGACAGAATATAAACAGATTATCTACAAGGTCTGCTATATCTATGCCACAGACAGTGACAGTCTCAATGATCTGTATCAAGAGACCGTGATAAACTTATGGAAATCTTTTCCTCGCTTCCGGGGCGAGTGCAAAGCATCTACCTGGGTTTATCGGATTGCGTTGAATACCTGTATATCTTTTTTCCGCAAATCCAATTCAAGACCGGTCGTGGTTCCCATCACTATTGATCTGGAATCAGCCTTTGCCGATGAAGAAGAAAAGACATCCCAACTCCGTGAACTTTATCGCATGATAAACATGCTGGGCAAACTGGAGCGCGCGCTGATTTTGCTTTGGCTTGAAGAACGGAGTCATCAGGAAATTGCCGATATATTGGGTATCTCCAAGAATTATGTGGCCGTAAAACTCTATCGAATTAAAGAGAATTTGAAAAACATGTCTAACTCCTAAAATTGACGAATAATGAATTTAGATGAAATGAAAAATAGTTGGAATGTCCTGAACGAGCGTTTGGAACAGAATGAGATATTGAACAAGAGGATCATTGAAGAAATGGTTGCAAGTAAAACAAAATCTGCTTATGACTGTATTTATAATCAAGAACTACGGGGACTTTATATCATCCTGCTCATCGCCCTGATTGTACTGCCTGTAAACAGATTCCTGGGAATCAATATGAAACAAAGTTCATTCATACTTCTGGAAGCTGTAATGTTTTTGGCTTTACTTTTTCAATCAGTAATCCTTTATAACTTATCCAAGTTCAAACTGAATTACGTGAAAGTGAATGAGTTGACGCGTACAGTCCTGAAATATAGAAAATTTTATAGCTATAACAAGAAGTACGGTACCATTCTCGGTCTTGGCTCCGTAATAGTCTTTATGATTTTAGAAAGCAGATTAACCAATCCCTACGCTTTCCTGCCTGTACTGGCAGTGATGATTGTGGGCTGCATCTACAGTTATACGAAAATGAAACAGCACGAACAAAAAATCAAAGAAGTAGAACAAGGACTGGCAGAACTGAAAGAGTTTGAGAGCGAGACTATCAGAACTGGAAGTAAATGAAAGGCTGAATCTCCGTACTCTTCATCTGGATTACCAAGTAAATTAAAGCAAGCATCAGAACCGCCTTTCCCATCAGGGGGAGGCGGATTACTGTTTTACAGCAAGCATTCTCCCAACGGTCGGGGCAGAAATGAAGGAAGAAACCCAATGCCATCAGTGCAAACACTTCCCAATAACCCGCAATCAGTTGTGGGAAAAGTTGCGGACGGAAAGTGGTACAGATCTGTTTTATCATATCCAATGAAGTGGAAAAGTCCGCATTGCGGAAAAATATCCAGCAGAAACAAACAAAGTGGAATGTGATAAGTATACCGAAGAAACGGCGGATGCCGTGGCTTTCTTCCCCTTTCTTTCTTCCGGTCAGCATCATCCAGAATTTATGTGCCGCCAAAGCAATGCCATGGAACAATCCCCAAACGACAAAATTCCAGGAAGCACCATGCCACAAACCACCCAAAAACATGGTTATGATAAGGTTAGCATACTGGCGGATTTTTCCTTTCCGGTTTCCGCCTAAAGATATATATAGATAATCTTTCAGCCAACTGGAAAGCGAAATGTGCCATCGCCGCCAAAACTCTGTAATGGAAGCGGACTTATAAGGAGAATCAAAGTTCTTATTAAAATGAAACCCTAACAGCAAGGCTATTCCGATAGCCATATCACTGTATCCGGAAAAGTCGCAATAGATTTGCAAGGCATATCCATAAACACCCATCAGATTCTCTACTCCGGAATAGAGCGTAGGATTATCAAAAATACGCTCTACAAAGTTCACACTGATATAATCCGAAATAATCGCTTTCTTGAACAAACCGCTTGCAATCAAGAATATCCCCCTTCCGAACATCTCATGGGATACGAACAAAGGGCGGCGTATCTGTGGGATAAAATCACGGGCACGCACAATAGGGCCTGCCACCAATTGCGGGAAGAAAGATACGTAAAAAGCATAATCCAGCAAATTGGTAAGAGGGGTTATATCTTTGCGATAAACATCGATGGTATAGCTAAGTGACTGGAAAGTAAAGAAAGAAATACCCACAGGGAGGAATATATCGTAATGGTGGAACGTACCACCTACCAGCGAAGCGAAGACATCTCCTAGGAAATTGGTATATTTGAAATAACAAAGCAGGCCAAGATTGATAACAAGACTCACTAACACCCACACCTTGCGCTGCCAACGCACAGAGGAGGATGCCATAAGACGGGCAATAAAGAAATCGGTAACCGTGACAAGTGCCAGCAGGAAAAAGTAAGTTCCGCTACTTTTATAATAAAAATAATAAGAAAATGCGGTAACAAACAACAAGCGTGCAGTCAGACGGCGTTGCAACAGCAGATAAACCAATATAAATGCTGCAAACAACCACAAGAAAATGCCGCTACTGAATATCATCGGCGCTTGCGGGTCATAAACGAATACGTCTCGCAGACGGTTAAAGTCAAT
>QWCY01006423.1_pt1 | contig 14727 bp, 8 predicted proteins | sample 1972631 | NCBI WGS metagenome assembly QWCY01 (sample SAMN09866696, study PRJNA288562) | Human gut metagenome isolate pre1_stool, whole genome shotgun sequencing... | isolation source: gut | host: Homo sapiens | place: USA: California
AATATTGAGAGCATCCGAAAAGACATCACAGTTATGGCAGATAAGACAGGAGAGGGACTTGAACGTGTGGACAGTATCCGCCAGAAGGCAGAGGGTATGAAGGCAGATGCAACTGCAAGCCAGGTGTCTGCAGCCGATATGGTGGCGCGTATTTCAGGAGAACTTTCCACTGCGATTGAACAGAGCAAACAGGTGGAAGAGATCAATAAGCTTACAGATGAGATCTTGTCAATTTCTTCACAGACAAATCTTCTTGCATTGAATGCTTCCATTGAAGCAGCAAGAGCCGGGGAAGCCGGAAAAGGCTTTGCGGTCGTTGCAGATGAGATTCGGAAGCTTGCGGATGAAAGCAGAAATACAGCTAATGGAATTCAGAATATCAGTAAGATGGTAACAGAATCGGTAGAAAACTTAGCTGGAAATGCGGGCAAGATGCTTGATTTTGTAAATCAGGACGTCTTGAATGACTACAAGGGAATGGTTGAATCCGGTGAGACTTACAATGAGGATGCCGTACAGATGAATGAGATGATGCAGGATCTTCAGAGTGTAGCAGAGAATCTCCGCCGGGCTGCAAATGAAATTTCGGAGGCTGCAGATGGCGTATCCAATGCAGTGAACCAGAGCGCAGCGGGCGTGTCTAATGCGGCAGAGTATACTTCTGAACTTGCAGGTCATATGACCGGAATCAATGAATCTGTCGAGAAGAATGTGAACATCGCAGAATCATTGAAGAATGAAGTCGCAGGATTCCAGTGTGAATAAATGATAGCGACTGCAGCTTTGAAATAATACATAAGACAAAATAGAAATATAAGACACTATATATAGAAGAAACAGATACACAAAATACTACAAGTAGGTATCTGTTTCTTCTTTTTTATAAATACTAATAAATTTATTAGAAAAAATGAAATTTGTCTTGACGGTTTTGCTTGACTTGATATATAATATACGTTGCACTATTGTGGTGCAATAGGCTTATAGCCATAAGATGTGAGTGTTCACATACCGCATATACAGGCGGTAGATGCAATACAACAGGCAATTTGTTTGTTGAGAATAAAAACGAGAGGTGAAACGTCAATGGAGAAAAACAGAATACGTCCGGTGAAAGCCGGAAAAGGCATGCGTATGAGTTACTCAAGACAGAAAGAGGTATTGGAAATGCCAAACCTTATAGAAGTTCAGAAAGACTCCTATAAGTGGTTTTTGGACGAAGGCTTAAAAGAAGTTTTCGACGATATCTCTCCGATTGCAGATTACAGCGGTCATCTGAGTCTGGAATTTGTAGATTTTACATTATGCGAAGATGATGTAAAGTACACAATCCCTGAGTGCAAAGAAAGAGACGCAACATATGCAGCACCTTTAAAGGTAAAGGTAAGACTTCACAACAAAGAAACTGATGAAATCAACGAGCATGAAATTTTCATGGGCGACCTTCCTTTGATGACTGAAACTGGAACTTTCGTGATCAATGGTGCAGAGCGAGTAATCGTCAGCCAGTTGGTTCGTTCCCCTGGTATCTATTATGGTATCGCTCACGATAAAGTGGGTAAACAATTGTATTCTTGTACTGTAATTCCAAACCGTGGAGCTTGGTTAGAGTATGAAACAGACTCCAATGACGTATTTTACGTTCGTGTAGATAGAACCAGAAAAGTGCCGATCACAGTATTGATCCGTGCGCTTGGTGTTGGAAGCAACCAGGAAATCATTGATTTATTTGGTGAGGAACCTAAGATCGTTGCAAGTTTTGGCAAGGATGTTGCTACAAATTACGAAGAAGGACTTCTTGAATTATATAAGAAAATCAGACCAGGCGAGCCGCTTTCAGTCGAAAGTGCGGAGAGCCTTATTAATGCTATGTTCTTTGACCCAAGAAGATATGATCTTGCAAAGGTAGGACGTTATAAGTTCAATAAGAAGTTAGCATTAAAGAACCGTATCAACGGACATGTTCTTGCAGAAGATGTTGTTGATGTGACAACTGGTGAGATCATCGCAGAAGCAGGTACAGAAGTAACCCGTTCTTTAGCTGATGATATCCAGAATGCAGCAGTTCCATATGTATGGATTCAGACTGAGACAAGAAACGTAAAAGTTCTTTCTTCTATGATGGTAGATTTAAGACATTACGTTGACTGTGATCCAAAGGAACTTGGAATTACAGAATTAGTTTACTACCCGATTCTTGCACAGTTAATGGAAGAAAATCCGGATGTGGAAGATTTAAAAGAAGCAATTAAGAAAAATGTACATGATCTGATTCCAAAGCATATTACAAAAGATGATATCTTCGCATCCATCAATTACAATATGCATTTAGAGTATGGTATTGGTCATGATGATGATATCGACCATTTGGGTAACAGACGTATCCGTGCGGTTGGCGAATTATTACAGAACCAGTACAGAATCGGACTTTCCAGATTAGAGAGAGTTGTCCGTGAAAGAATGACGACACTTGACCTGGATGGTATTTCTCCACAGAGTTTAATTAACATCAAACCGGTAACTGCAGCAGTGAAAGAGTTCTTCGGTTCTTCCCAGCTGTCTCAGTTCATGGATCAGAACAACCCTCTTGGTGAGCTGACTCACAAGAGACGTTTATCTGCATTGGGACCTGGTGGTTTGTCCAGAGACCGTGCCGGATTCGAGGTTCGAGACGTTCATTATTCTCACTATGGACGTATGTGTCCAATTGAGACGCCTGAAGGTCCTAACATCGGTCTGATCAACTCACTGGCAAGTTATGCGCGTATTAATGAGTATGGTTTCATTGAAGCTCCATACCGTAAGATTGATAAATCAGATCCAAAGAATCCTCGTGTCACGGATGAAGTAGTCTACATGACAGCGGATGAAGAGGATAATTACCATGTAGCACAGGCGAACGAGGCACTTGATGCAGAGGGACATTTTGTTCGTAATTCTGTATCTGGTCGTTATCTGGATGAGACACAGGAATATGAGAAGACCATGTTTGATTACATGGACGTATCTCCTAAGATGGTATTCTCTGTTGCGACTGCATTAATTCCGTTCTTACAGAACGATGATGCGAACCGTGCGCTGATGGGATCAAACATGCAGCGTCAGGCAGTACCTCTTCTTACAACAGAAGCTCCTGTTGTTGGTACAGGTATGGAGACAAAAGCGGCCGTTGACTCAGGTGTCTGCGTTGTTGCAAAAAAAGCAGGTACAATTGAAAGCTCTGAGTCCAATCAGATCATTGTAAAAAATGATGATGGAACAAGAGATGTATACAAACTTACAAAGTTTTCAAGAAGTAACCAGTCAAACTGCTACAATCAGAGACCAATCGTATTCAAGGGTGACCATGTAGAGGTTGGTGAGGTTATCGCAGACGGACCATCTACTTCTAACGGAGAACTTGGACTTGGTAAGAACCCATTGATCGGATTTATGACCTGGGAAGGTTATAACTACGAGGATGCTGTTCTTTTAAGTGAGAGACTTGTACAGGATGATGTTTATACATCCATCCATATTGAAGAATATGAAGCAGAAGCACGTGACACCAAATTAGGACCGGAGGAGATTACTCGTGACGTTCCAGGTGTCGGTGATGATGCATTAAAAGACCTTGATGAAAGAGGTATTATCCGTATCGGTGCAGAGGTTCGTGCCGGTGATATCTTAGTCGGAAAAGTTACTCCTAAGGGAGAGACAGAACTGACAGCAGAAGAGAGACTTCTCCGTGCAATTTTTGGTGAGAAGGCAAGAGAAGTACGTGATACTTCCTTAAAAGTTCCTCACGGCGAATATGGTATCGTTGTGGAAGCCAAAGTATTTACAAGAGAAAACGGAGATGAGTTATCTCCAGGAGTAAACCAGGCAGTCCGCATTTACATTGCACAGAAGAGAAAAATCTCTGTCGGTGATAAGATGGCCGGCCGTCATGGTAACAAGGGTGTCGTTTCCCGTGTATTACCTGTAGAAGATATGCCATTCCTTCCAAATGGTCGTCCTCTTGATATCGTATTGAATCCATTAGGTGTACCTTCCCGTATGAATATCGGTCAGGTCCTTGAGATTCACCTGAGTCTTGCTGCAAAAGCATTGGGATTCAATATTGCAACACCGGTATTTGATGGTGCAAAGGAAATTGATATCCAGGATACACTGGAATTGGCTAATGATTATGTAAACTTCGAATGGGAAGATTTTGAAGCAAAATACAAAGATGTACTTGGCGAAGAAGTTATGAAGTACTTATGGGACAACAGAGACCACAGAGCACTGTGGAAAGGTGTTCCAATTTCCCGTGATGGAAAAGTTCAGCTGCGTGATGGACGTACCGGAGAACCATTTGATTCACCTGTAACAATCGGACACATGCATTACCTGAAACTGCACCACCTGGTAGATGATAAGATCCATGCACGTTCTACTGGTCCTTACTCTTTAGTTACCCAGCAGCCACTTGGTGGTAAAGCGCAGTTCGGTGGACAGCGTTTCGGTGAGATGGAGGTTTGGGCACTGGAAGCTTACGGTGCAGCATATACCTTACAGGAAATCCTTACAGTGAAGTCTGATGACGTTGTAGGACGTGTTAAGACTTATGAGGCAATTATCAAAGGTGATAATATTCCTGAACCGGGAATTCCAGAATCATTCAAGGTATTACTGAAAGAGTTACAGTCCTTAGGACTTGATGTCACAGTATTAGATGACGAAGGAAATGAAGTTGAATTAATGGAAACAAGTGAGTACGGTAACACCGACCTGAACTCCATTATTTCAGGCGATAAAGATTTCGCTTTTGAAGACAGTGAATCATTCTCCAAGATGGGATTCACAAAGAAAGAATTTGATTCTGAAAACGAAGAACTTGTTGACGTAGAAGAAGAGGAAGACACCGATGCAGATGATGACTCTGATTTTTACGATGATATGCCGGAAGACAATTTCGAAGAGTAAATAATCAATAAGCATTTAAGGTCTGTGCATCCGCACAGACCGATAAAGAGAGTCGATTCTGTAAAGTAGAGAAAGGGAGTGTCATAGATGCCAGAAACAACAAATAAAGAGGCAATTAACCAGTCTGTTTCATTTGATGCCATCCGTATTGGTTTAGCATCCCCGGAAAAGATCAGAGAATGGTCCCGCGGTGAAGTTAAAAAACCGGAAACAATCAACTATAGAACATTGAAACCGGAAAAAGATGGTCTTTTCTGTGAGAAGATTTTTGGACCTAGCAAAGACTGGGAATGTCATTGCGGTAAATATAAGAAAATTCGTTACAAGGGCGTTGTCTGCGACCGTTGTGGCGTTGAGATCACAAAATCCAGCGTTCGTAGAGAGCGTATGGGACACATCGAGCTTGCTGCACCTGTATCCCATATCTGGTACTTCAAAGGAATTCCATCCCGTATGGGATTGATCCTTGACTTATCTCCAAGAACATTGGAGAAAGTTTTATACTTTGCTTCTTACATCGTATTGGATGCAGGCAATACTGCATTACAGTACAAACAGGTACTTTCCGAAGGAGAATACCAGGATGCAAGAGAACAGTACGGCAATGCATTCCGTGTAGGAATGGGTGCTGAGGCAATTCAGGAATTATTACAGGCGATTGATCTGGAAAAAGATTCTGCTGAATTAAAAGCAGAGTTAGAAGATGCAACTGGTCAGAAACGTGCCAGAATCATTAAGAGACTGGAAGTTGTAGAAGCATTTCGTGAATCTGGAAACAAACCAGAATGGATGATCATGACCGTTGTACCGGTTATCCCACCAGATCTTCGTCCAATGGTTCAGTTGGATGGTGGACGTTTTGCTACCTCTGATTTGAATGATTTATATAGAAGAATTATCAACAGAAATAACCGTTTGAGAAGACTTCTTGAGTTAGGAGCTCCTGATATCATCGTTCGTAACGAGAAACGTATGTTACAGGAAGCTGTTGATGCCCTGATTGATAACGGTCGTCGTGGACGTCCGGTTACAGGACCAGGAAACAGAGCATTAAAATCCTTATCCGATATGTTAAAAGGTAAATCCGGTCGTTTCAGACAGAACTTACTTGGTAAACGTGTTGACTATTCAGGACGTTCCGTTATCTGTGTTGAGCCAAAATTAAAGATTTATCAGTGTGGTCTTCCAAAAGAGATGGCAATTGAATTATTCAAACCTTTCGTTATGAAAGAACTTGTTGCCAACGGATCTGCACACAACATCAAGAGTGCTAAGAAAATGGTCGAGAGACTCCAGACAGAAGTTTGGGATGTCTTAGAAGACGTTATCAAAGAGCATCCGGTTATGTTAAACCGTGCTCCTACACTGCATAGATTAGGTATTCAGGCATTCGAGCCAATCTTAGTAGAAGGTAAAGCAATCAAGTTACATCCATTGGTATGTACCGCGTTCAACGCCGACTTCGATGGTGACCAGATGGCTGTACATCTTCCATTATCTGTAGAGGCTCAGGCTGAGTGTAGATTTATGCTTCTCTCACCGAACAACCTGTTAAAACCATCTGACGGTGGTCTTGTAGCAGTTCCTTCACAGGATATGGTCCTTGGTATCTACTATTTAACACAGGAGAGACCGGGCGCTAAGGGAGAGGGCAAGATCTTCAAGAGCGTCAACGAAGCAATCCTTGCATACGAGAACGGAGCAGTAACACTTCACTCCAAAATCAAAGTCCGTATGACAAAGACAATGCCGGATGGAAAAGAAATCACAGGAGTTGTTGAGTCCACATTAGGACGTTTCATCTTCAATGAGATCATTCCTCAGGATTTAGGATTTGTTGACAGAAGCATTCCTGGCAATGAATTAAAACTGGAAGTAGATTTCCTTGTTGCCAAGAAACAGAACAAACAGATTCTTGAAAAAGTAATCAATATCCATGGTGCTACCAAGACAGCAGAAGTTCTGGATGCTGTAAAAGCTATGGGTTACAAATATTCCACAAGAGCAGCGATGACCGTATCCATTTCCGATATGACGGTTCCACCAGAGAAACCTGCAATGATCAAAGCAGCTCAGGATACAGTAGACAGAATTACAAAACAGTACAAACGTGGTCTTATTACAGAGGAAGAACGTTACAAAGAAGTTGTTGAGACATGGAAAGAGACCGATGATGAGCTTACAAAAGTGCTTCTGGAAGGTCTTGATAAATACAACAACATCTTCATGATGGCGGATTCCGGAGCCCGTGGTTCTGATAAACAGATCAAACAGCTTGCTGGTATGCGTGGTTTGATGGCTGATACAACCGGTAGAACAATCGAGCTGCCTATCAAATCCAACTTCCGTGATGGTCTTGATGTATTGGAGTACTTCATGTCTGCGCATGGAGCACGAAAAGGTATGTCCGATACAGCGCTTCGTACAGCCGATTCCGGATACCTTACGAGACGTCTTGTAGACGTATCACAGCATATGATCGTTCGTGAATCTGACTGCTGTGAAGGCAAGAACAGAGAAATCCCTGGTATGTGGGTAACTGCATTCATGGATGGAAAAGAAGAGATAGAAAGTCTTCAGGAACGTATTACAGGTCGTTTCTCCTGCAATACAATTTGTGATAAAGATGGCAATGTCATTGTAAAGGCAAACCATATGATCACACCAAAACGTGCAGCAGAAGTTATGAGCCGTGGCGTTGATGAGAATGGCAATCCAATCGAGAAAGTGAAGATCCGTACCGTATTATCCTGCCGCTCCCATATGGGTGTATGTGCAAAATGTTATGGAGCAAACATGGCTACCGGTCAGGCAGTTCAGGTTGGTGAGGCTGTTGGTATCATCGCAGCACAGTCCATCGGTGAGCCTGGTACACAGCTTACCATGCGTACTTTCCATACAGGTGGTGTTGCCGGTACCGATATCACACAGGGTCTTCCTCGTGTCGAAGAAATTTTCGAGGCAAGAAAACCGAAGGGACTTGCCATTATCACAGAATTTGGTGGCGTAGCTAACATCAAAGATACTAAGAAGAAACGTGAGATCATCGTTACAAACAATGAGACTGGTGAATCTAAGGCATACTTAATCCCTTACGGTTCCAGAATCAAAGTAATGGACGGCGCAGTACTTGAAGCTGGTGACGAGCTGACCGAAGGTTCTGTAAATCCACATGACATCTTAAAGATCAAAGGTGTTCGTGCCGTTCAGGATTACATGCTCCGCGAGGTTCAGCGTGTATACCGTTTACAGGGTGTTGAAATCAACGACAAACATATCGAGTTGATCGTACGTCAGATGTTGCAGAAAGTCCGCGTTGAGACAAACGGTGATTCTGATATGCTTCCGGGAACATTAGTAGATACTCTTGATTTTGAGGATACAAATGAACTGCTTGAGAGTGAAGGAAAAGAAATGGCAGAAGGAAAACAGGTATTACTTGGTATTACCAAAGCTTCCTTAGCTACGAACTCCTTCTTATCGGCAGCTTCCTTCCAGGAGACAACAAAAGTTCTGACAGAAGCAGCTATCAAAGGAAAAGTTGATCCACTGATCGGTATGAAAGAAAACGTAATCATTGGTAAACTGATCCCGGCTGGTACAGGTATGAAGAGATACCGCAATATCAAACTTGATTCTGATGTCAATGAAAATGACGAGATTGATTTTGATGACGATTCTTTTGCAGATGAAGAATTTGCACCAGTAGAAGAATAAGATATTGAAATAAGAGAGGAATGGATGAAAATCTGTTCCTCTTTTTTCGTAATCATAATATCTGGTATAAAAAGCCAGATATTGGAAATGCTTTAAAAGCGTAAGAAAAATCTATGTAAAAGTGCTTGACATCTGGGATGGACACCTATATAATAATTTAGCGTGCACAAAAAGGCATGCAGTTTGAACTTTTTTGTTCACATAATATTAACAGGAGGTGAAAATAATGCCAACATTTAACCAGTTAGTAAGAAAAGGACGTCAGACATCTGTTAAGAAGTCTACAGCACCTGCACTTCAGAAGGGTTACAACTCTTTACAGAAGAGACCTACAGATGCTCCTTCTCCACAGAAGAGAGGTGTTTGTACAGCTGTTAAGACAGCTACTCCTAAAAAACCTAACTCAGCTCTTAGAAAGATCGCCAGAGTACGTCTCTCTAACGGAATCGAAGTAACAAGCTACATTCCAGGTGAAGGACACAACTTACAGGAGCATAGCGTTGTTATGATCCGTGGTGGACGTGTTAAGGACTTACCAGGTACAAGATATCACATCATCCGTGGTACACTTGATACAGCAGGTGTTGCTAACAGAAAACAGGCTCGTTCTAAATACGGCGCTAAGAGACCAAAGGCTTCTAAGTAATTTTTGATTACAGAATGAAGTAAAACCAATAGTATCACAAACAGAACTAAAAGGTTTAGTGTTGGAATTGTTTCACTAGAGATATATTTCCGCACGAACACTAAGGGGGAACAAGATTTTGTTCCGAGATGGGCTTGCCCATTTTACACATGTGAGTACCGTTGAATTAATCGAAATGAAGTTCACTGACAACATGTTGCATTGAACTTTCATTGCAAATGTTGCAGAGCCGGGAAACCGGACACAGTAAATGCAGGGAAGACCTGTATAGTAAATTATGATTAAGGAGGGAAGAACCGTGCCACGTAAAGGACATACTCAGAAAAGAGACGTATTAGCAGATCCAATTTACAATAACAAAGTCGTTACAAAGCTTGTCAACAACATTATGTTAGATGGTAAGAAAGGTGTAGCACAGAAAATTGTATATGGAGCTTTCGCAAGAGTAGAAGAGAAAACAGAAAGACCTGCTCTTGAGGTATTTGAAGAAGCCATGAATAACGTTATGCCTGTTCTTGAAGTAAAGGCTAGACGTATTGGTGGTGCAACATACCAGGTACCAATCGAAGTTAGACCAGACCGTCGTCAGGCTTTAGGACTTCGTTGGTTAACAACTTTCTCACGTAACAGAGGTGAGAAGACCATGGAAGAAAGACTTGCAAATGAAATCATGGATGCAGCTAACAACACAGGCGCATCTGTTAAGAGAAAAGAAGATATGCACAAAATGGCAGAAGCAAACAAAGCATTCGCTCATTACCGCTTCTAATATCATTTGCCATATGAATAGATACCGGGAGCAAAGCAACTTTGCTCTCAAGTATTATAAAAATGTTCTGCGCATATCGGCGTAGTAAATTAAGGAGGAAAAACCTTGGCTGGAAGAGAATATCCATTAGAGAGAACCAGAAACATTGGTATTATGGCTCATATTGATGCTGGTAAAACAACATTAACAGAGCGTATTCTTTACTATACCGGTGTTAACTATAAGATTGGTGATACTCATGAAGGTACTGCTACCATGGACTTCGTGTACTTGATGGTGCTGTCGGCGTATTCTGTGCAAAGGGTGGTGTTGAACCACAGTCAGAAAACGTATGGCGTCAGGCTGATACCTACAACGTACCTAGAATGGCTTTCATTAACAAGATGGACATCTTAGGTGCTAACTTCTACGGAGCTGTTGATCAGATTCGTACAAGATTAGGAAAAAATGCTATCTGTCTTCAGTTACCAATCGGTAAAGAGGACGATTTCAAAGGAATTATCGACTTATTCGAGATGAAGGCTTATATCTACAATGATGATAAAGGTGACGATATCACTGTAACAGATGATTTAGGTGATATGGCTGATGAAGCTGAACTTTATCATGCAGAATTAGTAGAGAAAGTCTGCGAGTTAGATGATGACTTAATGATGATGTACCTTGAGGGTGAGGAACCATCTGTTGAGGAGATGAAGAAAGTATTAAGAAAAGCTACATGTGAATGTACTGCTGTACCTGTTTGCTGTGGTTCTGCTTACAGAAACAAAGGTGTACAGAAGTTAATCGATGCAGTTATCGAGTACATGCCAGCTCCAACAGATATCCCAGCTATCAAAGGTGTTGACTTAGATGGTAATGAAGTAGAGAGACATTCTTCTGATGAAGAACCTTTCGCTGCATTAGCATTCAAGATCATGGCTGACCCATTCGTTGGTAAGCTTGCATTCTTCAGAGTTTACTCTGGTACAATGAACTCCGGTTCTTATGTATTAAATGCTACAAAAGATAAAAAAGAACGTGTTGGACGTATCTTACAGATGCATGCCAACAAACGTGCGGAATTAGATAAAGTTTACTCCGGAGATATCGCAGCTGCTGTAGGTTTCAAATTTACAACAACTGGTGATACAATCTGTGATGAACAGCATCCGGTAATCTTAGAGTCCATGGAATTCCCAGAACCAGTTATCGAGCTCGCTATCGAGCCTAAGACAAAAGCTGGACAGGGTAAAATGGGTGAGGCTCTTGCAAAACTTGCAGAAGAAGATCCTACATTCCGTGCTCACACAGATCAGGAAACTGGTCAGACAATCATTGCTGGTATGGGTGAGTTACATTTGGAAATCATCGTTGACCGTCTGCTTCGTGAATTCAAAGTAGAAGCTAACGTAGGTGCTCCACAGGTAGCTTACAAAGAGACATTTACAAAACCTGTAGATGTTGAGTACAAATACGCAAAACAGTCTGGTGGACGTGGTCAGTACGGACACTGTAAAGTTAAATTTGAGCCGATGGATCCAAACGGCGAAGAGACATTCAAATTCGAATCTACCGTTGTCGGTGGTGCTATTCCTAAGGAATACATCCCAGCAGTTGGTGAAGGTATCGAAGAAGCTGCTCAGGCAGGTATTCTTGGCGGATTCCCAGTTCTTGGTGTTCACGCTAACGTATACGATGGATCTTACCATGAGGTCGACTCTTCTGAAATGGCATTCCACATCGCTGGATCTATGGCATTCAAAGAGGCTATGGCAAAAGCTTCACCAGTATTACTTGAGCCTATCATGAAGGTAGAAGTTACAATGCCTGAAGAATACATGGGTGATGTAATCGGTGATATCAACTCCCGTCGTGGACGTATCGAGGGTATGGACGATATCGGTGGTGGTAAAATGGTTAAAGCATATGTACCACTTGCTGAGATGTTCGGTTACTCTACAGACTTACGTTCTAAGACACAGGGACGTGGTAACTACTCTATGTTCTTTGAGAAATATGAGCCAGTACCAAAATCTGTTCAGGAAAAAGTTCTTGCAGATAAATCCAAATAAATTCTGAAAAAAAGCATGGCTTATAACTGATTTCAGTTATTTCTGTGTAACAGAATCTAAAAACAATATTAAATCACAGAAATCCCTTAAAATAAGGGATTCTGTGATAAAAATAACTTGAAAAAGCTAAGATTATTTTATATAATCATAGATAGCCGAGTTATTAAATATAACAACTATAGCCAATATGGCATCAATTTAAGGAGGATATTCAAAATGGCAAAAGCTAAGTTTGAAAGAACAAAACCACATTGTAATATCGGTACCATTGGTCACGTAGATCATGGTAAAACAACTTTAACAGCAGCTATCACAAAAGTTTTATCTGAAAGAGTAGCTGGTAACGCAGCTGTAGATTTCGCTAACATCGATAAAGCTCCAGAAGAAAGAGAACGTGGTATCACAATTTCTACTGCTCACGTTGAGTACGAGACAGAGAAGAGACATTACGCACACGTTGACTGTCCTGGACATGCTGACTACGTTAAGAACATGATCACTGGTGCTGCTCAGATGGATGGAGCTATCCTTGTAGTAGCTGCTACTGACGGTGTTATGGCTCAGACAAAAGAGCACATCTTATTATCCCGTCAGGTAGGTGTACCTTACATCGTAGTATTCATGAACAAATGTGATATGGTTGACGATCCAGAATTATTAGAGTTAGTTGAGATGGAAATTACAGAACAGCTCGAAGAGTACGGATTCAATGACTGCCCAATCATCCAGGGATCTGCTTTAAAAGCTCTTGAAGATCCAATGGGACCTTGGGGAGACAAGATCATGGAATTAATGGATACAGTTGATTCTTATATTCCAGATCCACAGCGTGATACAGATAAACCATTCTTAATGCCAGTAGAGGACGTATTCACAATCACAGGTCGTGGTACAGTTGCTACAGGTAGAGTAGAGAGAGGAACACTTCACTTAAATGATCCACTTGAGATCTTAGGTGTTAAAGAAGATGTTCAGTCTACAGTTGTAACTGGTATCGAGATGTTCCGTAAACAGTTAGACGAGGCTATGGCTGGTGATAACATCGGTGCATTACTTCGTGGTGTTAACCGTGACCAGATCGTTCGTGGACAGGTTCTTGCTAAACCAGGTACTGTAACATGCCACAGAAAATTCACAGCTCAGGTTTACGTTTTAACAAAAGACGAAGGTGGACGTCATACTCCATTCTTCAACAACTATCGTCCACAGTTCTACTTCAGAACAACAGACGTTACAGGTGTTTGCGATTTACCAGATGGTGTTGAAATGTGTATGCCAGGTGATAACATCGAAATGACTATCGAATTAATTCACCCAGTAGCTATGGAGCAGGGTCTTACATTCGCTATCCGTGAGGGTGGACGTACAGTAGGATCTGGACGTGTTGCTACAATCATCGAGTAATTTATAATTCATGACAATAGAATGCTAACGAAGTGTGCATTTTATTGTTTAACAGGTTTTGGATTATATTCCGCAATCCTTGAGTAATCAGGGGTTGCGGTTTCTTTATGTGAAAGCATTTTATTCAGAAAAAAATATGTTCTAATATCTAAAAAAGCAAACCTGATAAATAAGTAGGTTTGCTTTTTGTGTGTCAATTTTTCAGAAATTTGCCCGATATAATAAATAACAAGTAAATGCAAACGGATTTGCAATAACCGTATCGTGATATGGGAGGGAATGACATGGCAGTCAACACAGATTCAATTGTATCTAATCTTTACAGTACTTACAGTACACAGTCCAAAACTGGAAAAACAAATAAGGAAAATGTGATAGGTACAGAAAATTCCAAAGTTTCCAAGACAAACGGAAATTATGGTAAGACCATCGGAAATGCGAAGCTTTCTGAAGAAGGGGTAAAGTATTATCAGGAATTAAAGAAAAAGTATTCTAATATGGACTTTATTCTGGTGAGCAAAGAACAGAAAGCCAATGCACAGGCAAATGCAGCATCCTATGCAAATGGAAACAAAATGGTCGTTTTGATTGATGAAGAAAAAATCGAGCGGATGGCGACAGATGAAAATTATAGAAAACAGTACGAGGGCATTATTAAAAATGCAGCGTCCGACTTATCACAGTTAAAATCCCAGATTGAATCATCCGGTCAGAGTCAGAACGTTGTAGGCTACGGAATGAAGGTTAATGATGGAGGAACAGCATCATTTTTTGCAGTTCTGAAGAAATCTTCTGCGGATCAGAAAGCGCGTATCGAGAAAAAAGCAGTCGAGAAGAAAGAAGCAAAGAAGGCAGAGGAAAAGAAAGCTGAGAAGAAGGAAAAGCAGGACAAGTTAAAGGAAGCACAGCAAACGTCAGATGATGACGATACCATTACGATTTCGGCAGGTTCGATTGAGGAACTGATCAAGAAAATCAATGATTATACGTTTTCCATGAAGAGCGACAATGTTCAGACAGAAGCAGAATTGCAGGTCGGACAGCATATTGATTTCCGTGGATAAAAAAGTTTGTATAGTGTACAAAAGGGCTTTCGGAAATACCGGAAGTCTTTTTTATGTACCGGGAAACTTGGTTCCCATTACAAAAAAACGTTCAGTGGGGATGCACGATATTCGATTCGCACA
>QWCY01007181.1_pt1 | contig 14687 bp, 7 predicted proteins | sample 1972631 | NCBI WGS metagenome assembly QWCY01 (sample SAMN09866696, study PRJNA288562) | Human gut metagenome isolate pre1_stool, whole genome shotgun sequencing... | isolation source: gut | host: Homo sapiens | place: USA: California
AGAATCATTAGCATCATGAGCAGGGCTACCATACAATTGGTCATAGTTTTGAATGTATCCTGCATCAATATAAGAAGTATATTGACCTACCCCGAAACCGGCTGCTTTCTGATAGGCAGGACGCATAGCCTGGTCATCTTTCACCAATACCTTGTTCTTAGCATGCGTCATACTGAAGTTACCCCAAACACGCCAGTCATTACCAAATGTCTTATTTACACGTAATTCCAATTCATATCCATTCGTACGGATCTTACCTTTATTAATAGAAGGTGGAGTTCCTCCGAAATAAGAGGGAATGGAACGGTCTCCACCATAAACAAATATATTAGAACGTTCGTCACGGAAGAATTCCAAACTACCAGCCAGCATTCCTTCAAAAAGCGAATAGTCAACGCCAATATTCAACTTTTTCACAACTTCCCATTGAATATCTTTATTACCAATAGCAGCCTCACGATACCATGTATAAATACTTTGCGTCTGATTAAGGTCTATCCGAGAGTTTCCGCCATAAGCCCACTGATTCATGTACAACCATCGACGACTTGAATCAAACGGATCAGGTCCTAACTGGTCGGAACCAATTTCACCATAAGAGGCACGGACTTTCAACATATCGATAATCTTCTTTTCACGAAAAAACTTCATAAAAGGTTCTTCACTGATCATCCAACCGATAGCACCTGAATTAAAAAATGCGAAACGATTTTCCGGATACGTACCCAGTTCAATTGCGCCTGATAATAAAGATTACGTACCGTTTGACTATTATCCACTGCACCGGGAGAAGTACTCCAATTAACCCCTTGCGTCCAGTCAAAACCATTATTTGTGTCGTATGACTCTTTATATCTCACCTGACCGGTATCCGGATCAATCCATTTACGCTGCGCACTATTATACAAGTCATTGATACCACGATTGTTTTCAACAAATATATTATCCCATGAAACAGTGGCCCGGGCAGAAAGCCCTTTGGTTATAAACTTCAAATCTTGCTCCAGTGTAAAGTCGGTATTGATACGGGTTGTTGTGAGCTGCATCGTACCACCCAAAGAAATATTCTCTGCTGAGTTCGTGGTATTTGAAACAAGTGGATACATTCCCCAGCTACCATCAGAATACTGCTATTGAAGTCCAGATTACTACGCACATTGATACGATCGTATCCATAACCGGAGTTATAGTCACGACCATTGTCATAAATTCTAAAGAGGTCACCCTCATGTACATAATCGGCTGAAGCAAAGTACTTCACAAATTTGGTACCACCGCTAATATTAAGGTTAGCATTGTAAGACATCGTGTTATCTTTAAACAGAGCTTTCTGCCAATCCACATTAGGATAACGTTCTCGCTGCTCAAGGGTGGTCTGATTGCGATAATTATTGATGAACGATTGAGAACGAATATATTCCCATGAATCGGGCCTCAGAGCCAATTCATGTTCAATGGCTGTATTACGAAACATCAAAGCATCGTAAGAATCATACTTGTTGGGAAGTTTAGAGGGAGCTTTTAGAGTTGCATTGAAGCCTACATCAATCTTCGCACTACCCTCAGCACCACGTTTTGTGGTTACAAGAATTACACCATTGGCACCCTTCACACCGTAAACGGCAGTTGCGGATGCATCTTTCAAGACTGAAATAGATTGTACAGAACTGATATCCACTGAACTCATAGGGCGTTCAATACCATCAACCAATACAAGCGGATCTTCATTATTATTCCAAGAACTTGCACCGCGAATCGTTATTTTAGGTTCTTCTGCACCTGGCATACCTGTACCTGTGGTAGTAACCACACCCGGCAAATTACCTGTCAGCGCCGCACCAATATCACTGATACCAGCTGCCCGCTCCAGTACTTTACCTGTAGTTTGGGTGATAGCACCTACTACACTGGCTTTCTTCTGCTGGCCATATCCTACCACAACGACCTCTTCCAGCTGTTGTGAGTCATCTTCCAGAGTGACCTTTAAAATCTTTTGACCTGCAATTTTGACTTCCTGCGATTTCATTCCTATGAATGAGACCACAAGAGTTACTTTGTCATTAGGAACAGCCAACGTGAAATTTCCATCTATATCTGATATCGTACCTATTGAACTATTGTTTTTTACAACGACGGAAGCCCCAATCACCGTTTCGCCATTTCCATCGACGACTGTTCCTTTCACTGTTACTCCATTCTGTGCTAAAGTCGGCAAACAACTCAATAGCAACAAAAGAATCAAGTAAGGAATCTTTTGAATTTGTTTTGTTACATTTTTCATTACCATTAGTTTAAGATATTAATAACTACATTCTCTCCATTACATTAGCTATTTAGAAATAGCATTAACTGTCATCATACATGCATTTCATAATTACACCAGTCTTTTAAGATTAATAATTCCAGCAATTAGTATTTGCAATATTTTACATCGATTCACATTCTTAATTATATAATAAGTTAGAAATATATCATTATCAACCACCTCCGTTATCAAAACCTCTCTCTTCTTGGCAGCAAATGTATCCAACAAAAACGAAACAATTTACACATTCATGCTACACGTTTTTTTGACGGTATTACATCTTTCTTTTCAATGTTACATTTTTCTTTGAAAGCATTACAGAATATTCAATAAAATATTTATTATCAAATAATTAAACACACGGTAAAATCTTATAGGCACAGAGGATATTTTCCTAAAAATTCAGCCTTTCAGAATACTTTGAAACAGGTAAAAAAGAGTTCAAAAAACAGAAGAAAAAACGATTTGTAACGCACCGCAAAAGATATGTAACCCATCTGTTAGAAGCGAAAAAACTCTCTTGCCCGATTCATTTAGCAAAAGAGCAATTAACACATTTAAAGAAATGGATAAAAAAACACGGTTATCTAATATAGATAACCGTGCACCTTTACTGTAAATTACAGATTAAAACCGGGCGATTAGTAAACCCATAAAATCCCTATCTACTTTACTATATTCATTTGAAACGGCGAAGCCGGAAGCCCTGCCTTATTCTTCAGGTTAGCCTCCTGTGGATTATCATCCCAAGCGTAACGAACCTTTATAGGCTGAGTAATGCCTTCAAACCATCACTTTATTGCCTTCTATAGCAGCCTTTGCCCATTTAAAACATCCGTTTGCTCCTGCCAGTGCAAAACCTTTCAATTGGGTTACAGGCATTAAATCATTCGTTCCTTAAAAGAGAGAATGATCTTTCCTCCTTCAACAGATACAGATGTACATTATGGACCGCTATGAACTATATCTTTATGACCATATACCTTCTTTTTAACCTGAAGTACCACTCTTCTTGCCAGTTCTTTCTTATTTAACGGATGAATATCATTCCACTCTCCCAAGTCTATTGCTACGACTAAAGAAGTATTAGGCTCAAGGTCACTTGCCGTTGAGCCTCTCGCATACCCGCCCAACTACTCTCTACAGGCTGCGGATGCGTCTGCATAAAATTGGGTAGCTGCATAATAAAGAACGGGAGATTTTCATCTGCAAACTTCACTTGCCAATCTTCTATCATCGCAGTCAATAAAGCCTCATATTCACTTGAACGCCCTGCATTCGTCTTGCCTTAATACCACAAAACTCCTTTAAAATGCAGATTTCGTAAAGGAGAAATCATGGAATTATACATGCCAGTCGGAATATTCTGAAAAGACACCATTCACATACACAGAGTCCGCATTCACCATACAACCCAAACGCAATATGGCATCTTTATCAGCTTGCTCAGCCGTAAGACGAATATCCTGACGGAACCAATGTGAGCCACTTACCGGATAACCATTTTTAGTGCCCAATTGATAGGAAAACATATTCACTTCCTCCCAATCGGAATCATCCAATTCCGGTTCATACCACTTGACCGGAGCATGAAGTCCTTCATCCCCTTTATACAAAGAGAGATTCCAAAACCTCGACATCATACCACCTGGTTTATTCATTAAAACCTTATATTCGTCAGAATTATAAATATCCCTTTCACGCAATTTTTTTGGGAATTCCTGTAGAGCATCCTCACTCATCCAAGCCTCAATAGAACTTCCGCCCCAACTTGAATTAATAATCCTGACAGGAACTTTCGTCTCATTATACATCTCTATAGCAAAAAATAAGGTAGTGCGGCATAAGATTTATACAGACCTATACTACCAATAAAGTAAATTTATATCTCATAATATTGTAATTTTCAACATTCCTACTCTTTTATCAAACTTTCAGGTGCCCCCAGAAAAGAAGGCTTCAAACCTCCCATGTCAATCATTATTTTCTGCATAACAAGTGCCGGGTCAAGCGGACGGATACGTAAAGTATGCCTTCCTTTCTTATCAAGTAAGTGTTTGGTTTGAGTAGTAATAATGTGATCTGCCTGCAACTTACCAAGCTCACCTTTATAATCACTGTTGATATTGACTATTTGTTCTTCCCCACCATCCAAACTGACCGCATAACGCAATCCTTTATAATCATTGAAATTCAAAGTTGAAGAAAAACGAACGATAACCGTAGCATCCCCACTTTTCTCCGTTTCAAAATCATATTCCACATACATATCTGCTCCCGGAACGGCTGTGGTAGGTAAAGTAGTGACTGCAGACAACGTACGTCCCAGATTTGGAATTGTAACCCAACTAGCAGATGTACTGTTAGCTGAACGGGTATAATGTTCCGCTTCAATAGATACATATCCATCCTTTTCTACAAATACAGGTGGTGCAGGGGCAATACGAGGTTCCGGAACAAAAGTAACTTTAGGCATAATATTATGTTTCGGATCGTTCCAGGATTTATATCCAATATGTGTCTGATCCATGATATGATTCCATTTGCCACCACTCATTATATGGTTATAGTGATAAGTCAATACAGAATCACGTTCAAAACACGCACGTGCCTTGTCAGCCCATTTATTGGCTTGCACATCATTGGCCTCTGCCAGTTTACGATTCATCGCTACGGCATAATACATATCATATAGGTTGGAGCATGCTTGTATCGGGAAAAGCACCAGTTGGTCAAAAGCATCCCGATACTCAGCAGGCATCAGATAATAGAGTTTCAGGGCATCCAGACATAATGCGGCATACTCATCTTTTACACTTTGCCATTCATTATAATTTTCCAGGCTGTAAGTCCTGTCATCCAACATTTCCGGAGTCACCCTACGATTATATTTAGTATAAGTATCAATCAGACGAGCTGCTTCTTCGGCATAGTTTCCACCAAACTGCTGACGACAGAAATCTACTGTATGCTGAAACAGATTATTTTCGTTGAAACGTTCCGGATTCCAGGCCATATCCAGGAAGAAGGTGATCGGATACTCCATTGGTTTCAGATCGCCCACATTCACCACCCACAATTCACGTACACCATAGTCATAGGTCAGAGCCATCTGTTCCCATGTACGCTGTATCTGGGTGATATTTATCCATTTAGAGTTGCGGGGAGCTCCTACATAATCGAAATGATAATACATGCCATACCCACCCTTGCGAGGCTTAGCTTTCAAGTCGGGTAATTTACGTACATTCCCCCAGTTATCATCACAGAGCAGTAGTGTTACGTCATCAGGTACTCGCATACCTTTATCATAATAATCCTGTACTTCCTTATAAAGTGCCCACACCTGTGGAGTTTCTTTCGCCTTCTTACCAGTAACTTTCTCTATAATCTTCCGCTGATCTTTCACTATATTCTGTAACAGGGAAATATTTGCATCTTCACTCATCGGTTCATCACCATCACCACGCATAGCAAGGGTTATCACTGCTTCCCAATCTTTACAGCGTTCCATACCTTTCTGCCAGAAGTCACATAATACGGCAGCATTTGTGTTATAGTTCCATTCCCCTGTTCCACGACGTTTCCAGTCTTTCTGAGCCTGTCCCATCGGTTCATGGTGAGAGGTACTCATCACAATTCCCATTTCATTGGCCAACGGGCCATTCATCGGATCATCATCATAGAAGGCACTGTTCCACATAGCAGGCCACATAAAGTTTCCTTTCAGGCGAAGCACCAATTCGAATACTGTTTCATAGAATTTACTGTTAAAACCACCGAAAGTAGCACTGGCCCATCCACCCAAAGAAGGCCATTCATCATTCAGGAAAATACCGCGATACTTCACAGCAGGCTCACCATCCGTATAAGTTCCTTCCTTGATAGATATAACATCATGTTTTTCTACCGGCACATCTGCCCAGAAATACCAAGGAGATACCCCCATCTGCCAGGCAAGTTCATAAATGCCATAAATAGTACCACGTTTATCACTACCGGCAATCACCACCGCTTCTTCTACTCCATCTATGGGATTCTTCACAGTCTGTAGAATATACTTCTCACGCTTACCCTGCAAATCAGCCGCATTGATCTTCCCTGACTGCAACAACTGTTTAATCCAAGAACTATTTTCTATAGAACCGACAATCAGCATACGCTTCCCGTATGCAGAGTAAATAATTTCAGGTGTCTCCCCTGTTACCTTACCCGCATCTGTCTGCAAATTTACTACGGCACGCACTACACCTTTATCTTCCTGCGGATCTATCAATATGGGATAAGCTTTTCCCTGCTGTATCCAGACAAAACCACTCCCCTCATTCGCTACAAACCGTTCTGCTGCAGATAATGGCTGTAATAGCACTAAACTCATCAAGCAATAGATAACCCAACTAATTTTTGTTTTCATGGTATGATACTTTTTAATTAATTTCTGTCTTGTACAAAAATAGTCTATTATAATATATTTTCTTGTTCCGCATGTTCCCACTTACTATAGTCAATGTTACATCCGGCATTTTCATGTTACATAAATTTCTATTCATGTAACATCTGCCCTGCAAACAACCATAATTACAAAAAACAATCTACATTTTGTGATTTTCCTCGTTCTTCTCTGACAAATATAGCAAGAAACAATTTTAATATTCATAAACATGAAACATCTATTTCGTAATTTATTGATTATAGCATTTGTCGTATGCTGTAATTTGCAACAGGCTCTTGCACAACAGATGCCTCCTATTCCCATCGATTCGAATGTACGCATCGGAAAACTGGACAACGGCCTAACTTACTATATCCGCAAAAACAATCTCCCCGCCGAACGGGCAGACTTTTATATCGCTCAGAAAGTAGGTTCCATCCAGGAAGAAGAGAACCAACGCGGTCTGGCACACTTCCTCGAACACATGTGCTTTAACGGAACTACACACTTCCCGGACGATGCCCTGAAACAATATCTGGAACGCATCGGGGTTAAGTTCGGTGAAAACCTGAATGCCTACACTGCAGTAGATGAAACCGTATATAATATTTCGAATGTACCTGTCAATACTCCGGGTGCCATCGATTCTTGTTTATTAATTCTGCACGACTGGAGCAATGACCTGACCCTGGACCCTAAAGAGATTGATAAAGAGCGTGGCGTCATCAATGAGGAATGGCGTACACGCATGAGTGCAATGCAACGTTTCCAGGAAAAGTTGCTTCCTGCTATGTTTGCCGGCACCAAGTATGCCACTTGTTTCCCCATCGGAACGATGGATGTAGTGATGAACTTCAAGCCGCAGACACTAAGAGATTATTATGAAAAATGGTATCGTCCCGACTTGCAAGGTATTGTTGTGGTGGGAGACGTAGATGTAGATGCCATCGAAGCACAGATCAAGAAACTGTTCGCCGATATCCCCGCACAACCCAATGCCGCCAAACGCGAATATTATCCGGTAAATGATAATAAAGAGCCGATTGTGCTGATTGCCCGGGATAAGGAACAGCCACACATCCAGGCTATCATCTTTAACAAACACGAAGCAACTCCCGACTCGGAGAAAGGCAATATGGATTATTTGATACAGGACTATGCCATCGACCTCATCAATAACATGCTGAATGCACGACTGAACGAACTGCTTCAGGCTGCCAACCCTCCGTATATCTACGCAGGAACCTATGATGGAGATTTCTTCGTTGCAAAAACCAAACAAGCCTTTACCGGCATCGTTGTTTGCAAAGAAGATGCAGTGGAAAACGGTATCACCACCTTGGTCCGCGAAATGGAACGTGCACGCCAGTTCGGTTTCACCGAAAGCGAATACCAACGTGCCCGTGCCGAGTATCTGCGCAATATGGAATCTGACTACAACGAACGTGATACACGTAGGAACGAGGAATATATTGATGAATATGTACGCCACTTCCTCGACAACGAACCCATACCGGGCATTGAAAACGAGTATGCCATCATCAACCAGATAGCTCCCGCCATCCCCGTACAAGCTCTGAATCAGATGATGCAAATGTTGATAACAGATACCAACCAGGTAGTCGCCATTTTCGCCCCGGAAAAGGAAGGTCTGAAGATGCCGACAGAAGAAGCTATCAAAAAGATCCTGCAAGATGTAAAAGCTGAGAAATTGAGCCCATATGAGGATAAAGTCTCCGACGAACCTCTGATAAAAGAAGCTCCGAAAGGTGGAAAAATCATTTCCGAACAAAAAGACGACGTATTCGGTACTACCATGCTGACACTGTCTAACGGAGTCAAAGTAATCATCAAGAAAACTGATTTCAAAGCAGATGAAATTACCATGAAGGGAGTAAGTTTGGGTGGCAGTTCATTATTTCCTAACTCGGAAATCATCAATATCAACGGACTGGATGCAGTATCTGTAGGTGGTCTGGGTAACTTTAGCGCTGTAGACCTGGAAAAAGTACTGGCAGGCAAAAGAGCCTCTGTCGGTTATGGTATCGGTGATAAGACAGAAACCGTGAATGGTTACTGCTCGCCGAAAGACTTTGAAACAATGATGCAACTCACCTATCTGACATTCACTGCTCCGCGCCGTGATGATGAAGCTTTTGCATCCTATAAGAACCGCAACAAAGCAGCATTACTGAACCAAGAAATGAACCCGAACGTTGCCTTTAGCGACAGTATTACCTTTGCATTGCAAATGGGACATCCCCGTACCATCCGCATGAAAGCCGATATGATAGACAAGATGGATTATGATAAAATCCTTGCAATGTACCAAGACCGTTACAAGGACGCCAGTGACTTTACATTCATCCTTGTGGGCAATGTAGACGTTGAAAGTATGAAACCACTCATAGCCGAATATCTTGGAGCATTGCCTGCCATCGACCGTAAGGAATCATTCAAAGACAATAAGATTGAATACCGCAAAGGTGTATATAAGAATGAGTTCGTCCGTGAACAGGAAACAGCTAAAGCCTCTAACTTCGTCAGTTTCATCGGTACGTGCAAATATGATTTAAAGAATTCCATTCTGCAGGACATGACTTGCCAGATTATGGATTTAGTTTATACCGAGAAAGTACGCGAAGATGAAGGTGGAACTTATGGGGTATATGTAGGCGGCAATCTCTCCAAATATCCGAAGGAAATAGCCGGAATACAAATAGTTTTCGATACAGCACCTTCTAAGAGAGAGAAACTGATGAAAATCATCTTTGCCGAAATAGAGCATATATCCAAAGAGGGGCCGTCTCAAGCCAATCTTAATAAGGTAAAGGAGTTTATGCTGAAGAAGCATGCCGAAGACCTGAAAGAAAACAGCTACTGGATGGGAAGCATTGACGAATATTTGTTTACCGGAATGAACCCGATAAAAGACTACGAACAAACAGTCAATAGCATCACAGCTAAAGATATTCAGAAGTTTGCCGATGACTTGTTCAAACAGAAAAATGAAGTAGAAGTTTCAATGATTAGTCCGGATAAATAATAATAATATATAGTAGTAATAAAGAAAGGCTGCACTGTGCTTGAAGCACGGTGCAGCCTTTCTTTATTAGCTTCTTTCTTTCGGGGCATGAGCAAAATGTGATAAAGTGATAGGGCGATAAAGTGATAACGGGATAACGCTCTGTGGTATATAGCGCAGCCACTTTATCGTCCTATCACCCTACCGCCTTATCACTCTTTTTCTTCCTTTCTTATCATTTTAAAGTGAATTACGGGAGTTAAGCCGCCACATCACCACTTTTATCTCTTTTCGCTGCGACGGTTAAGGAAAATTGTAGTAGGTACTTATTCTTTCCACCATGGAGAAAGTTGCTTTCCATCACGGGGAAACTTTCTTTCCACCATCTCAGTCTCCGTAAATGGGCAGAACTAGTCAGCCTGAGGATAAAAGAATAAAAAGAGCTCAAAGAGTTGTCCGCATTTTTACTTCTGAATATTTTTACATGTTTTTTACGGATAGCCTTTGCAGTTCAATAAAAAATACATAAATTGCCGTATTTAAAAACACGAAGGCTGTATTGCCCGATAATAGAAATAAAACTATGCAGTATGAGAAGGATGTGATTTACTCCCTGAAAGTAACCGGGACCATGATAACAAATGATTGTCATTATTATCTGATAGAAAATGAAGGAATCAAATACAAGGTGAAAATGCTGAAATTCCAGCACAAGCTACCGGTTCCCGATGAAGTGAAATGTATCGTTTATAGCTATGATGCCGATGACACTCCTCTCTTTGCACAACATAAAGGTGAAATATCACGCAAACTTTATACAGTCGGCAGCACTTACCCTTTCGTTGTGCAACAAAAGCCAGGTTATCAATCCGGACACCGCAATATCTATTATGGATATGATATGAATGGCATACGCGCCTTAATCCAGGTAGGAATAGGGAAAGAATTGACTATAGGAAGAAATGTCCGCTGCACGGTCAAGCATATCAATCCGGATGGAATCCTGGGCGTCGTTCCTGTCAACCAGGAAATGGACTGTGAAACCAATTTCATCACCTTCGAGCAATTGATGCATAACATCCATACCGAACAACTGCCAGCCTGCATTCAACTGGAAACGCTACGTACCGACTCGACCGGAGATCCGAAAATACAGCAAGTGTTGAAACAATATGACAGTCACGAAGGAGAATGGCTACTGTCATTCCAGAGTATACTGCTTGCCAAAAGAGAAGAAAAAATAGAAAAAAAAGATTGGGAAGGAGTATGCGAATTAATACATTACCAACTTCTTATCACCGAATGGATACTTGAGGATTCCCTGTTCCTTACATTCTATTCGTCGTCCGTTGTTCAATCCCTGCGCGAAAAGGGAGAACGGGAAATATTTGTCTGCGAAGCAATACTAAAGGCCATAGAACTTATCCGGAGCAATGCTGTGGATAATTTTCTAAAACATATATTTACAAAAATACGGACTTCGGGATATTTATCCGACCGAAGCCGGAAGACCGAATTACTGACTGCCTTGTTCCGGCTGGACGACACATTAGCTGATAAAAACATGTTTACCCTCACAGAGTTCTGCCAATATATAGCCTGCAACACTTCAACTACGGAAACTTCCTCCCTGACATCCATTATAGAACTAATCAAGAGGATGATAGAGAAAAACAGAGCAGTGCACGACGTTTCCCCCACTAAAATCATGCACTTACTGGCCATCTACCTGCTGCTTTGCTACAACCGCGAAGCACATACGGCAGTCTATCGCATCATGCTTTATCGCTATGCAGCTTTGGCAAGCCCTTCTTCCGCCGGGATTCTGACGGATAAGGCATTCGATGTATTGACACGGGCAAATCAATCTTACCGCCCGGAGTTTAGTTGGGAAGATGTCGTCCACTTCAAGCCTGAGCCATTCATTACTAAATTGCGCTCATTCATGACGGATACATCTGATGATAAAGACAAGCTGATAGCCCAACATATCACACAAGGAGGACGGATACTGTTACGTAATGGAAAGTTCGGGCTCTATGCCGGTTGCAATCCGGGCGCACTGCTACCCGAACACCAGAAGGTGACGGAGATGGTGTCCGTATTCGACGACAGGATTAGTGTATATGCAAAGAAAGACATCAAACCGAAAGCAAATGAAGCACAAAATGTTTTTGTATTAAAAAATCTCTGGGGAGAGCTGTCAGGACAGCTATCCGGACACATAACGGCATCTACCAAAAAGACACCGGAAAAGATTCTTCCTACGGAGGGAACGCGTGTCAGGATCACGCTGAAAGCATTCAATCCACGTTTTCCACTGATGATGTTTGCAGAAGTAACAGAACCGGGATACGAAGGAACCGGTGCACTACTGGCCAATGAAGTAACCCGTAGCCATATCCACAGCATGGACGGAATTTTTTATGAAGGAGATACCTTTGAAGCCACTGTATCGAAAGTCGGGCAGAATGGGCGTCTGACATTCAGCATCCTCCGGGAGTTGTTTGAATTTGTAACGGGGACAATCAAATACGGTCATCGTGTATATGCCAGGCTGATGCGAATCTCCAAAGGAACAGGTGTATGGGTATGTGAGGAAGGATACACACTGTTCACACCGGGCGCAACACCCTATCCTGAAGTAGGTACGGTAGCCCTGCTGGAAGTGAGGGGCATCAATGATGCAGGATACATCAATGCCACCTGTATAGAAAAATCCGATAAAGAGATAGAAGAAACTGAGGCTCTGGCTAAATTAGTCAGCGAATATATCAATTTCTGTTCTCCACAGGATGAAAAAGCCGAAGAGGAAGAGGGCAATTTCGGACCAGTCTTCACAGACGAGGATGCAATGCTGACCGGAGAGCAGTTATCGCTCCCCCTGATGTGCGAATTACCTTGGCTACTGGCAGTGACAGCATCCGTCGAAAAGTCGCTGGTGAAACGTTACAACCTGCTGGGAACAGCTTATCTGCTGGCCGGAATGCTCAATGATTCAACCTTAAGCGAGTATCTGGCGCTGCAAATGAATTATGAGGAAAACATCTACAGTTTTGCCACCCATAACGGGCAGGCACGATGGACGCATTTTTCGCGTATAGATGACGCGGCGGTTTCACGTTATCCTTCACTTCGCCCTAAAAAAGAAATGCTACAAATTCTCAGTTTGTTCTATACCCATAACTTCGCCCCGGAGCTTGCAGTAGGCATTGCAACCACCAAAGATGAAAACAAAGAGCGTATAGTCCGGTTGGTACTGGCCCATACTCTTTTACTCAACTCCCTACCGGCGGGCACATTAATCCCTTTGCGCAATGAACTCCTGCAACGCATAGGCGCCGGAGAATTTGCATTGCCCGATGAGCCGGCGGCAAAATCCCCCTCTGCAACAGAACATGAAGACATTCCCCACATGGGTAGGGAGAATGATAAAGTAGAATTTAAATCATCCGTGGTATATCCCGCCGGACGTACCGTACCCGACATGAAACGGCAGTCGGAAATTATACTGCACACCATTGCAGGCTTCCTTAATGCCGCCGGCGGCACACTCTATATCGGCGTATCCGATACAGGAGCCATAATTGGCCTGAAGGAGGACTACACCTACATGGTATGCGATTCAGATGCCTACGAACGCTTCATCCGCCAACGCATCATAACAACAATGGGAAAAGATATCAACAGTATCATTAAAATAGATTTTCCCCGATATGGCAACCGCGAAATATGCTGCGTTACAGTGCCTTGTTATGGCAAACTGATTGAACTGAAAGGAGTGATATGGCAAAGGCAAGGCAATTCGACGGTAATGCTCGACGGCAATGCTCTGGCCAAGCAGAAGAAAAGGAAAAATGAGATGTTACAGGCAGAACTTAACCAGATTGCGGAAAAGGAAATAGAGCTAATCAACGAAAGCCTGTTGCAAACCGGAGAAACACAGACAGCAGTTGCCGCCGCCTTTGCAGCCAGTCTGGAAAAGAAGAAAAAGAAAGTGGAAACCGTACCGGGAAAGGCTATGATACAAACATCTCTGATACGCACCAATGCGTTGACGGAAAAAGAAGATGGTACACAGATAGTATCCTATCTGTCACTGCTTAATAATGGCGGATATCTATTGAAAGACGAATACTCACATATAGACAATGCCATACTCACATTGGGAATCAGGAAAGAGGAAATCGACGGTGCACTGCTCCTCTGCTACGAGAACGGTTATGTCAACCGTGTTCCGTTGAAAATCTTATTGCAGAAGAAGCGTGATTATGTTTATAAGAATGGTGTGAACAGAGATTCACATTTAATATTCGCTACCATTGAAAATGGTGAACCGCACGTCCTGGTACGTACCGCCAAACAAAAGAATGAATACCTGAAAATGTTTCCCGTTGCCAAAATAAAGCAGAATATGGATCTGGCTTTAAAAGGAACTCCGCTTTTCTCTTATGATTTCGGAAAGGTAATTGCCTGGGAAGTGATACCGGAAATGGAATCAGAAAAGCTACAAAAGCTCTATAATGACAATCCGGCACATCAAGGGTATGCCATTACATCCGAAGCCGTATCTAAAGAAAGGGAACTATTACGAATAATGGGATGGAATATTGAGAATTAATGATTTACCTGTATAGCACAGGAGGTATGGACATAAAAAAAGGAGTACCGCTGTACTCCAACCTTTGTTAACCTTAAATCTAATACTATGAAAAACACATTGCAAAGGTACGGACTTTTCTGTATTTTGCAAGCTCCGTGTGCGAAAACAGTGTATTTATAACACCATTTAAGAGAAGCTACTCCGTTTTTCACTTCCTTTTTCATATCTTTGCCACAAAACAATCAAAACGACTTATGCCTGACTATGATTTGATAGCTATATTAGGTCCTACCGCTTCCGGAAAAACTCCTTTTGCCGCGGC
>QWCY01004431.1_pt1 | contig 14614 bp, 10 predicted proteins | sample 1972631 | NCBI WGS metagenome assembly QWCY01 (sample SAMN09866696, study PRJNA288562) | Human gut metagenome isolate pre1_stool, whole genome shotgun sequencing... | isolation source: gut | host: Homo sapiens | place: USA: California
TATCCCAACAGGGAGTGGGGATACGGAGCCCTGGATCTATATGAAACATTTTTACGGTTACGGGAGTAAATTCCCCTTAGACTGCCGGTTTGCCGCACCGGGCCGTCCTGGGGACCGTCCTCCCATCCTCAACTTCATTCTCATCCTCTCATCTGGATCAGCGGTCCGCCGTTCTTCTCCAGGTAAGGACGTGTCACCACAACAGAACCAATGTTGGGGTCCTTGGGTATCTCATACATGATATCAAGCATAAACTCTTCCAGAATGGCTCTGAGGGCTCTTGCGCCTGTTCCACGCTTTAAGGCTTCCTCTGCGATCCAGGAAAGTGCGTCTTCTTCAAATACAAGTTTTACCTCATCCAGTGCCAGAAGTTTTTCATACTGACGCAGGATGGCATTTTTCGGTTCCTTTAAGATCCGGATCATCATATCCTTATCCAGTCCCTTTAAGGTAACATTTACAGGCAGACGTCCTAAAAATTCCGGGATCATTCCAAATGCCCTCAGATCTTCATTGGTCACATGGCTTAAAAGATCCGGATCATTGTCATAGCTGTCTTTTAAGGCAGCTCCAAATCCCATGGAGGATTTCTTTGTAAGGCGCTCCTTGATGATATTTTCCAGATCCGGGAAAGCACCTCCACAGATAAACAGGATATTATCTGTATTTACAGTAGCCATAGGAGTCATTGCATTTTTCTGATTGGATCCCACCGGAACTTCTACGGTACTGCCTTCTAACAGCTTTAAAAGTTCCTGCTGAACGGACTCGCCGCTTACATCCCTTGTATTGGTCTGTTTTTTCTTTGCGATCTTATCGATCTCATCAATAAAGATAATGCCTTTTTCTGCCCGTTTTACATCATTTCCTGCAGCTGCTAACAGCTTGGAAACAACGCTTTCAATATCATCGCCAATATAACCGGCTTCAGTCAGGGATGTGGCATCTGCAATAGCTAACGGCACATCAAGAAGCTTTGCCAGCGTCTTTACCAGATAGGTCTTGCCGCTTCCTGTAGGGCCGATCATTAAAATGTTGGATTTTTCGATCACAACACCGTCTGGGTCGGAACCACCTAAAAAGGCGCGCTTATAATGATTATAAACAGCTACTGCCATGACCTTCTTTGCCTTGTCCTGGCCGATCACATATTCATCCAGCTTGCCTTTTATAACGTGAGGCGCCGGAATATCTTTCATAGTCAGCTGCTTTTCCGGTTCTTTTTTCTTTTTCAGTTTCTGGCTCTGAGGGATCTCATTCACTGGCGGCATCTGGCTTAAGTCACTGAAATTCATGTTCATATAAGGCATATTGGGCATTTTTGAAAAATCCATGCCTCCCTTAGTCACTGTATCAAAAGCCTTCTGCATACAGTCATGGCACAGACACATGCCTCCCGGCATTGAGATCATTGGTCCTGCCTTGCTCTCCGGTCTGCGGCACATATAGCAGATCTTCTCATAATTATCGTTATTTTTATTATCATCCTGGGATCCATTTGTCATCCCGTTTTCCATATTCTTATCGTCCACTGTCTTTTCTCCTTACCACATTCTTCCCCATGGGAAGCCATTTCCCGGAAAACTCCAGGGATTACTGTCTTCTCTTCTGGAAGGTGCTGTTTCCCCGGGCTGCTCCCTGTTATCCTGTTTCTCCTGTTGTCCTTCACCTTCCGGCAGTCCTGCCAGCGTAATCTGGATCTGCTGTTCCTTATACCGGCCTTCTTCCTGGCGCTGCACCAGCAGTTCAATGGTCTCTCCCATTTCATAGCCTTTCAGGAATTTCTGCAGTTCCTGCATACTCTTTACAGTCATGCCATCCAGCTTGGTGATAATATCTTTCTCACGAAGTTCAGAGCCAGCCGCAGCCCCGTCTTCCAGTATCTTGTATACATAAACGCCCTTCGGCATATCAAAGGTTGCCGCTGTTTCTTCATCTACTGTAGTTCCCTGAATCCCCAGATATCCCCGTCTGCTTTCCTCTACTTCAGAACGGGTCTTACGGTTCATCAGTTCATCTAAAATCTCCTGGACTCCTGAAACAGGAATGGCATAGCCAATCCCTTCTACTTCTGTGGAGGAATATTTAGCCGCATTGATGCCGATCACTTCCCCTTTCATGTTCAAAAGGGCGCCACCACTGTTTCCCGGATTGATGGCTGCATCTGTCTGAAGCAGGACTCTTGTATTTCCGTCGGAAGTCTGTACTTCCCGGTTTAAGGCGCTTACATATCCCACTGTAACGGACTGGCCATACCCAAGAGCATTTCCAATGGCGATCACGCCCTGTCCTACTTTTAAGCTGTCTGAGTCCCCAAGCCTTGCAACGGCTATCTTATCCTGGGTTTCCTGTGGGATCTGATCTATCGGGATGGAAATAACTGCCAGATCTGTATCTGCATCTGTCCCCTTTACCGCAGCATCCACAGCTGTATCATCTACAAATGTGATCTTTAATGATACTGTGTCCTTCACTACATGATTATTGGTCACGATCAGCAGTTCCGTATCATTTTTACCAATGATGATCCCGGAACCACTGCTTGGCACCTCATAAGACTGGCTTCCGCCTCCGAAAAACCAGCTGTATCCGTAATCCGGAGTCTGGTAAACGGCTGTGCTGGCAACTGCCACAACCGTTGGCATTGCCTCTTCTACGATCTCTGAAACATCCGTTGACGGTGCCGGAATGTCTGCTGCCTGTGGAAATGTTTCCGGTATCTTTTCTCCCGGAAATGGTTCTGGAGGCGGCAGTGCTTCTCCCTCCGCCTTTACTGTATCCTCATCTGACGCAACGATCGCAAAAAACTGGGAAACCATTCCGGAAGACGCAATCTGGATCCCGGTCATAACCGTTCCTGCCACGGTTCCAAAAAGGACTGCGGAAAGAACGATCCAGGCTGTCTTTTTCAACAAATTGTTTTTCCTCATATATGATCTGTTCTCCTTCCAAAAAGAGATCCCGCAAAAGAGGAATTCTCCCTGCTTTCACGAAATCTCTTTCTTAAACTTTGGTGTTATCTTTTAATGCTTATTAAGCTGCCGGTGAGATCATCTCTCCCGGACCGCCTACATTCTCTTCTTTGATGCTGTTTCCAGGATTGAAGGATGAAGCTGCTGTTGTTTCACTGCTTCCCGGTCCATATGGTTTTGTAGCAGCCTCTGTAGTTGCCGCTTCTGTGGTACGGGAAGGTGACAGCGTACCGCTTGGAACCGTAGGCTTTAAGCTTTCTGTGGAGTCTCCCGGATGGGCTGCCTTTGTAGTCTCTCCCGGATGGGCCTGACTGCTTTCACCTGTATGAGAACTCTGGGTCGTTTCAGAAGAATGTTTACTGGTTGGTGGTATATAATCTTCCGGAGGATCGATCACATTTCCATCTTCATCTGTTTCATACTCAAAATCAGTTTCACCGTCAATAATACTCTCTTTTGTGGAAGAAGTACTTTCATTGTTCTTTTCAGAAGAAGAACTGCTTTCTGAGCCGTCCGCTGTTGTCTTGTCTTCTTTCTTTGCCTCTGTAGTCTTAGGAATATAACCGCCATCTGTACCAACATCACCTACCGGCTTTCCTTCTTTATACAGACCTGTATCAGAAGCAATCTTTGCGCTGATCTTCTTTACCATATCACTTGGGGTGTAATTTTCGTCACCAAACAGGAACTTGTGAAGAGAAACCACATTGCTCTCTAAGGTCTGCGGAATGACACAGTCACCCTTTTTACCCATATTGGCATCACTTCTTGCCTCAGGGAAGCCGGCGGTATCACCGATATGATAACGGGTCAGGTTCTTTGCAGCCGGGATCACATCATCTAATGTGATACTGCTTAAGATCTGTGGGAATACCACTTCCATTACATTATTAACAACAGAAAAGTTTGCCTGTCTTAATTTATCAAAGCTTAACTGGATGATCTTTCTCTGACGTTCTGTTCTTGCAAAGTCTGTATCCATCTTTCTTAAGCGTGCATAGGCAACTGCCTGGATACCGTCTAAATGGTTCGGGCCTGCGCTCTTTAACTGATAAGAGCCAACACCTGTAGACTCTACTGTTTCTGTAATATAGGCATTGATATAATAAAACTCCGCCTTGCTCAGTTCCACATCTACACCGCCCAGGATATTAATGGCATCTGCTACTGCTTTCCAGTTAAATGTAGCATAATCATTGATCTCCAGATCCAGGTTTCTGTTTAAGGCTTCTACTGCCTGTTTCGGGCCGCCTCTGAAGTAAGCCTGGTTGATCTTGTTGTAACCATTTTTATCATCTACATTCAGATACGTATCACGGAAAAGGCTGACCAGTTTGATCTCCCCTGTTTCCTGATTGATATTGCAGATGATGATAACATCGGACATATTTCCTTTGCCCACAGAACTGTCACGGCTGTCCACACCAAAAAGAGCTACGGTCCAGTATCCCTTCATAGCCTGCTCTTTTTCCACAGAGATATAAGGATTTGTCATATCAGACTTATTAAACTCTGTATCCGTCTGCATCAGGGACATCATACGCTTTCCATACCAGCCTGCGCCGATCAGTGCCAGTGCAATGATCTCTGCCACAATAAAAATGATAATGGTCCTTAAGCGGCTTTTCCCGGACCTGGCTGCCGTCCTTGCGGTCCGGCTGCCTCTTCCTGTACTGCCTGTTCTGCCGGTAAGTCCGGAAGAAGCGTATTTCCTTCCGTCTTTTCTGCGGCTGCGCCCTCTTTTTAACTCGTCATCCGTTTCAAATTCATTATCAAAGTCGTGATTCATGTACGTTTCCTCATTGTAGTGATAACAGCAGTCAGACCGCTGTCATTCTAGTATGCGTTTTTATTAATAAAGCCTTTGAATATCGTCAGGAACATGATCTTAAAATCAAATCCAAGGCTCCAGTTTTCAATGTAATACAGGTCATGCTCGATCCTCTTTGTAATAGAAGTATCTCCTCTGTAACCATTGACCTGCGCCCAGCCTGTAAGACCTGGTCTTACCTGGTGCTTGATCATATAACGTGGGATCTCTTCTTTAAACTTTTCTACAAAAAGAGGCCGCTCCGGCCTTGGACCAACCAGGCTCATATCTCCAATGAGAATGTTAAAAAACTGAGGCATCTCATCAATACTGGTCTTTCGTATAAAACGGCCTACCGGAGTAACACGGGGGTCATGAGGGGTTGTCCACTGGTTCTTTTCTTTATTTGGATCCTGTACTTCCATGGAACGGAATTTAAACATTTTAAAAGGACGGTTGTGCAGTCCGATCCTCTCCTGGCTGTAAATGATCGGACCTGGAGAAGTAAGTTTGATCAATGCTGCTGTCAGCAGCATAAGAGGTGAAAACAGGATGATCCCAAACAGTGCGCCACAGATATCTACCATACGCTTTATAGTTGCATTAAATACGCTGGTAAGAGGTACATGGCGGATATGGATCACCGGAAGTCCCTGAAGATCTTCCATATAAGGGATCGTAGGGATAATGTTATTGTAATCCGGAATAAATTTGGTATGCACACCTGACTTTTCACAGGCCGCAACGATCTGTTCCAGATTTGCATATTCACCGATACTTAAAGTAATAACGATCTCGTCTAAGGTATTCGCTGCAAGAAAGGTCTCCAAATGGGAGATCGGTCCTAAAACCTGGACTTTCTTGTAAACATAACCTGCTTTTTTATGGTCATCCAGGATACCCTGGATATGATAGCCCCATTCCGGATTTAAAGTCACACGGTCAATAAAACCTTCTGCCGCACGGCTGTAACCGATTAAGAGCACATGCTTCTGGTTGTAACCATTGGTACGAAGAGAACGTAAGAACAGGCGGATCGCCAGTCGTTCTCCTGCCAGAAGAAGTATATTTAAAACAAAAAACACCAGGAGCATTCTGGTGGAGAAATACCCCAGATGTACAATAAAGCTTCTTCCGCCGAAAAGGATCAGCGTAAAAAGCATCAGGCCGATCACATTTGCCTTACAGATATTGGCAAATTCAACCCTTCTTCCCTGGATGCGCTTTGGTACATACAGATGAAAACAGCCATTTAAGATCAGATAAACAGGAACAATAAATATAAGTGCCAGAAAATAAGGTCCCGGCTCCAGAGTTGCTCCTCTTAAAGGCACTACCTTTCCGCTGACGATAATAAACCACGCCAGTATATAGGCTACTGCTGTTACCACTGCATCCAGAAGAACCTGAACATGGTTCAGGCTTTTCTGGTTATCTTTTATCATTGTATATCACCTTTTGTTAAGCTGTTCACTCATTTCCCCCCGCCGGAGAAAACGGCTTCTTCATTCAAAACATTATACATGATACAATCCCATTATTCCATAACTTTTCTCTTAAAATATAATAAACTTCACCGTTTTGCCGCCTGACGGGCCAGAAATTCCCGGATATAGAGGAGAGTTCCGGTGCATAATTCCCACTCAATGGCAGCATAATGTTTCAGGTGGTCTCTGTTATATTTTACTTTTTTACACAGCTTTGCTGTCTTCACTCCCTCTTTCAGACCGTCCAGATAATCTTTTCCAAACCCGATCTTCTTAAAAAATCCATATTTTACCAGGATCCCCAGTCCCAGCGGAAGAGCATTTAGAAGCAACTGGGGCCATGGCATATTTTTATAGTTCAGATAAATATTGTTTCTTGCTGCCAGACGGACCTTAAATGAATTGTAACGGGATCCACTGGTACCGCTTCCCACGTGGTATACCATGGCGCTTGGGCAGTAAACATTTTTATAACCATAAATCTTCGCCCTGTAACCCACATCAATATCTTCCAGATAAGCAAAATGCATCTCGTCAAAATAACCGATGGTCTCAAACACTTCCCTGCGATAGATGGCAGCACCTGCACAGGCAGAAAAAACAGAACAGCTGCGGTTGTATCCTGTAGCCGGACGTCCAACGCCCCGTTGGAATGCCCAGCCTAACAGTGTATACATATCTCCTGCATCATCCATTTTGCTGTGGTCATACAGCTGGATCATCTTGCTGCTTACAGAAAAGATCTCCGGTGAACGTTCAATGGCCTTGATCATCTCTCCAATATAGTGGCAGTCCGGTTCTGTATCATTGTTTAAAAGGATCACATAAGGGGTCTTTGAGGCTTTGATCCCCACATTTACAGCCCCTGAAAAACCGGTATTCTTCTCAAGGAAGATGCTTGGTATCTCATGTTCCTTCAGCCATTCTACGCTTCCGTCTGTAGAACCATTATCCACTACCAGGATGTCAAAATCACGGCAAAGCTGCAGATTCAGAGCCTTAAAACAGGGATCCATAAACTTAAGACCATTATAATTGGGAATGACCACCGTTACTTTCGCCTTATTACTCATCACTCTTTTTCTCCTCAGGTGCAAACTTATCATAAACTGACAGGTCGTAAGGTTCACCGATCTTTTCTTTTAACAGATCACGCAGGGCAAAATTGGACTTTCTTAACGTCAGGTTCGGGTTGTAGTAAGGATCACCATTTTTAATGATGTCCGGCCATTTCTTAATGAAAATAGCTACTTCCCTGTTAAACCGCGCCACCTTCTCAGGCGTATCTTCCAGTCCCCTGGATTTGGACTCATAATGGTAAAGAGTTGCATAAGGGGCATATACTACCAGTTTTCCAAGAGAACGGATTTTCATACAGTAATCAATATCATTGAAAGCAACTGCCAGTTCCGTACTTAAACCTCCCACAGCCTCAAACACAGACTTCTTTGTCATAAGGCAGGCAGCTGTAACAGCACTGTAATCCTGGGCACACATTGCACGGTGGAAATAGCTGTTTTCCGCTTTGTGAAGACCGATAAAGGTATGTCCAGCAATACCGCCGAAACCAATAACAACACCTGCATGCTGAATGGTATCATCTGCATACAGAAGCCTTGCTCCCGCAATACCAACCTCTTCTCTCTGGCAGAACCCAAGCATTTCACGAATGCTGTCAGGCTCTAACAGTTCCGTATCATTATTAAGAAGCAGCAGGTACTCTCCCTTTGCAAAGGATGCGCCAAAATTGTTGATGGCAGAATAATTAAAGCCTTCTTTCCAGGTAACTACATGGAAGGACGGATGTTTTTCTTTCATCTTTTTATAATACGCAAAAGTCTCCGGCTCTGTACTGTTATTTTCCACAATGATAAATTCCAGGTTCCGGTAAGTAGACTTCTCTAAAATAGACCGGACACACACATCCAGATCCTTGCTGTGATCCTTATTTGGAATAATAATGGAGATCAGGGGCTCTCCTTTGATCTTATAGGTAGTATGGTAAATACCGTAATCTACGCCCTTTTCCACACGTTCTGCCGGAATGCCCATACGCTCATAATGGGCCATGATCGCTCTGGAACCAGCCTCAAAAGCATACATCTTGCTTTCCGGATTGCTGGCAGTAGAGTCCTGATGGCAGCGCCAGTGATAAAGTACCTGTGGGATATGGACGATCTCTTTTGCCTGCTCAGTGCAGCGGAAGATAAAGTCATAATCCTGGGCTCCGTCAAATTCCTGGCGGAAGCCGCCTACCTGGTCTAATAACTCTTTTTTCACCACGAACAAATGGCAGATATAATTCACACTGGTAAGCAGGTCCGGGTTAAAATCCGGCTTAAAATGAGGATCAAATAAAGCCTTCCCATCCATATCCAGCTTGTCTTCATCTGAATACAGCACATCACAGTCCGGATGCTTATTGATAGCCTTTGCCACCTCATAAAATGCCTGAGGCGGAATGGTATCATCATGGTCTGCCAGGATCACATATTCCCCCTTTGCCATAGCAAGAGCTGCATTGGTATTTCCGGAAATGCCCCTGTTTCCCCCCAAGATCTCATAACGGATCCGGGAGTCTTTCTGTGCATATTTCTTTAATACCTTTTCCACATCCTGGCCTCTGGGGCTTCCATCTGCAATACATACTTCCCAGTTTCCATAAGTCTGGTCCAGGATGGAGTCTAACATCTCTTTCAGATAACGCTCCGGTGTTTTGTATACCGGTATGACTACGGAAAATAAAGGTTCTTTTTCAAAATGTGTTTCCCTCTGGGCCTTCAGTTCTTCCTCTGTCGGCTTGGTCAGCTCATACCACTCACCATAATCGTAATCATTATCCAGTCCCTGGATCTTATGGCAGGATTTTTTAATAAGGGCACAGAGACCATTTTCCTTCCAGAAATCAAGAGCTACATGGACCGTTTCCATGTTCATCAGATCTTTGATCTTTTCCATGCGCTTGTGGGCAACACTGGCTCTCTTGGTGATCAGTTCTTCATTATATTTGATCTTTGCCTGTCTGCCATCACAGCGGATCAGCAGCCAGTAACTTTTTCCTCTCTCATATGGAAACTGGATATCAAAGCCAAATTCCTTATCGATCACTTTCTTAAAATAGATCTGGCTTACATCATCTCTTCTGGTAGAAACCATTTTGCACTTCACCGGCTGGTGATGTTCATCTTCTACCCGGAAAGTGACCTTGCTCTCCGGGGTCTTTCCCAGAGCCCATCCGTTCAGTGTAATGGAATTTTCACGGATACGGACCACATCCACTTTATACTTCATTTGCCTTACCGTCCTTTGCATTTTCATCTTTCTGGTCAAAGTTCAGCCGTTCTTCTTCGATCACAAGAGGACGCTTCATCACGCGCTGATTGATACTCATAATGTACTCTCCCAGAAAGCCGATAAAGAATAACTGTACAGAGCCTAAAAACAACATTCCAATGAGCATAGGCGCCATACCTGCAGGAAAACGATCCCACCAGATCAGCTTCATCACCAGATAGATCAGGGCAATGATCATACTTCCTGCTGCACAGACACCGCCGAAGATCGTTGCCAGGCGCAGTCCCTCTTTTGTATAAGAAGTAACGCTTAACATAGCAGCGTCATACAGACGGTAGAAATTGTTGTGTGTCTTTCCTGCACGGCGCTTTGGCTGCTCATAAGGGATCTCTTTGCGCTTATAGCCAAGTTCCGCTACGATACCCCGCAAAAACGGTGTGGGATCATCTAACTTGCGCAGGATCTCAATAAATTCCCTGTCATACAGACCGGAACCTGTAAAATGTTCGATCTGTTCTACATCAGACATTTTCTTAATGGTCTTGTAGTAGCAGGTGCGCAGCCAGTACATAAACTTATTTTCCTTGCTACTGGTCTTAATGCCGATAACGATCTTATAGCCCTTTTCCCATTCATGGACATACTTGGGGATCATCTCAACCGGATCCTGGAAATCTGCTACCATCTCAATAACGCAGTCTCCTGTTACCTGGAGCATGCCATAATACGGAGAGTTAAACTGACCGAAATTTCTTGCATTAAAAATAGCCTTGATCCTTGGATTTTCCTTACACAGTCCACGGATCACATCCCGTGTTCCGTCTGTGGAGTCATTATCAATAAATACAAGTTCATAATCATACTGAGGCAGTTCCTTCTCTAAAATATCGGTTACTGCCTTGCTGATGGGGCCTGCATTTTCCACCTCGTTATAACAGGGAATCAATACACTGATCTTTTTCATAGGTTTTTGTTCTCTTTCTCTTTTTTCATCATAATTTCAATGCCCTGACGGAAGGTAAATCTTTCCTGCCAGCCACTGGTAAGCAGTGTAAGACGTGAAATATCCGGCTTAATAGAAAGGGCACCTTCTTTTGCCTGGACAAAAGTCCCGTACTCCAATTCACCGGCACCACCTGCAATGGAATGGATCTCCTCTACAAAGTCCTTTAACACTCTCGTATCTTTGCTGGCAATGTTTACAATGGTGCTTACAAGACCATTTTTCTTAACCCCTGCATCAGCAGACTGGGGCAGTTGTTCATACAACTCATACACTGCCTCCACAGCATCATCAATATACATAAAGTTCCACTGATGTCTGCATGCGCTTAAAGAAACCTTGTTTCCTGCTGGAAGTTCCCGCACAAGAGTGGAAATGATAGACCAGGGATGGTCTCCTGTTCCATATACACTGAAAAAGCGCAGATGCACATAATGGAGTCCCAGTTCTTCACATAAAGGCACTGCCTTCTGGTAAAATTCCCATTTTGCCTTTCCATACTGGTTCACCGGATGACATTCTATATCTTCCTGCATAAAGCCATCTGTAAGACCATACTCCACTCTGGAACCTGCATCCATAAACATACGGCAGTTTAATGCTTTCGCCGCCCGGATACAATCCAGGGAGCCAGCTACATTTTTCGCCTGAACCTCAGGTGAGTCGATCTCCTGACGGTTCACACCGCCCCATGCCAGGTGGAAAAAGGCGTCCGCTTCTTTAATATAAGAAACGCAGTCCATTACATTGCTTAAACCGCAGGAAACCACATGAAGTTTTTCATCTTTCGGAAGTACATCCAGGTGCGTGGACTCCGGGCGCACCAGCACAAAAACCTCCGCACCTTTCTTTAAAAACAGTTTTGCCAGATTACTTCCAATAAATCCGGTAGCTCCTGTTATAACGATCCTCATCTGATTTCCTCCTAGACCATTTCCAGGTGATTGGAGCGCATGGCACGGATCTCTACCTGATCCCCAAAACGCTTTCTTATGATCCCTGCGATCTCATCTGTATAGCCGGGAGCTGTGATCACAATGGCATCTACAGGATGGGCTTCAAAATACTCCGGCGGTACGATGGGAAGGTGGGAAGCAGGTGCATATTTTCCATGTTTAAACGGCGCCGAATCGATGATATATTCTGCATTTTCTCCCAGACAGGTAGTTGCTGCCAGTGTAAAGCCCTGATGGCTGGCTCCCCATATGCACACAGTCTTATGCCATGCCCTCAGATACTTCATATACGTATTCATCTCTTCCCGCAGGTTTACGTAGCACTCCAGCAGGTTTTCTGTTTCCACCTGTGGACGTTTGCGCACGATCAGGGAAAGAGTATCCCGGTTGATCATAGAAGCTTCTACTACATCAAATCCGCTTCTCTCCATCAGGGAAGTCAGTGTATCAAAGGTATAATACGCAATATGGTCACGGATCAGTTCATAATAACTGCTGTGCTCCATAATGTACTCAAAACTTGGCACTGTAATAAGTCCCATGGCATCATCTTCCAGATTATTCCAGATAGCACGCAGCATAGTCACCGGATCCGGCTGATGTTCCAGGAAATTAAAGGATAAAAATACATCGTAAAGTCCACCTGGGAACACCGTATCTTCTGTCTCTGTAAAGCCCTGTACTACATCAATGCCCTTGCTTTTTGCAAGTTCTACCAGAGCCGGATCATGTTCTATTCCATGAACCTCTACCGGAAATTCCTTTAAAACCTGTAAAAACTCGCCCTGGCCACAGCCAACTTCAATAAAACGCTTTCCTTCCAGATGATAGGTTTCGATGAGATGTTTGTACTGCTTTCTGCGAAGTTCTGCCATAGTCGTAGAATATCCACCGGCACGGATCACATCCCGGTAATAATCCACAGGTTCACAGTCAAACTGCACCAGACCGCAGCCGCTGCACTGGCAAAGATCCAAAGTCAGTCCCTTATCAGCTCCTACATGTTCTGCATCTGGCATGTGCTGCGCAGACGCCGGCATATTATCTAATGTAAGAAGGGGTGTCTCCCAGAGAGGAGCCCCGCAGGCAATACATCGTTTCATTTTATATGTTCTCCTTTTTAGCCTCTTTTATGGTCTCTAAGATTCCCTCTTTAAAAGAAACCTGCTGGTGAAAATCAATGGCTTTTTTTAATTTTGTAAGATCCGGCATCAAGGAAACACAGCCTTCCGCATTCGGCGGCCGGTATCCAAATTCATAGCTTCCTTTTCTGCCGCAAAGCTCATAAACCTCTTCAATATAGCTTTTTAACGGTCTTGTATCTTCTCCTGCCACATTATACACGCCTGCAGGAACTTTGCCAAGAAGAAGTTTTACCAGGATCTGTGCCGCTTCCTGCACATACAGAAAGTTCCACTGCTGGGTACAGGGACCCATTTCCATATTCCCGTTAGCTAAGAAAGTCCGGATACAGGTCTCGATCAAAGACCATGGATGATCCCCCGGACCATACACGCTGAAAATACGGGTATGGATGTAGTCTACCCCAAGTTCTTTTGCCGCTTTGGTTGCCTGCTGATATACCAGGACTTTGTCCTTTCCATACTCGGATACAGGATGGCACTCCTGTTCTTCTTTCATCCATTCATTACAGATCCCGTATTCTGCCTGGGAACCGGAAAACAAAAAGCGTTTGCATCCAAGAGCCGCTGCTGTGTGAAGAGCCTGCAGGGCATAACCAATGTTCTTTTCCTGAAGCTTTACATCTTTGCGCTTGTCACTTCCAGCGCCGTCCCAGCCTAAATGAAGCCATGCCTTTGCCTGCAACTCTTCTTTTTTGTAAATTTTTTCCAGTTTTTCAATTTCTCCCAGTTCACAAAAACAAAGTTCCAGGCTGCCGAAAACCTTTTTTTCTGCCCCGGCCTGCTTTTTCAGGTCCTCAAAAAGTTCCTGCAGCTTTCCTGCCCCGGCTGATGCAGGGCGTGATACTGCCACCACCCTGCATCCTTCTTCTAAAAGTGCCTTTACAACCGCTCTTCCAATAAAACTGGTAGCTCCTGTAACGATCACGGTCATAGGATTACTGATCCTTTCTATCTTTATGATGATACCGCCAACAGACGGAATATTTATCCTTTGATCCTTGGAATGATCATGTTCTCGTCCATTTCCTCATCTGGAAGGAATGGTGCCATATCTTCCAATGGCGGAGAAACCAAAGTTCCATCCGGCAACCGTTTTGCGGAAGACTTCGGTTCAAAGTTCTGGTCTGTAGATACAATGATCTCACAGATCACCGGTCCTTCCATGGCAAGGGTCTTTTCTACTGCCTCTGCCAGCTGTCCGTTATGTTCTGCTCTTACGTAAGGATAACCATAAGCAGCAGACAATTTTTCCATGTCCGGGAAGCTTAAGTCACCACTGTCATAACCAACACCTACTAATGGCTCCCCAAAGAAATTCTTCTGGGTCTGACGGATGGAATGATAACCGCCATTGTTAATAATAAAGATCTTAATACCCATTTTGTGATGGATGATGGTCTGCAGCTCCTGAAGATTCATCTGGATACTTCCATCTCCCGTAATCAGGATCACATCTTCCCCTTCACGGGCAGCGCCCATGCTGTACGCGCCGTCCTTTCTGGAAGCAGCCCAGATACCGATGGCTGCCGGAAGGTCATATCCCATGGAAGCCACTGCTGAGTTGGAGATAAATCTCTGTCCCTTTTTAATGATCTGGGCATGTCCGCCTACTACGCAGGCAGAGCCATTTCCAACTACTGTGATCTGTCCTTCTTTTAAGCGGCTGCTGATGGCCTGAACAGCTGCATATACATTAGCTGCCTTGTCTTCGCCCTGCTCCCAGTGTTTTTTCTGTACCACCGGATATTTTTTCTTCCACATAGCGCAGGTCTCATTCCATGTCATCCCTTTAAGACCTTCGCCGTAAGTAAATACCTGTTTCTTTCCAGGTTCACTTAAACTGTCCGGAAGTGTATCTTTTTCTGCCTCTAATACCTGATCCAGACACTGATCCAATACTGACAGCAGATCTGCTGCATCTGCATGGACCGGCATATCTACATGAAC
>QWCY01004777.1_pt1 | contig 14584 bp, 9 predicted proteins | sample 1972631 | NCBI WGS metagenome assembly QWCY01 (sample SAMN09866696, study PRJNA288562) | Human gut metagenome isolate pre1_stool, whole genome shotgun sequencing... | isolation source: gut | host: Homo sapiens | place: USA: California
GTATCAAAGCAAGACGAGTAACCCGCTGTAGGGACGCACGGTCTGTGCGTCCGTTGTAGAACGACACAACGAGTAATCGAGACACTGTACCCCCTTGACAGGGACGGACGCTCAGACCGAGCGTCCCTACAGCGGATTACACGTAATCATCGCTTTGACACAACGGACGCCCTCTCGCTCGATACTCGCCGAGCGTCCCTACAGCGGGTTACACGTATCATCGCTTTGACACAACGGACGCCCTCTCGCTCGATACTCGCCGAGCGTCCCTACAGCGGATTACACGTAATCATCGCTTTGACACAACAGACGCCCTCTCGCTATCTATCGTGTCACTCCTCTTGAGGATCTATTGAGACATTTGCAGGCTACTGACAGACATTGCGTACACTAAAACACAACCCTCTACAACCCACCGTATTACCTTTGTATTGCCTGTTTCCCACCTTATAGCCCGATGAAGAGACTTTTATCGGACAGCAATACTTTCCAAACGAATAGGGGGGGAGCAAGACTACTCTCCTACTCCCCCCTATTCATCTTGAGGTTATAGACTTATGCGTGTGGACTCTACAAGAGATCGTTGCCGATGTCGTGGCGGTAGTTCTTGCCCTCGTAGAGTGTCTGCGTGGCGGTGCGATAGCATGCCGCTTGAGCCTCCTGGATGGTAGTGCCTCGTGCCGTGATGGCGAGGACGCGCCCTCCATTGGTCACCACATGTCCCTCCTCGTCAAGGGCTGTGCCTGAGTGATAGATACGTATGCCCTCAGCTGGATCGGGTAGCTGGATTGGGAAGCCCTTGTCGTAATGTCCGGGATACCCCTTGGAGACGAGGACGAGCGTCATAGCCACCTCGGGAGAAACCTCTAGGTTGTAACCCGCTACCTGACCAGTCGCCATAGCGATGAGTAGCTCGAGGAAGTCGCTCTCGATGCGTGGCAGAACCACCTCGGTCTCGGGGTCGCCTAGACGGCAGTTGTACTCGATGACATAGGGATCGCCCGCCACATTCATCAGCCCGATGAAGAGGAAGCCGACATACTGTATGCCCTCCTCTTGCAAGCCCTCTAGCGTAGGACGTATGATGCGCTCCTCGACACGCTGCATAAAGGCTTCATCGGCAAAAGGTACGGGGCTAACGGCTCCCATACCGCCCGTGTTGGGTCCGGTGTCTCCATCGCCGACACGCTTGTAGTCCTTGGCAACGGGTAGGACGCAGTAGTCGGTACCATCTGTAGCAACGAAGACGGAGCACTCGATACCCTCGAGAAACTCCTCGATGACGATGCGCTGACCACGACTGCCATACATACCGCTGAAGAGTTGACCTAGCCCCTGCTCCGCTTCCTCACGATCTTGACAAATGAGGACTCCCTTGCCAGCTGCTAAGCCGTCAGCCTTGAGCACAAAGGGTGCGGAGAGCTGATCGAGAAACTCCTCCGCCTCCTCAACGTCTTGAGGTCCGAAGGTCTCGTAGCTGGCTGTCGGTATGCCGTGACGACGCATAAACTCCTTGCTGTACTCCTTGCTACCCTCTAGATGAGCGCCCGCCTTGTCGGGCCCGACGATGAGCAGGTCGGGATGGCGTGCATCTTCCTGCAGGTAGTCAACGAGCCCATCGACGAGCGGAGCCTCGGGACCGCAAACGAGGAGCGTGACCCCATGTGTGGCGATGAACTCGCTTACCGTCTCATGCTTGGCGGGATTGAGCTCAGGGACATTGGTACCGTAAGCAGCGGTACCCGCATTGCCTGGAGCTATGTAGAGCTTCCTGAGTAGCTTGCTCTCAGCTATAGATGCTGCCATAGCGCACTCGCGCCCACCGCTACCGAGGAGGAGGACGGTCTGAGGGGCTTTTACCATTTCGATCTTAGCGTACTTCATAAATTCAGCGTCTGTAGACTTCTTCTCGTCTTGCTTTGTGTTGGGATAGATAAGGCTCATAGGTGTTCGAGGAAGTAACGAGTTATGACATAGTTGAGGTGCACACGATCGGGTCCGATGACGTTGTGCTTATGCCCTGGATAGTAGTAGAGGTCGGGATAGGTCTGTGCATCTACACATGCCTTGACAAAGGCTTGCGCATGCTGCCATACGACCACATTGTCGGAGGTGCCGTGGATAAGGAGCAGACGCCCCTGGAGGTCTTTGGCACGCTCGATGAGGTTGTTTTGCTGATAGCCCTCGGCATTGTCCTGAGGCGAGTCGTTGTACCGCTCGCCATACATAATTTCGTAGCGAGACCAGTCCATAACGGGACCACCAGCGACACCTACCTTAAAGGTCTCAGGGTGCGTAAGCATCAGATTTGTAGTCATAAAGCCTCCGAAGCTCCAGCCGTACACGCCGATGCGGTTGCGATCTACATAGGGAAGGCTCTGGAGATACTCGACACCCTTCATCTGATCAGCCATCTCGGCTGTACCAACCTGACGATGTATGACCTGCTCGAAGGCGGCACCTCGCTGGGCGCTACCACGGTTGTCGACCGTAAAGATGATGTACCCTTGCTGTGCCATATAAAGGTCCCAGCCCGAGGCGCCCCACTGCGGTGTATTGGTGACTAGCTGGGCATGTGGACCACCGTAGACGTAGACGATGGCGGGGTACTCCTTCATCTCGTCAAAGTTAGACGGCGTGATGAGACGGTAGTAAAGCTCGGTCTTACCATCAGCTGCTAGGAGCGTGCCGACGGTGATGTTGGGCATATCAAGCTTGACCCAAGGGTCAGGCGCTTGATGTATCAGGTGGAACTGCAGCCCGTTATTGTCATGAAGCATGACAGAGCGTGCGATGGTAGCACTCTGCAGCTGGTCTATGTAGTACTGCTTGTCAGGACTAAAGGTAGCCTCGTGTGTTCCTGCTACCTTGCTCAGCTGTATGGTACGTCCACGCTTGAGATCGCTCGCGAAAATGTGTCGCTCGAGTGGTGAGGGGTAGGCAGCTTGGTAGTATATGCGCTCGCCCTTGGGGTCGAAGCCGTAGATGTCGGTCACCTCGCCCTCCATATCGGTGAGCTTGCGGATCAGCTTGCCTGTGCTACTATAGAGATAGAGCTGACGATAACCCTCACGACGGGACTCCCAGACGAACTGCTCGCCTTGGCTCTCTGGGACAAACATCATCGGGCGCTGTGGCTCGACATAGTGCGCGTCAGTCTCCTCAAAGAGCGTCTCGATGTGTGCTCCCGTCTGAGCATCATAACCATTGAGGAAGAGATGGTCTTGTCCTCTATTCAGCTCGGCTATGTAAACCTTCTTGCTGTTGGGGTGCCACGCCACGTTTGTCAAGTAATGCTCAGGGTCACCACCTGTAGCTAGGTAAGTGGTCTGCTGACTCTCTATATGAAAAACTCCTAGCGTCACATGGTGCGAAGGCGTACCCGCCATCGGATAGCGAACGGGCTGGACGACCGCTTTGTGCGGTGTCATATCGACGATGGGGTAAGGTGCGACCATCGACTGATCCATACGGTAGAAGGCTAGCTGACGACTGTCGGGACTCCAGAAGAGCCCCCCATCAATGCCGAACTCGTTCTGGTGGACAGACTCGCCATAGACGACTGCAGCCTCAGCCTCGTCCGTAGCAACCAGCATAGGAGCTTGAGGCGCACTGCCGGCAGACTGTATGGTGTAGATCAGGAGCGTACCCTCTTCGCTCTTGACCGCTAGATTACGTTCGTTAGGACTGAGCAGCGAGGCACGCTTTTCGATCTTACCCGTGGCGAAGTATCCGACGATCTGCTTTTGCTCTACATCTATTAAGTAGAGTCCCTTGGACAGCTCTACCTCTAGGTAATGGCACTGTGGGGTAAAGTCGTAAGCGATCAGCGGATAGAGTTCATTGGTATCGTCGTAAGGCTTGAGAAGCTGGACAAGCTCGTCCTGCGTGAGGACGGTCTGCTCCAGACCTCTCGTTGGGGTGTAGACCCGTAGACTCCGATAGTCGCCACCATCTACCGTATAGGTGTAGCCACTCTGTAGCCAAGCGAGACCATAGACAGGCTGCGGGTAGAAGTCTGACCGAAAGGTCTTGCCTCCATAGGTGACAGTCTCAAGGTCTAACGGCTGCTTCGTCTGTCCCTGCAGGACCGATGTAAGCGTTAGCGTAAGAGCTCCGAAGAGCCATAGGGCGTAGTGACGCAGTGTGCTATTCATAGATCAGTATGGAGTAATAGATGTTACTTATTCGTTGTCATTTGCTTCAGCTTTATGGACGAAGGTCTCATCGCTGCCGAAGGTTTGGATATTGGCTCTGTAGCCAGAGCTAGAGGAGCCTGCGGGGTGTGGTCCTTTCGTACGCTGTGAGCCTCGATGCGCAGACCTATCGTAAGGCTTTTCGTAGGACTTGCCACCCCGTCCCTTACTATAAGCAGGTTTGTCATAGGCGGCTCGATGTCTGCGGGGTTCTTGTCCTTTACCACGGTGAAACGCTTCGCCACGCTCTCTCCGCTGCGGAGTCTCTTCACGCTGAGCGATCTGCTCTTTGTACTCCTTATGCTTACCCTCAAAGAGCGTATAGCCACGCAACTCGCAAGGGAGCGAACCATTATACAGCTCCTCGCGCAGATCGTGCTTGAGTCCGATCGCATGAAAGTGCTCTACCTGATGAGCGATGATCCACGCCTGAGCTCCGGCAAACTGGAACTTGAGCGTACGACCGATCATACTATAGAGCTGCTCGAGGTCGTAGTCTGAGAGACGCTCTCCGTAAGGCGGGTTCATCACCAGCAGACACTTAGGATCAGTCTCCGCCTCGGGGTGTGGCAGATGCTGATCAGCGAAGTCGCCCACAGAGAGATCTATGTAGCGAGACATACCCGATCGTGTGACGTTGCGCTTAGCCTTGGCAATGGCTTGAGGCGAGAGGTCAGAGCCGTAGATGTGGTAGTCGAAGGAGCGCTCCGAGGAGTCGTCATTGTACACCTCACTACAGAGCTCACTGTCGAAGTCAGGCCAGCGCTCGAAGGGGTAGCTCTCACGATAGATGCCTGGAGGCGTACCCGTAGCGATCAGCGCAGCCTCCACGAGGAAGGTACCTGACCCGCAGAAGGGATCCATCAGATCGCACTGCCCGTGCCAGCCCGCCTTGAGGAGGATGCCCGCTGCCAGTACTTCGTTGATAGGAGCACGATCCTGCTCCATACGATAGCCTCGCTTGTGCAGGCTCTCGCCCGAAGAGTCTAGACAGAGCGTCACATGCTGCTCAGCAATATGTAGGTGGAAGATCAGCTGCGGGTTAGAGAGCTTGACCGAGGGACGCTTCGTGCCACCCGTTTGCTCTCTAAAGTAATCAACGATAGCGTCTTTCGTCTTATAGACCACGTAGCGACTATGCTTGAAGGTCGATGAGTAGACCACAGCATCGACCGCAAAGGTCATATCTGCCGTGAGCCATTGGCTCCAGTCGAAGTTGAGCAGCGTCGTGTAGAGGATGTCTATATCCTCCGCATCAAACTCATAGATGGGTCTCAGCACCTTAAGTGCTGTGCGGAGGTACAGATTGGACTTGTAGAGCATCTTAAGATCTCCTTCGTAAGAGACCATGCGACGTCCTATTTGTATATTGTCTGCACCGAGGGCTGTCAATTCTTGTTCCAGTACTGGCTCCAGCCCTGGGAGCGTCTTGGCGATCATGGGAAAGGTCTTCGTCATGCTTTATAAGTCGGTTCTAGCTGTAAAAGTACAAAATAAACGGCTAACGAGCTACCGTATGCAGCTCCGTGCGCCTCGCAAAGGGATCTGATAATGTAGGTGTGAAGGTGATCTCCGCCCAGCGACGAGTCTGTGGCGTGAGCTGGTAGTCAGCGCTGCGACACACGCCGACCAGCCACAGCGTGGTGCCTGTATGGTTGTCAATGAGTTGCACCGTAGCCGCTCTGCGTGAGGGGAGCACCTTAGCGTCGCGTAGGAGCTTCGCTAGAGGCTTGCGCCCTTTCATACCCAGCGGTGCGACCCACTGCTCGCCATCGGTAGAGGCGCTAAGCTGTAGTTGAGGCATTGCTGCTCGAATCTGGTCGTAGTCGACCAAGTAACTGTAAGGCGTGAGCGTCCGAATCGCAGGCGGTGGCGTCTCCGAGGAGTCGTGTACCGCTATCGTTATCGATCCTAGCGGGTGATCCAGCACGGCTCCCGCTTGCCAACTCTCGATAGCTGGTAGCTCTAGGCAAAAGTTGGTCGCCTGCTCTAGGCGCGCTAGGGTCTCACTCGTTGTGCCTATCAGATAGCCACGATAACGCTCGATGATCCCCCCGCGGCCCTCGTAGCGAGCATAGCTGTCGGCACGCTCAGTCTTTGTGCAGTCCATCAGAAGTTGCTGTAGCACCAAGCGGTCGCAGTCGATCGCTGCGAAGTGGCTATAGAGGAGTGCAAGCGGAGCTATCTGCTGACGAAGCCATACGATCTCTAGCGGCAGACTGTCATCTGCGGGGAGGGTACTCTTTATATAGTAGTCCTGCAGCTGCTCCAAGTCACGCAGGATATGGATTGTCGAGGCGACCGCTTGGTCAAAGGAGGGGTTAAGCTGGTCAAAGAGCGGACGCAACGTGTGCCGGACGAAGTTACGCCTTATGGTTGTGTCCGCATTCGTCGAGTCCGTCACAAAAGGCTGCTCGGCGATTTGTAAGAAGTCATAGATAAGTCGAGGCGGTGTGTCTATAAGCGGACGAATATACTTACCCTCCTCACGGATAGGAAGCATACCTCGCAGTCCCCGTACCCCCGCCCCTTGGGAGAGATTGATTAAGAGTTGCTCCACATTGTCCTCCAAATGATGCCCCAATGCGATACACTGCGCATCATACCGCTCATACAATTCGTCAAAGAAGTCGTACCTCAGCTCCCGCGCCGCCATCTCTACGCTCACCCCTTTGTGCGCAGACGCATAGCCATAAGTGTCAAAGGAGGCTCGCTCTAGTGTCACCCCCAGCTGGTCACAAAGCTCTGTGACAAAGGTCTCGTCACGATCACTCTCCTCCCCTCGCAGGTGAAAGTTGCAATGCGCCGCCACACAGCCGTACCCTAAAAGCGAAAGCCCCCACAGAAGTGCCGTCGAGTCGGCACCTCCGCTGAGGGCTATGATGACCACCCGCTGGCTCTGTCGGTCTAGCAGATCATACTGCTCGATCGTGCGACGCATCTGATGCACCAAGGCATGATTGAGTAGCGTACGTCGCTGAGACACAGTGCGGGAGAGATAAATGTCGTAAAGGAAGCGTGGAGCGATAGGACGTCCGAAGAGAAGAGTCTAGTCGCCAGAAGTGGAGATCTACTTGTCCGCTTGATCCTTGCTAGAGGTAGCCTTCTTAGCAGTAGCCTTCTTTGTAGTCGTCTTCTTAGCCTCTTTTTTCGTGTCAGCCTGCTCATCTGTGAGCTCTACTGGCTCCTCCTCAATGTCTGGGTCGATAAGTACACGTCCGCAATACTCGCAGACGATGATCTTGTTGTGTAGCTTGACCTCTAGCTGACGCTGTGGCGGGATATGATTAAAACAACCACCGCATGCCTCACGCTCTACAGGTACGACAGCTAGTCCATTGGTAGCGCCCTTGCGCAGACGTTGGAACGCCTTGAGTACACGCTCATCGATCTGCGCCTCCAGTTCGTTGGCACGATCACGGAGTTGCTCCTCCTCGATGCGGGTCTCAGCTATGATCTGCTCTAGCTCCTCACTCTTGGCCTGATGATCCTCCTCACGCTCCTTGATACGCTCTTGGAGCTTGGCGATGTCATCCTTGCGACCTTGTAGCTCTGCGTTGAACTCACGGATATGCTTCTGTGCTAGCTGTATCTCAAGCTCTTGGAACTCAATCTCGCGCGACAGATGCTCATACTCACGGTTGTTGCTCACCGCATTGAGTTGCTCCTTGAGTGCCTCGAGCTTATCGTTTGCCGTAGCGATCTTTTGATTCTCACCACTGACCGACTGTGAGAGCTTCTTGGCAGCAGCGTTGTACTTCTCTAAGCGTGTCTTCAGTCCCTCGATTTCGTCCGCTAGATCTTCGATAGCTTGGGGTAGCTCGCCTCGTAGTAGTTTGATCTTGTCAATACTGGTGAGCGTCTCCTGTAGACGCTTGAGGGCGATGAGCTTCTCCCGGATACTACGCTCGGCTACTTCGTGGGTCGTTGTATTAATGCTCATAGATGGTATTGCTTAGAAATAGTGAATAGGATTCGTGTCAGCATCTGACATATGGATGACAAAGTTACGATATTTATCCGACAATGCATCATAGAGCATCGTGCGCGTGCAGTGCTCACTCTCGAAGTGTCCTAGCGTGATCAGCCAGAGACGGCCCTGCACGTCGAGATAGTCGTTGTACTTTGCCTCACCTGTGATATAGACCTCTGCGCCTGAGCGCATAGCCTCACCGATAAACTCGTGACCACCGCCACTACCGCCACAGAGTGCTATGCGACGGATCGGCTGCGTGGGAGGATTTGAGTAGGCGATGCGCTCCACGGCTGGCAGTGTAGCTAGATGCTCAAGCAGCTCCTGCGGTGTCAGCGCACTGGGCAGTTCGCCTATGACCCCCAGCCCACTCGTCGGGTGATCCATCACGATCGGGATCACCTCATAAGCTGGCACTTCATAGGGGTGAGTTGCTACGAGCGTCGTCACTGCTTGCGATAGTCGCTCCTGTGGCACGAGCACAGAGATCATCTCCTCTTCGACCGCCTCCATAGCTCCATGTGTGCCAATGGTCGGATGCGTCTCTGAGCCTGGACGGAAGCGCCCTACCCCCGAGCAACTATAACTACAACCTGTGTAACCACCCAGCGAGCCAATGCCCGCCTCCTCGTATGCGGTGCGTAGCGCATCAGCATGGCTGTGCGGGATGAAAGTCTGTAGCTTGTAGAAGCGTCCCCGCTGAGGCATCATCGGTCGCCTACCCTCTCGCTTGAGACCGATCAGGTTGGCCAGATAGTGATTCACCCCCTGCGTCGTCTCATTGTCTGCCGAAGTGTGACAGGCGTAGATAGCGATATTGTTTCTCAGAGCAAAAGCCACGCAACGCTCCTGATAGGTCGCGGGCGTGATCCGCTTAAGCCCTCGAAAGAGGATCGGATGGTGCGATATGAGTAGGTTGCACCCACGCTGTAAGCACTCCTCAAGTACCGCCTCGGTCGTCTCCACAGCCAGCATAATACCACGCAGCGGCTGCGTCACATCGCCCACCTGAAGACCCGAGTTGTCGTAGCTCTCCTGATAGCTCAGCGGAAAGCACGCCTCTACCGTACGAACTACATCTCCAATCATGACCATAAGGACTCCTTATATATTATAGTGTCTCCCGCACCGTCAGGTGAAGCTCGTCGAGCTGCTCCGGCTCTAGTCGTGCAGGCGCATCGATCATCACATCACGACCCGAATTGTTCTTCGGGAAGGCGATACAGTCACGTATCGAGTCCAGCTCAGCCATGAGCGATACCCAGCGATCCAGTCCGAAGGCGATACCACCGTGAGGAGGTGCGCCATACTTAAAGGCATTCATCAAGAAGCCAAACTGCTCCTCGGCACGCTCCTTCGTAAAGCCTAGTGCCGCAAAGACACGCGCCTGTAGCTCCGCATCGTGGATACGGATAGAGCCACCGCCTACCTCGACACCATTGATTACCATATCGTAAGCATCAGCACGGACGCTACCCGGGTCGCTCTCGAGACGATCCTGATCCTCAGGCTTAGGTGCCGTAAAGGGGTGGTGCATCGCATAGTAGCGCTGCGTCTCCTCGTCCCACTCGAGTAGCGGGAAGTCGACCACCCAGAGACACTCATAGTGTCCAGGCTTCATCAGCCCCAGCTCAGAGGCAATATGTAGACGTAGCGTACCCAGCTGCTTCTGTGCTGGACGCTTGTCCCCTGAGATCAGGAAGGCTATGTCGCCAGGCAGCATAGACAGCTGATCGGCCAGCGCTTTGAGTTGGTCAGCATCGAGGAACTTGTCGAAGCTACTCTTCATCGTCCCATCAGGCTGATAGCGCAACCAGAGCAACCCCTTGGCACCCACCTGTGGGCGCTTGACGAAGTCGGTCAGCTGGTCGATCTGCTTACGTGTGTAGTCCGCCTTGCCCGTGACCACGATAGCACCGATATAGGCTGCACTATCGACCACGCCAAAGCCATGACCCTGTATCGTCTCCGTCACCTCTGCAATCTCCATACCAAAGCGCAGATCGGGCTTGTCGCTACCATAGCGATCCATAGCCTCGTACCAAGTCATACGACGTAGTGGCGTGGGGAGGTCAATGCCACGAATCTCCTTAAAGAGGTGCTTCGCCAGCCCCTCGAAAGTGTTCAAGATGTCGTCCTGCTCCACGAAGCTCATCTCGCAGTCTATCTGCGTAAACTCAGGCTGACGGTCAGCACGTAGATCCTCATCTCTAAAGCACTTCACGATCTGGAAGTAGCGATCCATACCCGCTACCATCAGTAGCTGCTTGAAGGTCTGTGGCGACTGGGGTAGTGCGTAAAACTGCCCTGGGTTCATACGACTAGGCACCACGAAGTCTCGCGCTCCCTCGGGCGTCGAACCGATCAGCATCGGTGTCTCGATCTCTAGGAAGTGGAGTCCATCGAGATAGCGTCTCGTCTCCATCGTCATACGGTGACGCAGTTCTATATTGCTCAGCACTGGTCTACGACGTAGGTCTAGGTAGCGGTACTTCATACGCAGGTCATCGCCACCATCGCTCACATCCTCGATCGTAAAGGGAGGCGTGTCAGCACGGTTCAGCACCTCCATACGATCTGCTAGGATCTCGATCTGTCCCGTGGGGATCTTCTCATTGACACTGCTGCGCAGGCGCACGGTACCCGTCACCGCCAGCACCCACTCACGTCCCACCTCACTGAGGAGAGCCTGATGCGACTCATCAAAGAAGATCTGCGTAATGCCATATCTATCACGTAAGTCGAGGAAGGTCATAGCTCCCATACGACGAATCTTAGCGACCCAACCCGCGAGCGTCACCTGCTGTCCCTCGTCAGAGGCACGCAGAGCTCCACACGTATGCGTTCTGTACATAATCTGATGCTACCTATTTTTATATCTATCTTTTTTAGCTTGTATCGCAGAGACCGATACGCTATGCGCCAGCCTCCACTAGCACAAAAGTACACAAAAACAAGCACATCGAGATTAGAGACTAGAGATTAGAGGTTAGAAGTTAGAGTCCCGATAGCTCTGATAGCTCCGACAGCTCTGATAGCTCCGATCACTCCAGCCAATCGCTAGAGCAGCAGCAGGCTGATTGCCATAAACGCCATACCCCCGATGAGCCCGTAGAGTGCCGTGTGGTGGTGACCAAACCGCTCCGCAGCGGGGAGCAGTTCGTCAAAGGAGATGTACACCATAATGCCCGCAATCATCGCAAAGCAGCAGCCCATCACCGTCGAAGTGAGGAAAGGACGCAAGAGCAAGAAGCCCAGCAGTCCACCGATAGGCTCGGCTAGACCCGAGGAGAGGGAGAGAAAGAAAGCTTTGCGCTTATTGCCCGTAGCGTGGTAGATAGGGATAGCCACCGAGATACCCTCTGGGATGTTGTGCAGCGCAATAGCGATAGCTATCGGCAGTGCTAGGGAGAGATCGGTCAGCGCAGACATAAAGGTGACCATACCCTCGGGGAAGTTGTGGATAGCGAGGACTATCGCCGTAACCATGCCAGTACGCAGCAAGCTCTGCTGTTGCGCTGTCGTCTGGTCGGGGCCCTCCTGAAGGCTTTGCACCGCACTTTGGTCGGGCAACTCGTGAGGGTTTTCCGCCTCAGGGATCAGTCGGTCAATGATACCAATCAGCGCCACCCCCGCGAAGAACGCAAGCGTAGCATAGAGCGTCGCTAGTCGCTCTCCATAAAGTGGCGTCATCGTCGTCTCGGCAGAGCGAAAGAGCTCCACAAAAGAGACATAAACCATCACACCCGCAGAGAAGCCTAGCGAGACCGACAGAAAGACACGGTTGGTGCGCTTGGTAAAGAAGATCAGAGCACTCCCGATGCCTGTAGAGAGACCAGCCCAGAGGGTGATCAGGAAAGCATAGAAGACCTGTGTACTGCTCGTGTCTAGTAGCATAAGCGTCTAGAGCGTCTAGAGCGTCTAAAGCTAGAACCAGTGAATGCGCTTGAAGAGCCAGAAGGCGATCGCTGAGAAGATCAAGCAGACCACCATAATCCCTATAAAGGCCCACGACTGCTCAGCCCAGGGCAGATCAACGTTCATACCATATAGTGAGGCGACCAGCGTAGGGAGCATCAGGATCATCGAGATACTAGTCATACGGCGCATGATCGTATTGATATTGTTGTTGATGATCCCGCCGAAAGCATCCATCGTTCCATTCATCAAGTCGCTGTACACATTGACCATACTATAAGCCTGGTTGAGCTCGATGGCGACGTCCTCCGCTAGGTCGGCATCATACTGATCGTAGTGGCTCACCTTAAAGCGTCCGATGACCGTCTCGTTACCACGTATCGAGGTGTTGAAGTAAACCAAGCACTTCTGCAGACGCATCATCTGTAGGAGGTCTTCGTTGCGGATGCTTTTCTCCAGTGCCTCCTCGGTCTCTAGGATTAGGAAGCTGATCTGCTTCAAGTATTTGAGAAACCACACGGCCGAGCTCATAATGAGCCGAAGGATAAAGTCTATATCCGTATCGACCGAGATACCCTTGCGCTGGTTATGCTTGATGAAGTCGGGAATAAGGTCCGTGCGGTGGTAGCAGATGGTGACGACAAGCTGCTTCTCAAGGTTCGAGATAACACCAATGGGGACCGTGTTGTAAGGCGTCGTACCCTCGGGGGTCTCGATCGGGATACGTATGATGGTGAGTCGCCAGCCATCCTCCTCCTCCGTACGAGGGCGCTCATCGCTATCCGCTGTATCTCCGATGAAGCCGTCGGGGATGCCCAGTTCGTCGCAGAGGTAGTCTATATCCTCCGAGGTGGGCTGCACCACTTTGATCCACGTATGTGGCTCTAGGGTGTCGACTTGAGTAAACTGCTGCTTGGGTAGGTAAAACTTCCGCATAATATCTATGGCTCTTAAATTGGTGGGGGTGAAACTTAAGAGACCTCCTGCTCCTATGCGGTACCTAGTGAAGTAGATCTAGGCGTTGAGACACCCTAGGCAGACGCTAGGGCGTAGGCTCCGCAGTAGAGGAGGTCTACACGAGAGGCTCCGAGGCTCACTCGGCGGTAAGGAGTCGTCCATAACGATTCTAGGGATTAATACGTTTACGTGATCAGTGAAATGGCGTATGCGACCGAAAGCGCTACACTATGAGTACAGCCCTCCGAGCCACAGCTCCACCTGCAAAGGTACGAAAATTAGAGAGACGTCGCCCTGTAGGGACGCTCGGTCTGAGCGTCCGTTGTAGAACGGCAAGACAAGTATTGATATCGTCCCCGTCAAAGGTTACGATGTCCAGCTTTTACGATGCAAGCTATTCGTTCGCCTCCCTCCGATGGCTCCGACACCTCCGATCCCTCAGATAGCTCCGATCCAGGGCTGACGCATTATAATTCCATTTCGAAGATTTCCTCTGGAGTCATACGTGCGAGCTTTTTCCTTAGGCGAAGCGTTGATGTGCCTTTGAGCTTGTGCCTTTGAGCTTGTCTTTAAGACGTTGAATGATAGTCAGGTTTATCTTGTTTATAATGTTCATATTCTGAGCGGCGTTGCCAGCTCTTTTGGTAGAGTAGTCCTCTCTAAAAAGCATATCCAGCATATAGTGAAGCTTGTTCTCCACAGCCCAATGTTCACGTATCAACTTGAAGACTTCTGTCCCGTCTGTCAGGCTAGAGATATAGAAGGTGGTTTCGCTGCTGGACTTATCTGTCTTCTTGTCCGTCCGTACTCTTGTCATCATATGGATACTTTTAAGTCCTTCCCATTTGTCTAAAGTCGAGTCTGGGTCTAGAGATAAAGGGTCTACGATGCTACTCATCGTACGTGTTTCTATTCGCCCATGGCCAAAGTCTTTTTGTTCTTGATGCACTATGTGAGCATCGTAGAGGGGACAAAAGAAGCTTTGCACCTCTTCTTTCGTTAGTTTCTGATTGTCTTTAACTTGAAGTATGTAGTCGCCCTCTTTTTCAACCACTGCCTTTGCGATCTCAGTCTGAGTGCCGATAGCGTCAATGGTGATGACGGTGTCTCGTAGATCTAGAGCCTTAAGAATCTCTTTGATGGCATTGATTTCGTTAGACTTAGTAGAGATATATACCTGAGCCAATGAGGCTTGCTGCTTGGGATCAAAGGCTGTGACGCAATGGCTGTCGGCATCAAAGTCTAGCTTCTTAACTCCTCTCATCGTCTTACCATCTAGACAGATGTGCTTGCCAGTTGTTATCTCAAAGCTTTCCTCTAGAAAGGCTTTGTAAACTTGCTCTACTTGCTTGGGGTCAAGAAGACTGATGGCGCGATTGAGCGTGTCGTGAGAGGGGACTCCCCAGGAGCTTGATTCTCCTGATATACGCTCATATAGAGCCACTAGATCATCTTTGTACTCCTCTGCGTAGTCTTCTATTTCGTACCAAGAGGAGCAACCAGAGATAGTTGCGGTGAACACCGTCGTAAGGATGTATCC
>QWCY01004454.1_pt1 | contig 14530 bp, 10 predicted proteins | sample 1972631 | NCBI WGS metagenome assembly QWCY01 (sample SAMN09866696, study PRJNA288562) | Human gut metagenome isolate pre1_stool, whole genome shotgun sequencing... | isolation source: gut | host: Homo sapiens | place: USA: California
TTCTGCGCATGTCTATGATATGGAAGTGATTATCGCCATAGCACTTCAAATGGATACATACCAAGCCTTGTTGTTCAGACAATGGTTTATCAGTAAGGTTGTGAACCACAAGGATTGCCAAGCAGAGCAAGTAAAACACGAGTATCCGATGATTATTGTGATGAACGGAACGATGCCAAGAGGTGCAAGTTAGAATTTCTCATCTTTTAATAAGATTCCTACACCTTTATAATATAATAGCGTACAGGGGGAACGATTTTTGTCGTTGTACCCTGTACGCTATTTTTGTTTCGCTATTATGAAGCAGTACCCTCCCCTTGTGAAACAGTGCCGTTGATTATCGGCTTGCGGTAATTACCAGTGAGAAGTGCTTGTATCTCGGATTCCGGATAGAGGGTTTTGCCACATAATATAATGTAGGGCAAGATGCCTTGTTTGCGATATTCCTGCAAGGTGCGGCGACTAAGCTTCAGGAACTCGGAGAGTTCCTTGTCGGTGAGGTATCGCTCCCCGTCCAAAGGTGGGCTGTAGGACTCGATGAATGAGGATAGCCAGTTGTTGGCTTTCTTCAAGGATTGCATGGCGGTGTCTATCGACTTGCTCTCATGCGTAAGAAGTTGGTTCATGTTCATTGTTTACAATTTGGATTAAGTGGTGAATATAAAATGTGTTGGCTCGCCCATGGTAAAGTTTTTGGCTTTGCCTTGGGCGAGTTTGGCTTTACGCTATACCGATTTGATTCTGGCGATAAGCGGAACGATGGCTTTGACCTCTTCGGGGCAGTAATAGAATTGGCGACCTATCTGGGTATGCCCCAAGAAACGGCGGTCACGAAGTTTTTGTAAGGTGCGCTGGCTGATGCGAAGTTGCTGGCAGACCTCATGACCTGTAAGCCATTTGTTCAGACGCTTGCCGTTAGCCTTATGCTTCAGCAACTCCACTTTCTTTACCAAGGCATCGTATCTTGCCATCATCAAGTCGAATGCCTTCTTTTCCATTGTTACTACTTCCATATTCTCTGTTTTATTGGTTCAACAAATTCGGGTGCAAAGTTAATGTGTGTATGTTGAAAAACAATGAAAATGAATAACTGTGGCAGTGCTTTTCTGGGGTTTGCCGACCGCTTGGCAAGAAAAATCAAGAAAATTATACGTGGGTCATTAATGAGTTGTTAAACGGGTATTTCGCAAATGATTAATTTTGCCACCGAGAAATCAAAACAGCAAAGTTTGTAACATTTAAAACGGAATCAAAATGGAAGTAATAACAATGGAAAGTTCAGCCTTTAAGATGCTGACAGAACAGATTGCCGACGTGGCAAAGTTGGTAGCTCTCATATATTCCAATGCGAGAGAAAATACCAAAAGAAGAAGTATGGAACTTGTGCTGACAAGCAGTGATGCAGCAAGAATACTTGGGATAAGCAAGCGAACCCTGCAGCGCTTGCGCTCTACCAACAGCATTGAGTACTTCATGGTGCGCGGACAATGCAGATACAGCATCAACGCTGTACAGAAATTGATTGAGGAACGAACCATTGCCAAGGAGACATGAGTATGGAAGATGGAACATTGAGACGATTGGAATTATATCTGCATGATCTGCACAAGAAAATTGACGGCATCTATGACATGCTGATGTTGAGACATGAGCGAAGCGGAGAGGGCAAGGGATGCTCTGGCATCAACGAGAAATTGCTCGACAACCAGGATCTCTGTCTTTTGTTTCAAATTTCTCCCCGTTCCCTGCAACGCTACCGCAGTCTGGGAGTGCTTCCCTACAAGCGGCTGGGACAGAAGACCTACTACACGGAGGAAGACGTGAAGCAATTTATCAAGAACAACGTGAAGGATTTCAATCAGGAGAATGTGGAGCATTACTTGACTCGCATTCATCAGAAATTCAAATAACAACAGTATTCACCATTAAACATTTACAATTATGGTACAAAAGAAAAAGAGTGATGAACAGGACGTGCTGGTAGTCCGTGACGAGAAGACGGGCGAAATCAGCGTCGTCGCCGGACTCAGCAGAGACGGCACCCCGAAGCGAGCGCCCGCCAAGGCGGAGAACACGTCCGACTTCCTGCGTTTTGACCGCAACAGTGACTTGATGGACAGTTTCTTTAGAAACTTCTTCCGCCAGTGCAAGGAGCCTAGCCGATTCGGATTCTACCGCATAGCGGCAGACCAGGTGGAAAACCTGCTTGGCGTGATGAAGGAGTTACTGAAAGATCCGGAGGCTAACAAGGAGATTCTTTCCGCCCACAAGGTTGACACCTCCAATTATGAGAAAGAGGCAAAGCAATCGGAAGGTCAGGCGAAAGAAACCGCATCATCGGACGATGCGTCCAAGACGCAAGCTAACACAGAAAAAGAGAATGTATCATCTGAACAAACCAACGAAAAAGAGAACGACATGGAACAGAAACCAGAACAGACCGCAACCGAACAGCAGGCACAGACCGCTCCGGGTGTAAAGCAGAACCTCATTAGTGGTAACGATGTGAACCTGCAGGAACTTGGTGCCAAATATGGCATAGACTTCAACAGTATGAATGAGAAGGATATGAAAGCCCTGCTCAACTACGGCAAGACGGGGCTTGTGATTGTGAAGCCGACCTTCGGCGGTGAACAGATAGAGATACAGGCCCGTCTGTCATTCCGCAAGGACGATAACGACCAGTTGCAACTCGTGCCGCATTTCGTGCGCAACGAGCCTAAACTCAATGTCGCTTACAAAGGCTATACCTTCACTCCAGAGGACAAGAAGAACCTGTTGCAGAACGGCAACCTCGGAAAGGTAGTGGATTTCCCCGACAAGAATACAGGTGAGCTGCGTCCTCATTTCATCAGTATCGACCGTCTCACCAATGAGATTGTTGACATCCCTACCAACAAGGTGCGCATCCCCGATACCATCGGCAAGACACCTATTACCAAGGACGACAAGAGAGTGCTCTACTCAGGTATTCCGCTTCGTAAGGAGATTGAGCTTGCCAACGGGCGCAAGTTTACACCGCTGCTGCAGGTGAATGTGGAACAGCGTGGCGTGGAGTTCGTGCCTGGCAGCACAAGACAGGCACAAGGTCAGAAACAGAATGGCGACAAGAAGCAAACCGCTGACAAGCAGGAGCAGAAGGCAGAAGGTGATGCGGGTGGTCAGAAGAAGCAGCAAGATCCCAACCACTGGCTCAATGAGGACGGGACCATCCGCCGACTCAACACCTATTTCAAGAAGGAACTGACCGAGCAGCAGAAAGACGACTATGTGGCAGGCAAGGCCATCGAGATCAAGGAAGTGCCGAACAAGAACGGCAGCGGTACCTATACCGCCTACGTAAAGTTCGACTTCGACAAGATGCAGCCACGTTCCTACCGCAACAATCCAGACCTCAAACAGGCAAAGGAACAGATTCCGACCAACGAGAACAAGGTACAAGTCGCCGTCAACGAGCAGGGCAAGACCCATGAGGCGACCAAGCACACCAAGGAACCCTTGAAGCCGGGACAGTCTGCACCGAAGAACGAAAAGCAGCAGAAAGAACAGAACGCTGAGGAACAGAAGCCAAAGAAAAAGGCAAGAAGCGTGAAGATGTAGTTGCCGCCACTTGATCCACAGAGTTAATCATCCATCATAACAACCGACATCTGCGACCGTCTATCCCACGGTTGCGGATGTCACAAAAACAACAGACAATGAAGACAATCATCGCAGAGAAACCAAGCGTAGCCAAGGAAATCGCCCACATTGTGGGAGCTGACAAGCGTGAGGAAGGCTATATGCAGGGCAATGGCTATTATGTGACATGGGCATTCGGACATTTAGTGCAGCCAGCCATGCCGGAAACCTACGGCATGAAGGGATTCCATGCGGAGAATCTGCCTGTGATTCCCGCCCCGTTCGTTCTTGTTCCCCGACAAGTCAAGACTGAGAACGGCTACAAACCAGATGCAGGTGTGCTTGCCCAGATTAAAATTATCGGCAAGCTGTTTGACAGCAGTGAGCGCATCATCGTGGCAACCGATGCCGGACGTGAGGGAGAGTTGATTTTCCGATACCTCTATGCGTATCTCGGTTGCAGGCAACCTTTCGACCGTCTCTGGATCAGTTCGCTTACGGATACCGCCATCCGTGAGGGACTTCAGAACCTCAAGGATGGCAAGGAGTATGACAATCTCTATCATGCAGCCAAGGCACGAAGTGAGGCAGACTGGCTCGTCGGCATCAACGGCACACAAGCCCTTACTATAGCCGCAGGACGTGGCACCTATTCCGTAGGTCGTGTGCAGACTCCGACCCTTGGCATGGTGTGCGAACGCTATTGGGAACACAAGCGTTTCGAGTCGAAACCGTTCTGGCAGGTACACTTCGGTGTGGTTGATGCAGACAGTGGCAATATACTGAAGTTCACATCTGCCAACCGATGGACAGACGAAGCTACCGCAACCGACATATATAATAAGGTGAAAGATACCGGTTCTGCCATCATCACAAAGGTCGCAACCAAGCGAAAGGTGGAGAAGGCACCGCTCCTTTACGACCTTACCACCTTGCAGAAAGAAGCCAACTCCCAGCATGGCTTCACGGCAGAGCATACACTATCCATCGCCCAGAAACTCTACGAGGCAAAGTTCATCACCTATCCAAGAACATCAAGCCGCTATATCTCGGATGATGTATTTGCCACCCTTCCCAAACTCTTCAAAAATTTGGAGAATCATTCGGAATATGGAGAGAAAGTGAAACTCTTGCCTGGCAGTGAGGACTACAGCAAGAACAGCGTGAATGCCGCCAAGGTGACCGATCACCATGCCCTGCTCATCACAGAAAATGCAGCCATTGGTCTTTTCAAGGACGAGAAGATCGTTTATGACATGATATTGTGCCGGATGATTGAAGCGTTCTCAGCAGACTGCATCAAGGACATCACATCAGTATCGGCGCAAGTGGATCATGAAGTCGAATTTGGCATCAGTGGCTCCATCATCCGACAGACTGGCTGGCGAGCGTTGTCGCTCAAGGAAAAGAACAAAAGGCAGGACAAGGATGCAGACGCAACAGACAATGAGGTCAAGGATCAAGTCATTCCCAACTGGCAAGAAGGACAGCATATCACTCTTTCTGGCTGCACCATCACGGAGGGCAAGACCAAACCAAAGCCTTTGCATACGGAATCCACATTGCTTGCAGCAATGGAGACCGCAGGCAAAGAGATAGAAGATGATACGATGCGCCAGGCAATGAAGGACAGCGGTATTGGCACACCTGCCACACGTGCCGCCATCATCGAAACCCTGCTCAAACGAGAGTATCTGGTGCGCCAGCAGAAGAAACTCGTGCCGACGGAAAAAGGACTCGCCCTGCATTCCGTGGTGAAGAACATGGCGATTGCCAATGTGGAGATGACGGGCAAATGGGAGGCGGAACTTGCCAAGATTGAACGAGGTGAAGCAAGTGCAGACGGGTTCACCCATAGTATCGAAGGTTATACCCGTGAAATCACTGCAGAGCTGTTAGGTTGCGACAGACTTTTCAGCCACAAGGATTCCAGTTGTCAATGTCCGAAGTGCAAGCAAGGGACCATGCAGTTCTTCGGAAAGGTAGTAAGATGCAGCAACAAGGAGTGCGGTATGCCAGTATTCAAGCAGGTAGCAGGAAAGTTGCTCACAGATTCCGACATCACCGACTTGCTTACCAAGGGCAAGACCAGAACGCTCAATGGTTTCACCAGCAAGCAAGGCAAATCATTCTCCGCAGCCATTGCCTTTGACGAGAATTTCAACACGAAATTCGTCTTTGCAGAGCGCAAAACAGCAGAAAAGCGAGGAAATGTGAAGAGATACAAGAAATAGTTTGTACCTTTGCCACCGAAACATGGTTCATAAATGGTGTCTTGATTCAGGATGCTTTTATTTACTGTGGATTAAGTGGCGGCACTCGGAGGGATACCGAGTGCCTTTTTCTTGCTTTCACACAAACATCAACCGCCATCCACGGTTTATTATTCACCACTTAATCCATTCAACTGACAAATGAACAGAAAGAAACAGGCACAGACAGAGCTGTCCTATTACGGACTGTACCTCTTGAACCACCTCAGGGAGAATCGTTTCCCACAAGCCAGCGATGCGGACTTTATCCGCGAACGTGCAGACCATGCCGCAGAAGTATATGAGCAGGCACGGCGTGATGCCCTCTTTGCCGATGCGGCACAAGAGCTTGCCATGTCAGCATTGCTGAAAGGTCTCCGCTTTTCCAAGTACAGCATCCTGTATGATGTTGTTGACAGTGAGTTTCCCCTGGAGGTAGCAGTAGAAGACCAGGAAGCGTTTGTCAAGAACCTCCTGCCTTTGGTTGACAACGTGTATTCCATTTACGACCTCACCGATGACGATTTTGCCCAGTCACCGGACTACGAGCAGCTCTATACAGAGCTGACGGGAGCCGTTGCCCTTTTCATAGAGTCAAATGGCGTACAATAGAAAACAACGGCTGAACGACAACATCAAGGCGATAGAGACGGCATTCATCCTTGACAGGGAACAGCGCACGCCGACCGCCCGTGAGCGTCTCCTTCTGGAGCGCTACTGCGGATTCGGTGGATTGAAGTGCATCCTGAACCCTGCCAGGGAACTGGCGGATGCCGTCCATTGGGCAAAGTCAGACCTTGAATTGTTTGCTCCAACAGTGGAGCTGCATAGACTTATCCGTGAAAACAGCAAGAATGAAAGCGAGTACAAACAGTTGATGGACAGTCTGAAACAGTCTGTCCTCACGGCATTCTACACACCGTCAGCCGTTACAGAGGCTCTGACGGATGTGTTGAAAGAGCATCAGATCATCCCCGAAAAGGTGCTTGAACCCTCGGCAGGCATCGGTGCCTTTGTCGATTCCGTCTTGGACAACAATCCCAAGGCAGACATTATGGCATTTGAAAAAGACCTGCTTACGGGAAAGATACTCCGCCATCTGCACCCGGAGCAGAAAGTGCGCATAGAGGGATTCGAGAAGATAGAAAAGCCTTTCAATGACTACTTCGACCTCGCCATTTCAAATATTCCCTTTGGCGATGTTGCCGTATTTGATCCGTCTTATACAGCCATGAAAGGCATGAGGGCACTTGTCACCAGACGCATACACAACTACTTCTTTGTCAAGGCTCTTGATACGGTAAGGGATGGTGGGTTGGTTGCCTTCATCACTTCACAAGGCGTATTGAATGCCAAAAACAACAGTGCCGCGCGTTTTATGATGCTCTATCATGCTGATCTCGTGTCAGCGATTCGTCTTCCCAACAACCTGTTCACAGAAAATGCCAATACGGAAGTGGGCAGTGACCTCATCATTCTGCAGAAAAATACCCAAAAGGAGTCGCTGCGAGGAGACGACAACCTGCTTGATACCGTCTATAATGACGAGAACCGCATTCCGACAAACAACTACTTTCTGGAGCATCCGGAACGCATTATCCATACAACAGCAAAGTTGGATACTGACCCGTTCGGCAAACCTGCAATGATATACACGCATGAGGATGGTGTGGAAGGCATTGCAGAGGATTTAAGAGAAATGCTCAATGAAGATTTCGGAAGAAATTTTCATTTGAGCAGATATTTGGGGGAAGAGCAAACCACCTCATGGAATGAGGTGGAACGGGGGCAGAAACAGGGGCAACCTGCACCTAGGTACAGAGAATCTGCACCGGCTACAGAGCAAAACCCCTTATGGAATAAGGGGGAACGGTGGCAAGAGGTAGGGCAGACAAAACTGGAACAACCTGCACCGGAGCAACCAGAAATGGAGCCAGAACTGGGGCAAATAGAACATGGGCACAGTGAACCTGCATCGGCTACAGGGCATACCACCTCATGGAATGAGGTGGAACGGTGGCCGGAGGTGGGGCAAACAAAACTGGGGCAACCTGAATTGGGGCAACCAGAAATGGAGCCAGAACTGGGGCAAATAGAAGCAGCACCGGAGCAAACAAAACTGGGGGCAGAACAAGGGCAAATAGAAATGGAGCACAGTGAACCAGCACTGGCTACAGGGCATACCACCTCATGGAATGAGGTGGAACGGGGGCAGGAGCAATCGCAATCGGGGCAAACAAAACTGGGGCATTCAAAACCAGAGCAACCAGAACCAGGGCTAGAACAAGGGCAACCAAAACCGAGGTACAGTGAATCAGTACCGTCAACAGAGCAATCACATCATCAGCCGCCAGTTCAAATGACGCTGTTTGACCTTTGGGGCATGGAAGAAGATAACCGCCTAAAGGGTCATGCGACGAAGAAGAAAACAGCAGCCTCTGTGGGTGCAGCCGCCACAGGGAGTGCTGCCGCCAAGAAAATGCCTAGAAAGAAAGCAAGCCCGCTGGTAAAAAATGTCAATCCAACTTTTGAAGTTGGGACAAAACCAGTGGAAAAAGAAGCAAAGCCTTTGTTGGCAGAAGCAAAGGGGCATGAGACGGCACAGAAACGCAAGACGGTAACAAGGGACGAGGTGGAACTGGAACACAAAACGGCACCAAGGGACGCAGTTGAACTGGAGCAGATAATGGCAAGGGGAAATGAGACAGTACATATGCACGAAACGCAACTGGAGCACGTGATGGTAAAGGGGCAAAAGGTGGCACGAGAAAACGAGGTGGCACCGGGATACGAGACGACGCAGGGAAACAAAACTGCACAAGAGGCAAAACCAATCCTGCCTGGTGATGAACCATACGCAAGCATCTCTTGGGAAGAGAATCCGCCAATCAACGGCTTTTACGAGATGATGATGACCATGGCTCCCGAAGACAGGGTGCTGCTGCGCCAAAAGGCGGAACTGCACCGTCAGGAACAACTCAAGGCTTTGGGCGTTGAAGATACGCTTGATCCGAAGTTCAAACCTCCGATGGAACCGATAGAAGTTCTCAAAGCTCAAATCGGGCATGGACATTCGAAAGGGAATGAGGCAAAAGAAGATTCCAAGACTCAGAGCACATTGAAAGAAACAAATCATGAGCGGGAACAACAAAAAGAGCAAGAAAGAAAGCGGGAAGAGCAGGCAAGGAAGAAAGAGGATGTTATGAAGCCCCGTCCATTTGATGAGAAACTGGAAAGTTTTCATCGTGAGGGTTCTATGGTGCTCGACTCTGCCAGAAACATCGGTGTATTGAAAGACCTTACCAAGTATGGTGCTACCTTCATGCCGTTGGATCTGAATATGGAGCAGAAAGAAAAGGCAGTCTTGTATATCGCCCTCCGTGATGCCTATCAGAAACTTTACACCTATGAAGCGGAAGAACAGACGGAAAACAAGCAGATGCGTGAGAGTCTGAATGGCTATTATGACGCTTTCTTCATCCGCTTCGGCAACCTCAATGCCAAGCAGAACGTGAAGTTCATCCTCATGGATGCCTCAGGGCGCGACATGCTGTCGTTGGAACGGGTGGAAAACGGACAGTTCACAAAATCAGACATCTTCGACCACCTGGTCTCTTTTTCGCTTGACGAGGTCAGTCATGTCGATTCCCCGGAGGAAGCGCTCACCGCCTCGCTCAACAAGTTCGGCCGTATCGACTTGCCGTATATGACTGAATTATCGGATATGCCGGAACAGGAACTGACGGAAGCGCTTAAAGGGCGCATCTATTACAATCCGCTCATAGACGGCTACGAGATAGCCGACCGCTTCATTGCTGGCAATGTCATAGAGAAAGCGGAGCGTATAGAAGAATGGCTGAAGGAAAATCCCGACCATGCAATCGTGAGGGAGTCGTTGGAAGCCTTGAAGGCAAGCTTTCCCGAACCGATAGCCTTTGAGGACCTGGACTTCAACTTCGGTGAGCGTTGGATACCTACAGGTGTGTATTCCGCTTACATGAGCCACCTCTTCAATACACAGGTCAGCATCGTCTATTCCGACAGCATGGACGAATATTCGGCAAAATGCAGTATGAAGACCATGGCCATCACGGATGAGTATATGGTGAAGGGATATTACCGCCACTATGACGGCATGAGTCTTCTGAAACATGCCCTACACAACACCTGTCCCGACATGATGAAGAGTATAGGTGAAGATGAGAACGGCAACGACATCAAGGTGCGTGACAGCGAGGGCATACAGCTTGCCAATGCCAAGATTGACGAAATCCGCAACGGTTTCACTGAATGGCTGGAAGAGCAGTCTGACTCCTTTAAGGAACGCTTGACCACGATGTACAACCGGAAGTTCAACTGCTTCGTGCGTCCGAAGTATGACGGTTCTCACCAGACCTTCCCCGGCTTGGACTTGAAAGCCCTTGGCGGAAAGTATGGTGTCAAGAGTGTGTACCCAAGTCAGAAGGACTGTGTATGGATGCTTTTGCAGAACGGCGGCGGGATATGTGACCACGAGGTGGGAACTGGCAAAACCCTCATCATGTGCATGGCTGCGCATGAGATGAAACGTCTCGGTATGGCTCACAAGCCGATGATTATCGGGCTGAAAGCCAATGTTGCGGAGATAGCTGCCACCTATCAGACAGCTTATCCCCATGCGAGGATACTCTATGCCTCGGAGAAGGACTTTTCCACCAAGAACCGTGTCAGTTTCTTCAACAACATCAAGAACAATGACTATGACTGCGTAATCATGTCGCACGACCAGTTCGGGAAGATACCGCAATCGCCAGAACTCCAGCGGCAGATATTGCAGGCTGAGCTTGATACCGTGGAGGAAAACTTGGAAGTGATACGCACGCAGGGCAAAGACGTATCGAGGGGAATGCTCAAAGGCTTGGAAAAGCGAAAGCAGAATCTGGAGGTGAAGTTGCAGAAGATAGCCTACAGCATCGAGCAACGCACCGATGATGTGGTGGACTTCCGCATGATGGGCATTGACCACTTGTTTGTGGACGAGAGCCACCAGTTCAAGAACCTTATGTTCAATACCCGTCACGACCGTGTGGCAGGACTCGGCAACAGCGAGGGAAGCCAGAAGGCGCTCAACATGCTCTTTGCTATCCGTACCATACAGGAGTGGACAGGCAGAGATCTGGGAGCGACATTCCTGTCGGGAACAACTATCAGTAACTCACTGACTGAGTTGTATCTGCTCTTCAAGTATCTGCGTCCCAATGAACTGGAGCGTCAGGACATCCGCTGTTTCGATGCGTGGGCGGCAATCTTCGCCAAGAAGACTACCGACTTCGAGTTTAACGTCACCAACAACATCGTGCAGAAGGAACGTTTCAGATACTTCATCAAGGTGCCGGAGCTTGCTGCCTTCTACAACGAGATAACCGACTATCGTACGGCGGAGGCGGTTGGTGTGGACAGACCACAGAAGAACGAGATCCTTCATAACATACCACCGACACCCGAGCAGAAGGACTTCATCCAAAAGCTGATGGAGTTTGCCAAGACGGGCGATGCTACCATCCTCGGCAGACTTCCACTGTCAGAAACGGAAGAGAAGGCAAAGATGCTCATAGCCACAGACTATGCCCGAAAGATGGCTCTCGACATGCGCATGATAAACCCGACTTGTGAGGACCATCCAGACAACAAGGCGAGCCATTGTGCCAAGATAATAGCGGACTATTACAAACGCTATGACAATCACAAGGGGACGCAGTTCGTATTCTCAGACTTGGGAACATACCGACCGGGCGAATGGAACGTGTATTCTGAAATCAAGCGCAAGCTGATAGAGGATTATGGAATACCCTCGTCAGAGATTCGCTTCATTCAGGAATGCAAGAACGAGAAGGCAAGAAAGGCGGTGATAGCAGCCATGAACGAGGGTTCGGTACGAGTATTGTTCGGCTCCACATCTATGTTAGGTACAGGCGTAAATGCACAAAAACGGTGTGTGGCTATCCATCATTTGGATACACCGTGGCGACCGTCAGACTTGGCACAGCGTGACGGTCGAGGTGTGCGTGCCGGCAACGAGATTGCCAAAATCTATGCCGACAACAAGGTGGATGTCATCATCTATGCGGTGGAAAAGTCGCTTGACTCGTACAAGTTTAACCTCCTGCACTGCAAGCAGACTTTTATCTCGCAGTTGAAAAGCGGAGCCTTGGGGGCGAGAACCATTGACGAGGGAGCGATGGACGAGAAATCGGGCATGAATTTTTCAGAGTATATGGCTATTCTCTCCGGAAATACCGACTTGCTTGACAAGGCGAAGCTGGAGAAGAAGATTGCTTCTCTGGAGGGTGAGCGCAAATCGTTTAACAAGGGCAAGCGTGACTCAGAAACAAAATTGCAGTCAAAGACGGCAGAGCTGGGCAACAACAAAGCCTCTCTCAAGGGAATGACCGAGGACTACGGCAAGTTTATTGGCAAAGCCAGGAAAGACAAGGACGGCAACATCCTCAACCTCATCACTCTTGATGGTGTGGAGTCCACGAACTTAGAGGTTATAGGAAAGCATCTGCAAATGTTGGCGGAGAAAGAGACAACTGGCGGACAATACAAGCGGATTGGAGAAATCTACGGATTCCCTGTCAAGATTGTCAGCAAGACAAGTTTCGAGAATGGTCTTCCATTTGTTGACAACCGCTTTTTTGTCGAGGGCAATTACAAGTACCAGTACAACTACGGTCACATTGCCAAGTCGGACCCGATAGCAGCGGCAAACAACTTTCTGAATGCCTTACAGAAGATACCAAGCTACATTGAGCAGTATGATTCAAGATGCAAGGCTTTGGAAAAGGAAATACCGCAACTGGAAGAGATAGCTGGCAAGACTTGGAAGAAAGAGGAAGAACTGAAAGGTCTGAAAGCGGAACTGGCGGCGTTGGACAGGAAAATACAGTTAGAATTGACACCGCCGACCGAGAAAGAATGCAAAGAAGAGGAAAAGAATACTGACAATGTAGAGGTTATTGCTAATGCTGATATTCGCAATAAACATCAGCATTTTTCAAAGGTGAAAATCTGAAATTAGAAAATAGCGGCAATTAGCAATAGATAGCTTTATGTCGCTATTTTATTTATTTTATCAAGAACAAAAAGGAAGTGTTGATTACAATCAATAGCCATTTTGGGGCTTGGTGGAGGTATTGATTAGAAAATAATTCTGCTTTCGATGTTCGTTGAAGGTGTAGATTGTAATCAACAGGCACTTTTAGGTTCGTTAAAGCCATTGATTGCAGTCAAGACCTATTTTTATGTGTCATTGGGGCTGCTGATTGCAATCAATGGTTACTTTTAAAAGCCGTTAGTAGTTTTGATTCAAGTTTCTTCTGTCCACAAAATGTGAAAACATCTGTTGATTGCTGTTTCTTTCAACTTTTTGTGTTAAGAATTACAAGAAATCAGAATCAAAAGCTATTTTTACGGGCAAAAACCATCTTTTTATCATCCTGCTGTCATTTTTTTGCAATAAGGTTGCGGTTTTCTCGTTTATTTTTATATCTTAGCAATCGCAACTGGAGAAATCCAACGATGCACAAAACGATTTGTCAAATTTAAATCCTTAACATCATGAAAGAGATTTACGACATCAACATTCAGCGCATGAATAACGGTGCGCATTTCACGTTTGTAAGTAACATTCTTGCACGTGCAGAAGCCGATACAGCCGTCAAGGGCAAAGCTTCAGAACTCGTCAGTAATTTCAAGGTTGCCGTTGCAGCAGAAGACGAAGCCTTGAAAATTTCACAGAAAAGTCTCTTGACTGATGATATTGCCAAGGCGGACAACGATCGTGACGCTCTCTATGCTGGTTACAAGAAAGCCGTTGAAGCATTCCTTGCTATGCCTATCGCTGACATGGCACAGGCAGCAAAGGTTCTCGCACAGCACATCAAGGACTACAAGATTAACACCGCTGGCCAACTCGATAAGGAGACTGGTCTTTTGGTTAATTTCATTACAGACCTTGAAGACAAGTATTCCGCACAAGTTGCAAAGTTAGGCTTGACAGCATTTGTTACAAATCTGAAAGAAGCTAACGAACGAGTAAGAATGCTTACCTTGCAGCGTACCAATGAGAAAATGGGTGTGACAGTTGGAGCTTTGAAAGCAGCTCGCACTTCAAGTGATGATGCTTACCGTGCTTTGGTAAAGATGGTAAACGCCCTTGCACTCGTTTATGGCGAAAAGGATTACACCGCCTTCATTGATTATGCAAATACCGAGATTACCCATTACAAGCGTGAGGTGCTTAACCAAAAGGCTTCCGCTCCTTCTACTTCGGGTAGCTCGGCTGTAGATTCGGGGAGTAGCAGCACACCAAGCGGTGGCGGTTCTTCATCTGGAACAGGCTCTTCTTCAAGTGGTGGCTCTACGTCTGGCGGAAGCTCATCTTCCGACGGAGAATGAGGAGTTATTGAATTGGAGTAAAGACGAAGTAAAAAATTCCATACCACTCTCTTCATTTTCAGAGTGGCATGGAATTTACATAAATGAAATAGATATGGAAAAAGAGGATATTATAAAAAAAATCTAATAGATTAACAGATGATTGAAGATATGTTCTTTTGCGTTATTTCAATTGTAGTGGGAGGCTATTTAGTGTCTCAAAAATTAAGAGCTATTTA
>QWCY01004463.1_pt1 | contig 14496 bp, 10 predicted proteins | sample 1972631 | NCBI WGS metagenome assembly QWCY01 (sample SAMN09866696, study PRJNA288562) | Human gut metagenome isolate pre1_stool, whole genome shotgun sequencing... | isolation source: gut | host: Homo sapiens | place: USA: California
GTAGATTCTGTTGCCAATAAAGTAGTGCAGCTTGCGCAGAAAAAGGAACTTGGAGACAGAGTGATCCTGACCGGAGGACTCAGTCACAGCATTTATTTCACAGGAATCCTGTCAGACAAGCTGGATCAGAAAGTGGAATCAGAAGAGTTTGGCCGTTTTGCGGGGGCATACGGGGCAGCACTTCTTGCCAGAGAAAAAAAGGATAAAAGGAGATAATGAAAATGGAACTGATTAAAGATTTACCAGAGGTATTTGAGGAATTCGCAGAGCAGAGACAGAAATCGTTTCTGGCTGTCAAGGAGTTAAAAGAGAAAGGGGTTCCGGTTGTTGGATCGTACTGTACATACTTCCCGAAAGAGATTGCAATGGCGATGGGGGCAGGATGCGTAAGCCTTTGCTCAACTTCTGATGAGACAATTCCGGAAGCAGAGAAAGATCTTCCGAAGAACCTCTGTCCGCTGATCAAATCAAGCTATGGATTTGCAAAGACAGACAAATGTCCGTTCTTCTATTTCTCAGATGTAGTAGTTGGGGAAACAACCTGTGATGGTAAGAAGAAGATGTATGAATATATGTCAGAATTCAAAGATGTATTTATCATGGAACTTCCGAATAGCCAGAGAGAACCGGGACTTCAACTCTGGAAAGGCGAGATCATCCGTTTCAAGGAATATCTGGAACAGAAATTTGGCGTGACGATCACGGAAGAGCAGATCCGTGAAGCTGTAAAGACAGAGAATCAGGCACGTCGATCCTTAAAGAAACTTTATGAAGTAATGAAATATGATCCGGCTCCGATCAAAGGACAGGATCTGTTCAAAGTTCTGTACGGAAGCACCTTCAAATTTGACCGTTCCCTGATCCCGGGTGAAGTGGATGCTCTTACTGCGAAGATTGAAAAAGAATATGCAGAGGGCAAGAGAGAAGAGAAGAAACCACGTATCCTGATCACAGGATGCCCAATCGGAGGAGCAACTGAAAAAGTAATCCGTGCCGTAGAAGACAACGGTGGTATTGTTGTAACTTTTGAAAATTGCAGCGGTGCAAAATCCATTGACAAGCTGGTAGACGAGGACGCAGAAGATATCTACGATGCAATCGCAAGAAGATACCTCAGCATTGGATGTTCTGTTATGACGCCGAACCCGAATCGTCTGGAGCTTCTTGGAAGACTGATCGACGAATATCAGGTAGACGGTGTGGTAGATATGATCCTTCAGGCCTGTCATACCTACAATGTGGAGACTAATACCATCCGCAAGTTTGTGACAGGTGAAAAGGGAATTCCGTATATCAGTGTGGAAACCGATTACTCTCAGGCAGACATCGGACAGCTGAACACCAGACTTGCTGCGTTTGTTGAGATGCTGTAAATGGAGAGTATGATGAAGAGAAATGCGTTTCAGTTCCGCAGGGCGAATGAGGAGGATCTTCCTGAAATTTGTCGTATAGTAAAGCTTGCCGGAGAAATTGTTCCCGTGAAAGAATGGTTTGAGGCAGAGGATGAAGAATTTCTTGCAAAGCATATCCGTGAGGAAGGATTTACCCTTTTGGCAAAGAAAAATGGACAGACTGCAGCAATCATGATTGTCCGTATTCCCGGACTGGCAGAGGACAACCTGGGAGAATATCTGAAGATTTCCAGGGAAGAAATGAAGCGGGTTGCGCATCTGGAGATTGCTGTTGTAGTACCGGAGTATCAGGGATACGGACTGCAATATGAGCTTTTCTGTCAGTCAGAAGCAATCGTAAAAAATAAGCAGATGAGGTATCTGATGGCAACAGTTCATCCGGATAATATATACAGTTTTCGCAATATGGAAAAGCTTGGAATGAAGGCAGTTCTCGAGACAAAGAAGTATGGCGGGAAACGAAGATATGTTATGAGTAAAACATTAGAATCTTAGAAAGAAACGAAAGAGCTTATGGAAAATGTAATGGCACATTTTCCATAAGCTCTTTTTGAATACAAGTATGAATTGTAAAATGAGAAAGTTTCTTAACTAACAACTTCAATGTTGACATACTAACTTCGGGTAATATAAACTATTCTAAGTTAGAAAATGCAAACAAGAGGAAACAGAATGAAATTCAAAAATAAAATCATTGTGGTCTGTCTGTGCGCATCTGTATTCGCGGGTGGATGCGGTCAAGATGGTCAGAATACAACAAAGAGTAAAAATAGTGAAGGAACAGCCAGTTCGAAGGAAAGTACAGAACGAATCTCTCAGGATAATGAGGCATCAAAAGACATTTTTGCAATGGATACCTATATGACAGTGACAGCATATGGAGAAAAAGCACAGGATGCGGTGGATGCCGCTGAAGCAGAGATTGAAAGATTAGATACACTTTTATCAACGGGAAATGCAGACAGTGAGATTGTAAAACTGAATGAACAGAAAAGTGCAACACTTTCAGAAGATGGCGGATATCTTGTGAAGCGCGCACTGGAACTGAATAAGGAAACGGATGGGGCATTTGATATCGCAATTTATCCGGTTATGGAGGCGTGGGGATTTCCGATACAGGATTTCCGTGTCCCATCAGCTGACGAACTGACAGGGCTTCTGAAGCATGTGGATGCAGCGAAGATCTCATACGATAAGGATACGAGAGAAATCTCTTTTGAAGATGACCAGATGAAAATCGACCTTGGAGGAATTGCAAAAGGCTATACTTCTTCGCGGATTATGGATATTTTCAAAGAAAACGGGATTACAAGTGGTCTGGTAAATCTGGGTGGAAATGTACAGGCACTCGGAACCAAGACAGACGGAAGCAACTGGCGGGTTGCGGTACAGAGTCCGGACGACACAGAGGATTATCTGGGAGTTTTATCCATTCAGGATAAAGCGGTGATCACATCTGGAGGATATGAACGTTATTTTGAACAGGATGGTGTGACCTATCATCACATTATTGATCCAAAGACCGGATATCCGGCAGAGAACGGACTGGTATCTGTCACGATCGTAAGCTCGGACGGAACCCTTGCAGATGGGCTTTCCACCTCCCTTTTTATCATGGGAGAAGAAAAAGCGGCAGAGTTCTGGAAGGCGCACAGTAATGAGTTTGAGGCGATCTTTGCGACAGATGATGGGACGATTTATGTGACAGAAGGTCTGAAAGACAGCTTTACAACGGATCTTGACATGAAGGTTATTACGAAATAATTTGCGTGAAATGAGAGGATAATGAGAGATGGACATCAAAGAAACCGGTAAAAAATTAAAACCGTTTGCACCCGTTCTTTCAGTTGCACTGGTTACGGCGTGCGTGGCAGGCTCTTTAAGTGGATATGAGGCTCCGGTCTATGCAGCGACACAGGAAGAAACACCAGTAAAAAAAGAAGAAACAAAAGAGAAGAAAGAAGAAAAAAAGACAGTAGCCAAAGGAACATTTGACTTGGAGGATGGTGTGTATAAGGGAACCGGAACAGGGTATGCAGGAGACATCACCGTATCGGTACTGATCAAGGACAAGCAGATCGTTTCGATTGATATTCTGAGCTGTTCCGATGATGCGGCGTTTTTCACGCGTGCGAAAGCGGTGATCGACAAGATCATCGAAGGACAGACGCTGGATGTGGATACCGTATCGGGAGCAACGTTCAGTTCCAGAGGAATCATCAGCGCGGTAAAAAATGCGCTGACCGGGGAAAAGGATACCAGTGAGACAGGACAGGCGCAGTCCGGTCAGACAGGGGCGGCGGCAGGAAGCTCAACTAGTGTGGCACAGGTAGAAGATGCGGCAGCGTATAAGGACGGAACTTATTACGGTTCGGGAACCGGATTTGGCGGTCCGCTGAAGGTTATGGTAGAAATCAGCGGAGGGAAGATCGCATCCATCCAGATTGTGGAGAACAGTGACGGAAGCGATTATATTTCCAAAGCAGCTTCTCTGATCGATTCTATTATTACGACACAGAGTACTAATGTGGATACGGTGTCAGGGGCAACCTACAGCTCTGTCGGAATTATCCAGGCAGTCCGGGATGCACTGGGTCAGGCGGCGGTAAATGGTACATCGGACAGCACGCAAAATAACAATAGCAACAGTAATAACAATAGTTCGTCAGATGACGATAGTTCTACTGTAACCGGAACTGTTCCGTACAAGGAAGGGATCTATTACGGAACAGCAGAGGGTTACAGCGGAGATGTATCCGTTGCAGTCGTGATCCAGGAAAAGACGATCAAAGCAATCCTGATCACAGAAAGCTCAGATGATGAAGCATTCTTTAATCGTGCAATGGATGTTGTGAAAAAGGTGATAAGGACACAGAAGACAGACGATGTAGATACTGTGTCAGGAGCAACCTACAGTTCCAAAGGACTGTTAAATGCGATCAAGAATGCACTGAAACAGGCAGAGAAAGTGACAAATGGAGAATCCATTGATGAGAAGCCGGATTTGACAGAATTAAAAGAACTAATCGAGAAAGCTGAGAAGCTGGAAGAGGATACATACACAGAAACGAGCTGGACAGTTCTGCAGACCAGACTTGCGGACGCAAAAGATGCACTTGAGGAAACGAAACAGACTGCGGTTGATAAAGCGGTGGAAAAGCTGAAAACAGCAATTGCTCAGCTGGAATCAAAAGACGGAAAAGATGAGGAAAATACAAAGTATATCAGTGGAATCTATGAGGTGACCGTTCCTTGTAAGCCGGATGATGACGAAGATTTTGAAGAATATAATCTGACGATGACGGTGACAATCCGCGACGACAAGATTATGGCAATCACGGATATCACGGGTGATGGGGACAGCGGTAATGACAGATATATCACGAAAGCTGCAAATGGTACTTCAAATATAAAGGGTGTGGTATCCCAAATCATAGATAAAGGAATGCCGGAGGATATTGATACTGTTTCCCGTGCAACCTGCTCTTCCAATGCAATCCTGGAAGGATGCAAAAAAGTACTGGAAGCAGCAGAAAGACCGACAGATATGGAGGCTGAATAACAATGAGAGAATTCTGGGTAAGACTGGTAAGTATGCTCGCGATCGTGGGAGTTCTGCTGGGATACAATTCAGTGCTGGATGTGCGTGCGAAAGAAGATGAGATCGCCCGGCTTTCCGCACAGGTTGCCGGAAACGGACAATCAGACAGTGAAAATGGAGGTTCCACAAACTACAAGGACGGAACCTATACCGGGGAAGCTGATGGATTTGGCGGAACGATCCAGGTAGAAGTGAAGATTGAGAAAAGCAAGATTGCAGAGATCAATGTGATATCGGCAGAGAAAGAAGACGGAGCATACCTTTCCATGGCAAAGGATATGATTCCAAAGATCATCGATGCACAGAGCGCAGATATAGATACGATCAGTGGTGCGACATTCAGCTCGACCGGAATCAAAAATGCATCGGAACAGGCTCTGGAAAAGGCGGTAAAGTAACGTGAAAAAGATGGATATTCATAATTTAACGGCGAAAGATATAAAAAAATTACATATATGGCTGAGAGCATTGATCCAGGTACTTTATTTTCTGTTTATCCCATCTGTGTATACAGCGGCATTTGCCGGAGTGAAATACATCTTTACACAGATCGGTGCAGGCGAAAAGGTTGCCGTGACCTCTTTCGTGACAGTACTGGTTGTGATCTGCATTTACACCATTCTGTTCGGAAGATTCTTTTGCGGATTCGCTTGTGCGTTCGGTACACTGGGAGATGGTGTGCATGCACTCTATGGGTGGATCTGTAAAAAGAGGAAAAAGAAACCTCTTCAGATTGCGGATGCATGGACAGAAAAGCTCTGTTATCTGAAATATATTGTACTGGCACTGATTTCAATCTTGTGCTTTGCAGGCATCTATGGAAAGGGAAAAGGAACCAGCCCGTGGGATGTATTTTCCATGCTCCATGCAGGCAACTTTAAGCTTGGCGGATATCTGGTGGGACTCGTTCTTATGGTTCTGATCCTTGTGGGAATGTGTTTTGAAGAACGGTTTTTCTGCAGAAATTTCTGTCCGATGGGAGCTGTGTTTTCCCTGCTTCCGGTCCTTCCGTTTTTCGCACTTCACAGAGAACGGGAAAACTGCATCAAAGGATGCAAGGCATGTACAAAGAAATGTCCTTCTAACATCGGACTTCCGGAAGATGGATCTCCGAAGGTAGAAGGGGACTGTTTCCAGTGTCAGAAATGTATCGATACCTGTCCGAAAGGAAATATTCATACCGGAGTAAAAGGACTTCGTGGAAATGAATTCTGGTTTACGATTTTGCGGGCAGTAATCTTACTGATTCTTCTGCTCTGGCTGGGTGTATAGAAGATGAAGAAGAAAGATCTGATACTTGGAGCAGGAATTATTGTGATTGCGCTTGCGATGCTGCTTGTGATGCAGCTGACGAGAGGGGAAGAAGGAAATCAGATCCGGGTTACGCTGGATGGGAAAATCTATGGAACGTATTCCTTGTCGAAGGATCAGACCATCGAAGTAAAGGATGGCGATTTTTATAACCGGATCCGGATCGAAGACGGAAAGGCGTATATGGAAGAGGCAAACTGCCCGGATGGATACTGTGAAGAGCAGGGAAAGATCAGCGGGCATACACAGACGATCGTCTGTCTGCCACATAAGCTCGTAGTAGAGGTTCTGGAAAATGAGAATGACCAGAGCTTTGGAACTTCAGATCCGGAAGATGTAGCTCCGGATACGATCGCAAAATGATAAAGGAAAAACAGATGAATAAAAACAAAAAACTTGCCAATATGGCAATGCTGGTTGCGCTGGCGATGATATTCAGTTATGTGGAAAGCTTAATACCGATCAATTTCGGGATACCGGGAATGAAGCTCGGAGTTGCCAATCTGGTGACAGTGACTGGGATGTACTTTCTGGAATTTCCGGAAGTATTTCTGGTGGTAGTTATGCGAATCCTGCTGACCGGCTTTTTATTTGGAAATGGAATGTCGATCGTTTACAGCCTGGCAGGAGGAATCTTAAGCTTTCTGGTCATGGCGCTGATGAAGAGGCTGAAAGGATTTTCCGTAGCCGGAGTCAGTATCGCCGGAGGCGTGTCACACAATATCGGTCAGATCATTGTGGCATCAGTTGTGATAGAGAATCTGAAACTGATTTATTATCTTCCGGCACTTCTGATCGCTGGTACAGTGACCGGATTTGTGATGGGAATGATAAGTAAAAAGTTGCTTCCGATCGTAAAAAGAGAATCGGAGAGAGAGGCGCAGATAGGTTAATTTTTTTTAATTATGGGTTAGCAGAAACTAACTTAATAATAAATTTTATCAACAACAAGGAGGTAATTATGGGAAAGGGAACAATTAAGACAAAAGCTATGACGATGGCTGTGGCGATGTCAATGGTAGCTGGACTTTGTCCGTCGACGGTGTTTGCGGCAAACAGTGAGGTTGTAGCGAAGGTTCAGGATGGAACATATACAGGGACTGCAGAGTGTACACCGGATGGAGATGGAGAGTTTACAAAATATAATTTATCTTTATCAGTGACTGTAGAAGATGGAAAGATAAAGTCAATTGATAATGTTCTGGGTGATGGTGACAGAAAAAATAAGAGTTATATTGGGGATGCGACTGACGGATATGACGATTATATAGGTGTTGTAAAGCAGATTGTAGATGCTAACGGAACAGATGAAATCAACGCAGTATCTGGAGCGACATGTTCATCGAATGCAATTGTGAATGCAGTAAATGATGCATTGGAAAAAGCAACTAAGAAAGATGAAAATACTGTAAAGACAGATGGTTTACAGACTGCAATTACAAAAGCAGAAAGTTTAACTGAAAATGATTATGGAGCTGATTCATGGAAATCAATGCAGGACGCACTGACAGCAGCGAAAGATGCTCTTGAGAAAAAAGAATCCCAGACAGCAGTAGATACAGCAACAACAGAGTTAACAAAAGCAATTGATGCACTTGTGCCGAAAACACCAGATGCACAGAAAGAAGTCTATGTATTAATGAACATTCCATATGCTGATTTCTACAAAGCAGATGGAGTGACAGGTGCGGATACTGTTTCATCAGCAACAAAACAGAAGACCAGAGCTTCACTGGCATCGGGTTCTTATCATGTGAACAGCGATGGTTCTGATATTACCGGCGTAACATTTCCGGTTAAGATCAGTGATGGATCTGTATTAGAAAAATATACACAGGTTACTGATGAAAGTGAAGTTACGATTACAACAAATATTAAAGGAAAAGAAAATACTGTTACATATAAAGGACAAGATGCATTATTTGAAAGCGCAAGCTATTCTTATTACACATTAAGTGATACACCGTCATACTATAAAGAGGCAACTGTAAATGCGGATGGAAGTCTTAGCTTTAGCGAAGTAAAAGGAACAGAACCGACAACTTTGACAAATGCGACAACTGAATTTTCTACGTCATCAAGATATGGTGATTACCAGTTAGATATTACGAGTGAGGATCTGAAAAATGTGAATACTGTATATGGTGTAGTGGTCAGCACAAAAGAAGGAAGCAGTTATGGACTTCGCCATGTGGAAAATATCTGGAAGAAAACAAAACTTGCATGGAGTACTGGATTTGTAACAGAATCCCATGGGAACACACTGGATTCCAAAGATTATGCTGCCATGATGGGACAGACGATCAATAAAGTAACTTACTACACAGATCAGGGTATTTATGAAATCCCGATGGATCAGCAAGTTGCAAAGAAATTTGACGGAGAAGTATCAGTAGCAGATGTATCTGTGAAATCAGAAAAAACAGCTATAACGGTAAGTGGACTTCCAAATGATTTTGAAGAAGAATATAAAATTGATGGAATCGATGAAGATGCATATTCTGTTGAGATCAAATCAGATGGCAAGACAACTACAAGAACAATTAATTTTAAGAAAGCACTTGCAAAAGGTAGATATACAGTTACGCTTAGCGATAAGAATGGAAATTATGCACCGATTTCAACGATTTTTAATGTTTACACAGAGACAATGCCGGTAAAATATAATGAGGATGATAAAAATCCGGCTGTGGTAAAGAATGATAATGTTGAGGAAGAAGAATTTCAGACGTATTTAAAAAATATTACTTCTGTTACAGTCAATGGAAAAGAATATGCAGCATCTGGAAAGAAAGCAGTAAAACTGATTAAAGAAGATGGCAAACTTGATCTTGAACAAGATGTATTCAAAGATGCAAAAGCAGGAGATGCATTTGCTGTAACAATTGCAGAAGATGGATATCAGCCGTATACATTTACTTATAAAGTGCCTGGAGAAGACAGTGAATATTCTTATGTTTATGTTGGAATGAGCTGGGCTGAGTATTGGGCAAATGAAGGGGTGTATAATGCAGGAAGCATAGAAGCGTCAGATGTTAAGGATTCACGTGATGAATATGATAAAGGTGCGTTTGACACTGTTACAAGAGCTACAACAAACCATGGACTTCACAGAGGAAGTTTTCAGTGTACTGCAGTGATTGAAGACACTGAGGGTAAAAAACATTATTTGTCACATTGGGAAGGTAAAGATCAGGCAGTGATGACAGATGGTACGACTTATACTTATGCAAAAGGTGTATTTACAGCAAAAAATGGAAGTTCATTTACGCAGAAAGATTATGAAGTAACCGGGCTGAAATATGTGCCGGTTAAGATAAGAACAGCAGATCTGAATTCATTGAAAGAAAAATATACAGTCGTAGAAAATGGCGGTGAACTGATTGGTGGATACGGTGAAAACCAGCTCAAGTCATACAAAACGATTGCAGATGTAACAGCGAATACAAATGGTCTTAAGACAGCAGAAAAGCAGGAAGATGGTTCTTTCGCATTTTCAGCAAGAACAACAGGATCTTATTCTGGATTAAAGGATACACAGCTTGCAACTGCTGATGTTACTCCGGATGTCAAAGCAGGAGATAAAGTTGGAAGCTATGGAGAATTCATCCGTGTAGATTTTAATGGAAATTATGGCGGACTTGGTTCTGCGATGCAGGCTGTTGAATGGACGTACTATGGAAATGATGATACTTATACAAATCCGGTAAGAGGATTTGGAACAAAATTTGCATCAGATAACTGGATGCATAAATCAATGGGGATCCAGCTTGGACTTACTGATTCTTTAAGATGCCAGCTGCCGGAAAATACGAATGGAACCGGTTACTGGAAGATTACTATCTATGGACTTGGTTATGCTGATTACAGCTATAATTTTGAGGTTGGAACAGAGAATATTGCCACATTAAAAACAGCAAGTGCAGAAGAAATAGCGGCATTGCAGGCAAAGATCGATGAAGCAAAAGCCTTGAATCGATTTGCGTATACTACTGATAGCTGGAAAAAGATGCAGGATGAACTGGAAGAATCAGAAGTTCTCCTTAAGTCAGAAAATCCATTGAAGTCAGAAGTAAACGAACAGGTTAAACATCTGACAGATGCAATTGACTCTCTTGTGACAGTGCAATATGTTCTCATGAACATCCCATACGCAGAATTCTACAAAGCTGAAACAACAGGTAATGATATTGCGGTAGATGCATTTACTTCTGCGACAAAGAACAAGACCAGAACCAAAGGACTTGCGGGAGGATCATATCATGAAAATGCAGATGGATCCAAGATTGATGGTATCACTTATGCTGTAAAAGTAGACCCTTCGGTAGATCTTTCAAAATACAAAGAAGTGAAAGACGGTGATTCCGTAGAAATTACAGTTACAAACAGAGGACAGACAACTACCACAACACTGACTGGAAAAGACACATTATTTGAAAATGCATCTTATGCATACTATCCACTTACAGAAGCACCGGAAAACTATAAAGAAGTTTCTGTCGATGCAGATGGAAATCTTGTGTTCAGTGAAGTAAAAGGTCAGGAAGCAACGAAAGTAGAAGGAGTTACAGCTGAACTTTCAACCGAAACATCTTATGGAGATTATGAGCTTAATCTTGATGGACTTCCAGAAGAAATCAAATCAGATAATGTAAATGCAGTTGTAGTAAAGACAACAGACGGAACCGCTTATGGTATGCGTCATCTGGAAAATATCTGGAGAGGTAATGAAATCGCATGGAGTACCGGATTTACAAGTGAAGTACATGGTTGCCCGACATCATCTGAACATTACAAATCTATGATGGGCAAGACCATTGACAGCATTGAGTATTATACAACAAATGGGGTGTATACAATGGATATCGCAGATATCTATGTTCCTGTAAAATCAGAAACTACAAAAGCAGAAGTTGCAGATGCAGACATTACAACAGGCAAGACTACAATCAGTGTACAGCTTCCAGATGAATTTGATCCGGAATACAGTGTGGATGGACTGGATGTGTCGGTAGAAGGTAATGTACTGACTTTTAAAGCAGCGACAGAGAGCAGAGCAGCAGCTTCTGTAAAACCTGGAAAATATACCCTCACAATTAAAGATAAGAACAAGAAATATGCAGATGTTGTTACAACGTTTACATTGACAACAAAAGATATGCCTGCAGCATATGATGAAGAGAATAAGAAACTTGTAGAGGCAGAAGGATTTGACATAGATGCGCTTAAAGCTTATCTTGGAAATATTACTTCTGTAAATGTAAATGGTAAAGATTATGCAGCAAGTGGAAGAGGCTCCGTAGTTATTATCAATAAGGATGGTACGATCAAGACAGATGCAGATCCGTTTAAGGATGCGGTAGCTGGAACGGAATTCCAGATTACAGTAGCTTCAACAGGTTATACAACTCCTCTTACATTTACTTACAAGATAGCAGAGACTCCGGCACCGGCAGAGGTTGATACAACAGCACTGGAAGCTGCAATTGCAGAAGCTGATAACCTTAAAGAAGCAGACTACACAGCAGACAGCTGGGCTGCATACCAGGCAGCACTTCAGAATGCACGCACTGTATTGGAAGCAAAGGAAAGTCAGGAAGCAGTCAATCAGGCACTTTCTGCTTTGAATGCAGCAAAAGATGCACTGGTTAAAGCTGAAGAAGAACCGGTTGCAATCAATACTGCTTCTCTTGAAAAAGCAATTGCAGATGCAAAAGCGCTTAAAGAAGCAGACTACACAGCAGAAAGCTGGAAAGCACTGCAGAGCGCACTTTCAGATGCCCGGAAAGCACTGGAAGCGAAAGAAAGCCAGGAAGCAGTAGATAATGCAACAAATAGCCTGAACAAAGCGATCAAAGCACTTGTAAAGAAAGGCAGCTCATCTGTAAAGAAGACAGATGGTACAACCAATGGATCCAAGACAAGCGGAAGCGATTCTGTAAAAACAGGAGATCCGGCAAGTGTACTTGGCTGGCTTGGACTTGCAGTTTCTTCGCTCGGAGCAGGTATGGGCGGCTTTGCCTGGAAACGCAGAAAAAAAATAAGACTACACGATAATTTGTAAAAAAGAATCAAATTAGAATAAGAATCAGAAAGCTGACAGACAGATGAGAAAAATACATTTGTCTGCCAGCTTTTTTTTATAGGAGATTCCGAAGGAACTGCAGATTATGTAATTTCTATTACAGAAAGCTGGATGACACCGACGATCCTTATGACATTGACTTTTGTAGTATCTGCTTTTATTGCATTCTTTACAGGAACTTCATGGGGAACCTATGCGATTGTTACACCAATCTGTGTACAGATGGCTCTGAATATATCTGGTGGAGCTTTAACACCGGTCGTATATGCTGCAATAGCAGCTGTAATGGGTGGAGGATGCTTTGGAGATCATTGTTCACCGCTTTCTGATACCACGATTTTATCATCACTTGCAACCGGATCTGATCATATCGATCATGTAACGGCTTTTTTTAATTTCTTGCTATTTTTTTCCCCGAAATGTATAATTTTTGGTAAAAGTATGATTTTTTGCATCAAAAGTATAGTTTTTGATAAATTCTTTATCATGTCTTATCTAAAATAAGAAGTAGGAAGATTATCAGGAATGGGGAAAATGGTATGAAATTATTAAAACTTGTGATTGTAGATGACGAACCAATCCTTCTGCAGGGACTGGTTAAGACGTACAACTGGAATGAGATGGGATTTGAAGTTGCCGGTCAGGCACAGAGTGGGGAGCAGGCAATCGAAGTGATCAAAAAAGTGAAGCCCCATGTCGTACTGACGGATATCCGGATGAAACAGGTTTCCGGTCTGATGGTGATGGAAGAGATCCAGAAGACAGAGCTGGATCCGGTTTTTATTGTGCTCAGTGCGTACCGTGATTTTAATTATGCACAGCAGGCGTGTGATCTTGGTGCATATGCATATCTGCTGAAACCAATCGAGGAAGATAAACTGCAGGAGACCATGCAGGGCGCATACCAGACCTGTATGGAGAAACTGGAGAGCGAAGAACGTTATGAAAGCTGGGAAAATATGATCCGAAAAGATTCCACCAGTTTTCTCCAGGTTGTTGTACAGAAATATTTACAGAATAAAATTTCCTATGAAAAGGTGCAGGAAGTATTTGCGATCTTGAAAGATGTGATCGAAGAGGGCGACCGTTTTATTGCAATGTGTGTGGATCTTGATCTTACATATAAGATTACGGATGCACTGAATTACGAAGCAGCCAGGCTGGAATTGATACAATCTCTGGAAGAAATGTTTTCAGAGCGGTATTTTTTCTGGCATTTTGAAAAGGCAGAAGGTTGTCATGTATTTCTGATCAAGACAAAGGAAAATGCGACAGTGCGCGAGATTGCGCAGATTCTGGAACAGGTTAAAGGGGAACAGAAAAGTCCGGTTACTGCATCGATTTCCAAACCGTATAAAGGACTGGATGGAATCCGCCGAAGTTACGAAGAGGCGCAGGGACTTTTCGAGCCAATCTGCAGCAATGCCACAAATGAGAATACTTTTCCCATACCTGTGAAAAAGGAAGAAAAAGCGGCAAAAAGTGATTGTGAAGAGGCAGGACTTACGATCGTCAATGCTGTTCGGAAGAATACGTTTAAAGAGTTAAAACAGGCTTTTATTGTGTTGATCTACGCACTTCCACATGAGGAAGAGTTACAGATCCGTTATATACATAAGGTTATGCTGCAAGCGGAGATGATGCTGAACGATACTTACGGAATGACGGAAAAACTGCAGAAACAGTTCCGAAATTATTATTCGAATATGGAGAGTCTGACAGCAGCACAGGCGGTAGATGTCAGTTATAGGATCCTCGGAGAAGCAATTGAGGAACGGGAAAAATATGCAGAAAGCGGAGAAAATAAATGTGCAAAGGAATATATGACAGTGGCACTTTCTTATATCGGTGAGCATTTGCAGGAGGAAGTCAATGTGAAAACACATCATCTAACGGTGCTCTTAGAGGAGCGGAGCCAGCTCGTGGCAGAGCTCAGCCACGATATGAAATCGCCGGTCACCGCCCTATCCAATATGGTGCAGATCATTCGGCTCAACAACACGATGCTGGGAGATGGCAGCCAAAAGGAAATGGAGATCATGGCCATAGTAAATCATCTTGATACTGGTGTGTTCCTCTATAAAGTC
>QWCY01004464.1_pt1 | contig 14492 bp, 12 predicted proteins | sample 1972631 | NCBI WGS metagenome assembly QWCY01 (sample SAMN09866696, study PRJNA288562) | Human gut metagenome isolate pre1_stool, whole genome shotgun sequencing... | isolation source: gut | host: Homo sapiens | place: USA: California
ATGGAAAGTGTTAAAATGAAAAAAGCCACCAAAACGGTGGCTTTCAGACAGTTAGCGATATATTGTAATATTGTTGATAATCAGCTACTTACCGATGCAGCATATTTATATCACTGATTATCAGCGACAATTCATTTTAATCGGTACAACCTCTGTTTTGACAAATACAAAGAATGTGGGGACAAATGCAAACCATTGTATTTCATGGTTTTGCATATACGTGTTGTACCGCCTCTTCTCAGCTCTTTTGTGGAATGTCCGCTATCAGATTCAATGTATTGGATGATAGGGCATTTCCGCAGGTATGTTCCAGAACGCTTGTTAAATGCAAAGGTAGTGGTTTTCTTGGGATTTCTGTGGTTTACGGTTGATTTTTATTCTTTGAAGGGTGTTGGATGGTGGAAAATTGGTCATAAGACCGGCTATCTTTTATGGAATATTTATGATTCGCTTGAAAAAGTGTGGGGAAATAGGTGAATTCGTTGGAAAAAGTGTAACAGAACTGATTTGTTCACATGAAAAAGTGTTGAATTATATATGTGGTAGTATCTCTTAAGGTACAGATAAATTATACCTTTTCTAATATAATATCATGTCTTACGAGGGGTGGCAAAATCCCTTTTTGAAAAAATACCCCTGTCACAGTTATCTGTACAGGGGTAAATCTTATTATCAGGACATTATGACAAGTTTTAAATCTACTAATAGAAAATATCTTATAATCTTATTCATTTGGTTTCATAAGTAATATTTAATTCTTTGAATATTCGCAGTAAATTTTTCTCGGATTTCTTTACGTCTGTACGATCAGAAGCTGTTGTCGTAGTTTCTAAATATGACTTTAATCGTTTTAATATCTCAAAGCATGACTGTATAAATATTTCTTGTTCTTTATGACTTAATTCTTTATAAAAGCGCTCATAGAATGGATAATAATTTTGTGCTACACGATAGGGGTAGTATCTAACTTCTGTTTTATGTTTAGGATCCATTAGTATAGAATGTGCATAACTAAATGCTTGCATGCATGTTGCTTTTGTTCCAAACTTTATTTCATTTTCTATAATAAAACGAGCATAGTGATTATCTATTTGATAGGTATCAAAATTCTCTATTTTTTTAGCAAAAGAATATGCTGTATCAAAATATATTTGTGCTTGTTCATAATCATATTCAGATAATTTTACAATGGCATATTGAAGCCAAAAATGTGGATTCTTATTGCACGAAGAAAGTGGCTTGATGTTTTCATAATACCTCAATATATTATGTTTATAGTTTGCATCATCTTTGTTTATGGTTTGTTGTATGTTGGTAAACATCATCATATTTTTTAAAATTCTTTTTATTTTTTCGTCATGACGATGTGCATTAAGATTACGGAAGATAGATAGCAAAACATCCACAACGATTGTTGAATCAAATATTTGTTGTAATAAGACTTGGGATATTATTGAAGATTTTGATTTTATTGAATAGGTGCTAAAATCAACAAATTCTCTGACATGAGGATCTTTTTGAAAACTTGGACTATTTAATTGAGACATATTTAGACTGTATGCTAAATCCTCTAAATCAAGATCTAATTTTGATACCCTAGCAATTAGTATAAAAAGTATGGCTTCATAATAGCCATTTCGTTTTCTTATTGACGTGATTAATTTCTGAAAACTCTCTAAGATAGTTTTTGAATTGAGTAATTTAAGAATGATATTTTTAATTTGCCCTTTACATACTGTTTTAATATAATCCTCTTTTCTATCAATTCGTTCAGCGGAGAATTTATTCCAAAATCCATAATGGTCTAATATGTTTACAAATTGCTTAATTTCATTAGAGTCAAGTCTATTAAGGTCTATATTGTGAAAGTCTCCAAATAAATCACACAGACTGTTGTAATAAATATCATTCATTGCGCTGCGTTCTGAAAGAATCAAAATTTGATTTGTTCTATGTATTTTTAATTCTTTCAAACAGTCTATGTATGACATATAGTCATCAAAAACAAGTATATGTTGGCCTTCCTTTTGGCAAATTTGTTCTATTTCACGATTGTATGTGGTATAATATTTATTGAATCTCAATACATTGTATCCTTCTTTAGATAAGAAAGCGGTTAATGTTGTCATGAAAATACTTTTCCCATTACCTAGGTCCGAATGTATAAGAATATTATGCTCTCCTGTTTTGATTAATTTAATAACTTCTTCATGTTTGCTTCTATGTATGGAATATACAAAATCAGTTGGATTGATAGTTGAATAATACAGATTATCAATGTTGTATTCCCCACGAACTAATAAGTTAAACTCATCTATGTCCAATATTGAAGAAGGAAAATCTTTTATTTTAGGTTTACTAAAGCATAGATAGCTATCTGGCAATTTTGTTATATGTACATGATTTTTCTTGATTTCATTTATATGTTCTGTGAGTTTTTTAATGCCAATAGGAAACGGCATCCCAAATGTTTTGATAAGCGCTTGCTCAGTTTTTGATGCTTGCTCGCTTATTATAAAAAAAGTTTTATCTATTAACTTCGGGGTTAAATATACTATACGTTGTAAATCCAAATCATACTGCATAGAATATCCAATGAAAATTATTGATTTTGCAGTTTGTAAATCGCTTCTAAAAAGGGTTAACCATTCGCTTTTATTAAAGTCTTCAGTTAAATAACTGACATTTGTTAATTTGAATTCGCTATTAAGCTTTTCTTGGGTAAGTCTTTTAATGTCTCCATTTATGTGTATACAGAGATTTGACTTGTTTTTAAAATCATTTGGTCTATCAGATAATGTGACAGATTGTATTTTCTTTTTGTTCTTCTCACAGGCTAATTCAAAAACATTATCATAATTAGTTGTATAGATGCGTTGCCAATTAATTTGTGCTATAATTTCCTGTTCAGGAGTAACATCTATTGCTGTATATTCTTTACGCAAAAACTCGATTAAATCGATTTCGCTTTTAGTGCTTTGATAAATTCGTGAAGCTATTCCTAAATCATTTGTGAAATCTTTTTCTTCAAAATCGCATTCCGTTAATAATTTATGTGCAAGTGGAGTTGCTGTCTCGATTTTTTTATTCCCCTCATTAATTGCTCCAAGTGAAAAACCAGAACCAATAAATAATATGGCATCACCATCTAATGCATGAATAATTGCTTCTCTAATTTCCATAAAATCGTTTATTTAAAATTATGCTTGCAAAAATACGAAATAATCCTGATTATTGAATATAATTCACTATATTTGCACTACAAAATCACATCAAAGAATGAAATTGAATAGAATAAAGGCTGTCCTTTTGGAAAAAGGCATTTCTCAAACATGGTTGGCGAAGAAGCTTGATAAAAGTTTCAGTATGGTAAATGCCTATGCTTGTAATCGGATTCAGCCTAATTTGGAGATCTTACAAGAGATAGCAGAGATACTACAAGTGGATTTAAAGGATTTGATAACCGACAAAAAGGATAGGTGATATGAAGCAATTCTCGGAAGCTACACGGGTACAGATGCCTGCAATGGTTCATCTTACTCGAATAGGATATACTTACTTCGGTAAGTTGAGCGAAGATAAGAATGGCACTGTCTATGACGGTGATACGAATATTCTATTGCCAATTTTTGAGCAGCAGTTCAAAAGACTGAATCCTGAACATGAGGGTGAGTATCTTCAAGTTTTGAAAGATATTCGTAAGGAACTGAATGATGATGACCTCGGTCGAGGTTTTTATAATCGTCTGAAAGCCGTATCTCCTGTAAAGTTGATTGACTTCGATAATATTGGAAACAACACCTTTCATTTCACAGCCGAATTTACTTGTAAAAATGGACAAGATGAGTTTCGACCTGACATTACTTTGTTTGTGAATGGCTTGCCACTTTGCTTTGTAGAAGTGAAGAAGCCTAACAATCATGGTGGAATGTTGGCGGAGAGCGCACGAATGAACAAAGAACGTTTTCCAAATAAGAAGTTCCGTCGTTTCATCAATATCACACAGTTAATGATATTCAGTAACAATATGGAATATGATGCACTTGGTGGCATTGTTCCCATACAAGGGGCTTTCTATTGTACTGGAGCACGCTCATATTCTCCCTTTAACTGTTTTCGTGAAGAAAATCTGTCTGCCACAAAGATAGTGCCTTTCCATCGTGATTATCTGTATAAGGACATTGACAAGACAGCGGAAAAGCAGATATTATCAGATTATAATTGCCAAGTCATTCATACAAGCCCGGAATATCAAACCAATCTTGATTTCAATACGCCTACTAATAGGATACTGACTTCCATGTGTTCACCAGAACGTTTACTGTATATTATTAAATATGGTATAGCATACGTTAGAATGGAACGAGAGGTAGATGGAAAGATTGAATCTACCGACCAAAAACATATTATGCGTTACCAACAATTGTTTGCATCATTGGCTATTCGCAAGAAACTGGCCGAGGGTGTAAAATCTGGTGTGGTATGGCATACACAAGGTAGTGGAAAAACGGCCCTGTCTTATTACTTGACATTTATTCTCAACGATTTCTATTCTAAACAGAACAAGGTGGCTAAATTCTATTTCATAGTTGACCGCCTCGATTTGTTAGAACAAGCTACACAAGAGTTTGAAGCTCGTGGATTGGTAGTATCGACTGCTAATTCAAGGGCTGAATTGATGGCGCAATTCCGTAGTAATCAAGCACAGCAGGGGGTAAGTGGTCAGGCTGAAATAACGGTAGTAAATATACAACGCTTTGCGGAGGATAAAGAAAAAGTACGTATCAACGACTATGCTACCAACCTTCAACGTATCTTTATTCTTGACGAAGCACATCGTGGGTATAAACCCGGTGGCTGTTTCCTTGCCAATCTGTTTGATGCGGACACTGATGCAATAAAAATTGCACTTACAGGTACCCCGCTATTGAAGGAAGAACGTGCCAGTTGTAAAGTGTTCGGAAACTATCTGCACACTTATTATTACGATAAATCCATTGCGGATGGTTATACGCTGAAAATCATTCGTGAAGATATTGAAACATCCTATAAGGAACGTCTTTCGGATGTGTATGACAAATTAGAGACATTAGTACAGAAGAAAGACATCCGCAAATCGGAAATCATAGAGCATCCGAGTTATGTAAACGAGTTGGCTCGTTATATCATGACGGATTTGAAAGAATTCCGAAAAATACAAGGGGATGACACTTTAGGCGGTATGGTTATCTGCGAAACTAGCGAGCAGGCTCGACGACTTTATGATGTATTCCAAGAGGAATGGCAAAAATACCAACCGAAGCCCATCAAGATTAAACTTCCTGATGGTTCGTATGTTGTAGGTGAACCAGAGGTGGATTACAAATCAAAGTATAGACCACTGAAAGCTGGAATCATTCTTCATGATACAGATGATAAAGAAACGAGAAAGCAAATAGTCAAGGATTTTAAGAAGAATATGACGGTGGATATTCTCATTGTCTTCAATATGCTTCTGACTGGCTTTGATGCACCTCGTTTGAAGCGTTTATACTTTGGTCGTAAATTGAAAGACCATAATTTGCTTCAAGCTATTACTCGTGTAAACCGTCCTTATCCGGGGATGCGTTACGGTTTTGTCATTGATTTTGCTGATATTAAACGTAATTTTCAGGAAACGAATGAAGCGTATTTGCAAGAGTTGAATCGGTTTAACGATGTAGATGAGACAGGTGAAGAAGCTGTTACCGATACATTTACTCAAGTCATAGAGGATAAAGAAGAGATTTTGAAGCAAATGAAACAGGTGCGTCAGACTCTTTTTGATTATTCCTATGACAATGCAGAAGAGTTTTCCTCTGAAATTTCAACGGAAGAAGATAAGGCAGTGTTGCTTGACTTGAAACAGGCGTTAGAGGCTGCTAAGAACATGGCTAATATCGTGCGTACTTTTGGCGATGAGGAAATGAAAGTGCAATTTGCCAAACTTGAAATTACCAAGCTGCCACAATTGCTATCCGAAGTGCAAAGGCGCATTGGTATTATCAATCAAAAGGAAGCGTTTAGCGTAGGAGAAGAAACAAAAACGCTAATCAATGAAGCAATGATGGATATTGAGTTTACTTTTTCCAAAATAGGGCAAGAAGAAATGCACCTTATATCAGGAGGAATAGAACTTAAAGAGAAATGGCAGCGTACCATTACTTCATTCACGCAGAATTTCGACCAAGACGATCCAGAGTTTATTTCGTTGCGCGATGCTTTTATGGAGCGGTTTAAAGAACATGGATTTGTGATTGATTCCATTGCTAAGTTTAATGAGGAAACCCAAGCATTGGATGAAATTATAGTTCGTCTGCAAGACCTACAAAAGCGGAATAATGCATTAATGAAAAAGTATAAGGGCGATGAAAAATTTGCCCGTGTACACAAGCGCATACGAGAAGTAAATAAACAGAGGGAAGAGAAAGGACAAAAGCCGATGTTTTCTTTCCTTGACGAAGAGATTGCAGCCATTCTCAATATCATAAAAGAAAATGTGGATGCCAAAGTCTATGACCGTAATGACATTCTAAAAAAGGATGCCTATTTTAATCGTACGGTGATGGCACTTATTAACGGGTGCTTGTATCATTTTCCACAGATTAAACCGGAAATGGACGATTACAAGTTTATCCAAACACGTATTTCACAACAGTATATCAACCAATATAACGCCACTTACGGCATTGCATAAAGATTATGTCAGACATTAAAGAAAAAACATTGAAGCTCATCGATGGTCTCAAAGCCACCTGCCAGTCATATGGTATGGGTAACGATGGCAACGAATATAAAATTATCACTCAGGTATTTCTCTACAAATTTCTGAATGACAAGTTTGGTTATGAACTGAAAAATGCGAAGAGTGAGATTGCCAAGAAATTGACGGGAGATGTAAAGTGGGAAACAGCATACGAGAATCTTTCAGATAATGAACGTCTGCTTATTCAGAGTGCCATTTCTCCAGATGTTCCTATGCTTGAACCTTATCACCTGATAGCCAATCTTTGGAATCAACAGGGGAAAGGGGATTTTGATACTATCTTCGATTCCACTATGACTGATATAGCGGAACAAAATGCGGATATATTTTCCACACAGACCACAGCCAACACAAAAATACCTTTGTTTGAGGCTTTAACTCCATTCGTGACCGATACAGCGCAACGTGCCCCATTCGCTCGTGCATTGGTGGATAAATTGGTAAACTTCTCTTTTGAAGAGGCGTTTGCGCAAAACTATGACTTCTTTTCCAGTATCTTTGAGTACTTGATTAAGGACTATAATACCGCCGGAGGAGGGAAATATGCAGAGTATTATACGCCTCATGCCATAGCAACGATTATGGCTCGTCTGTTAGTGGGGGATAATGCCGATTTGCATAGTATGGAATGTTATGACCCATCGGCAGGAACTGGTACACTTCTGATGGCACTCAGTCATCAAATAGGTGAAGACCGTTGTACCATCTTCTCGCAGGACATTTCCCAGCGAAGCAATAAAATGTTGAAGCTTAATTTGTTGCTTAACGGACTTGTATCTTCGCTTGATAATGCCATTCAGGGTGATACTCTTGTAAGCCCCTATCATAAGAGCGATGACGGACAACAGTTGCGTCAATTTGATTTTGTGGTAAGTAATCCGCCTTTCAAAATGGATTTTTCCGATACCAGGGAGAAGATAGCTGCTATGCCTGCTCGTTTTTGGGCAGGAGTCCCCAATGTGCCAGCTAAAAAGAAAGAGTCTATGGCAATATATACCTGTTTTATCCAGCACGTTATCAATTCGTTGAAAAAAACAGGAAAGGGAGCGATTGTTATCCCGACAGGTTTTATCACGGCTAAAAGTGGTATTGAGAACAAGATTCTTCATAAGATAGTAGATGACAAAGTTGTATTCGGTTGTGTCTCCATGCCAAGCAATGTATTTGCCAATACAGGCACAAATGTCAGTGTATTGTTCTTTGATAAATCTGCTACTGCCGAAAAGGTGATTTTGATTGATGCCAGCAAATTGGGCGAAGAATACAAGGATGCTAACGGATTAAAAAAGGTACGACTGAATGATGATGAGATAGAGAAGATTGTCGGCACATTCCAGCGAAAGGAAGCTGTAGAGGATTTTTCCGTGGCTGTTACTTACGATGAAATAAAGGAAAAAGGGTATTCTCTTTCTGCCGGACAATATTTCGACATCAAGATTGCTTATGTCGATATAACCGAAGATGAGTTTAATTCCAGAATGGCAAACTACAAGCAAACCCTTTCCGAACAATTTGCAGAGAGCCATCGCTTGGAAGAGGAAATTATGAAACAGTTAGATGCTTTGCATTTCAACGCAAACGTAGATAACAAATAAACGGGGTATTTATGTTTTGTCCCACGAAATGTGTGACAATTAGAAAATTGCCACAAGTTGTGGCACAATTATAAAAGTAAGAATTTGAATTAATAATGAGTAACGAAATACAGTTTTTATTATATAGCCTGCCTGATGAACAAGGAAAGGTGCAAGTCGTTATTAAAGACGAAACAATTTGGTGTACCCAAAAGGCTATGGCGCAGCTTTTCGGTATTGATAAATCTGGTATTAGTCGCCACATAGCCAATATTTTCAAGGATGAAGAACTGCAGCAAGACACGACAGTTGCAAAAATTGCAACTGTCGTAAACCGAGGTGTAAGAGGCGAGGTGGAAGATTTAGTCGATTTCTATAATCTTGATATGATTATTGCAGTGGGCTATCGTGTCTCTTCTCCTAAAGCGACCAAGTTCCGACAATGGGCAACTAAAATTCTTAATGAGTATATTAAGAAAGGATTTGTGCTTGATGATGAACGTTTAAAACAGGGAACGGCAGTATTCGGAAAAGACTATTTTCGTGAATTACTGGAAAGGGTACGCTCTATCCGTGCCAGTGAGCGACGTATCTGGCAACAGATTACCGATATATATGCAGAATGTAGTATAGACTATGATAAGAATTCGCCTACAACTCGCGATTTCTATGCCATGATACAGAATCGTTTTCATTATGCCATTACCGGGCAAACGGCAGCAGAGATTATCTATACAAAGGCAGACCATAACAAAGAACACATGGGGCTGACTACATGGAAGAATGCGCCAGATGGACGTATCTTGAAATCGGATGTGTCAATAGCTAAGAACTATTTACAGGAAAAGGAAATTCGTCAGTTGGAACGTGCTGTAACAGGTTTCTTTGATTATATAGAAGATCTTATCGAACGTGAGAATACATTCAATATGTCCCAATTTTCTGAAAGTGTCAATGAATTCCTCACATTCCGCCGTTATCAGATTTTACCGGACAAAGGGTGTATTTCTGCCTCGCAAGCCAAAGCAAAGGCAGAAAGCGAATATGATATTTTTAATAAGACACAGCGGATAGATTCTGACTTTGACAAACAGGTTAGGGGTATATTGGATAAGTAATTATTGTGGTGTAAAGTAATATGGATTTGAATGATTGATTACGATAAAATAAATGAATATATAGCCACTATGATTTCAAAGTCAGGTGGATGTGCGCAGTTAACAGGTGTGGCTTTCAATGATTTATTTGGAGCAGGAGATCTGGTTATATCGGAAAAGGATTTGCATGATGGCTTTGAGTATATAATTGCTCGTCATAAAAAGGAAATAGAAGAGAACCGTTATGCTACCACTGAACAAAAAGAAGTGGAAAAGAATATTCGAGAGCTTATTCTGAAATCCATTGAAGAACAAATCAATGTGTATCTTAAAAGCCAAAATAGATTATTATGAAACTTACGAGATATAAATTGGGAGAAATTCTTGAGTTGCAGAGAGGATATGATTTGCCCTCTTCTCAAATGAAAAAAGGAGATATCCTTGTTGCTGGTTCTAATGGTGTTATTGGTTATCATAACGAAGCTCGTAGTAATCATCCTTGTATTACAGTAGGGCGAAGTGGCAGTGTGGGAAAAGTTCATTATTATGAACAGGCAACATGGGCGCATAATACTGCTTTGTTTGTGAAAGATTTCAAAGGAAATGACCCTAAGTATTTATATTACTTCCTTAAGAATTTACATTTAGATAAGATGTTTGATAAAGGAAGTAGTGTTGTCCCTTCACTTGATAGGAAAGTTGTTCATTCTTTGAATGTTCCATGTCATAAAGACATAGATTGTCAAAAACGTATTGCTGCAATATTATCAAAAATAGACCGCAAAATAGAACTTAATTGTGCGATAAATCAGAATTTAGAGGCGATGGCGAAGCAACTCTATGATTATTGGTTTGTGCAGTTTGACTACCCAGATGAAAACGGAAAGCCGCATAAAAGTTCCGGTGGCAAGATGGTATGGAACGAAAAACTAAAAAGAGAAATACCTGCAGATTGGGAAGTACTTCCATTGTTTGATGCCGTTAGTGTACAATATGGTTTTCCTTTTGCGACTGAACAATTTACAGAAGAAGAAACGAATGTTCCTGTAGTGCGCATCCGAGACATACTCGAAGGAACTACTTCTGCGTATTCTTTGGAAAAAGCAGATGAAAAATACCATCTGAACGAAAATGATGTACTTGTAGGAATGGACGGTAATTTTCACATGAATTTCTGGCATGATAATATTGCCTATCTTAATCAACGATGTGTGAGATTACGAGCACATTCTGATTCAACAATATCGTCAATTCAAATTCTTCATAGTATCAAACCATATATAAAGGCTAAAGAACAAAATGCCAAGGGTTCTACCGTTGGGCATCTTTCAGATAAGGACTTGAAGGGATTGTATCTGATAAAGCCACTAAAAACAAGAACTTTCAATCCTCGAAAGACATTAGATGGATTGCTTGCTTTGGTAATAGAGAATAAAAAACAGTTACTTTCTTTAACTAAGCAGCGTGACGAACTGTTGCCGTTGCTGATAAATGGACAAATAACAATAGAATAAATGGCTCGCATTCTATACAAATATTTGGACATAACGGGGGCTAAGTGCATGATTGGAAACAAAAATCTTCAATTTACTAATGCCTCTCAGCTTAATGCCCCATTCGATTGTCATCCTAAACTGCTCGACTATTCGAATGTGCCAAAACGGAAACTGCAAGGATGGATACCAGAGGAATGGTGGAAAATGAAAGAAGAAAACGATGCACTTAATCTGCGTAACGTACATGGCTATGCAGCTTGTCAAAAATCAATGACTCTATACTCATGTGGGCACATTATTGTTATAACCACAAAGGCATCTGCATCGGTCTTGATTTGGATAAAGTAATAGAATCTGTTCCTCCAATGTTTGGCTCAATATACATTAAGCCTATTGTCCTTGATGTTCAATATTGTAATATCATCGAACGTCCAAGCGCATATAATTCAGCACAGGATATTTTCAATTACCAATGGCAAACAAAAGCGAAGGAGTGGGAATATGAGCAGGAGGTCAGATTAGTAATGCCTAAACCTAATGCCGTGTATGCAGCCTTGACTCCAGCACAAGCTAAACATCCTAAGGAAACATGGGATTGGCGAGAGATACACCATTATATGCCGGTGAAAGGAGAATGTTTTGAGTCGATCTATTTTGGTGTCAACATAGATGAGCAAGAGAAAGAAAAAATAATTCAGTTTGTCCGTAAGAAACTGAACCCACACATCAATCTTTACCAAATGCGTGTATATGCCGATGCCTTTAGGCTACAACCAGAATTTATCAAGCCGCTAAATTCTGATTTATCTGACGATTGATAGTGATTTTCTTGTCAAGCGTTTGAAGAATTTGAGCAATTTTTGTTTGTTTTTCAATATTTGGCAAGAAAATTTTTAGTCCGTAATAGTTGTCAAATGTCATACTCGGAACTCCGGTTCCCGAATCTAAATTGCTCAAATCCAACAGAGACAGATATCGATACAAATAATACGGATTTACTAAGTATGTATTCACTTCTGTGTAATATAGTGTATCTACGGTCCAAAATGGCACATCGCAATATTGGATATTATCCAATGTCCCCTTACGAGGTAATAAGACACTAGGTTTATCGTATAGAAATTTGTCAACATAGCGCATAATACCCCCACTTCCAAGAACAGGGTATTTCCCGTTTGAAAGCATCTTATGGTCTTTGCCATTTTTTATTTTTACTAAATCTGAAAGCCTGTAAAATTGCATATCCTTTTCCATTTCGTGTGCAAAGTTACGCATTTTCAATCAGACTCCTGCATGATTACTTATCCCAAATACTTCTTATGAGCTAATTTTACATTGTTTTGGTTCACAATAGCATAATGCAGAGTAGTGTCGATACGTACATGCCCAAGCAAGCGTTGTACCTGTTCAATGGGCATACCTTTGTCGATAGCCATTGTTGCAAGGGTACGACGGAACTTATGAGGATGAACTTTAGGTATAGAAAGTGCTTGTCCCAATTTTCGAATTCTCACTTCTACGCCACTGATAGTAAGGCGTGTGTGAGGAGAATGGAGTGAAACGAATAAAGCTGGATTGTCATCTGTACGCCCATTAAGGTATTGTTGCAAATGCAGTTTGGTTCGGGCATTGAAGTAAACAACACGTTCCTTATTTCCCTTTCCAAATACCACACACTGTCGCTCGTGGAAGTCTATATCTTCACGCTTCAGTTTTACCAATTCACCCACACGAATGCCTGTAGATGAAAGAAAGTCTATAATAGCAAGGTCTCGTTTGTTAGTGCAACTATCTCGAAGTTGTTCCAACTGTTCGTCAGAAAGTACCTCTTTTACAAGTGAATCAGTTTTAACCTTGTGGATACGTCTGACCGGACTTTTGGCGATGTAGTCTTCATCTTCTAACCATGCAAAGAAGCTGGAAAAGATGCGCCGCATATTGTCAATAGTCACTTTGCTGGATTGATGCTCTTCTTGATGATCGGATAGATAGGTACGAATGTCGGATGTGGTAATATGACAGATAGCCATTGAAAGCGTAACTAATAGCCGTTCAATGGTATTACGGTAGTACGCCAATGTCTTATCCGAACATCCCTCTATTTTCTTTGCTGATATAAAAGAGTTAAGAAACTGTTCGTTTTCTTGTGTTTGCTGGTACACACACTCCTCTTTTTCGATAATCTCAACGTTATGCAGTTCTGATGTAAGCACAGCTTTAAGCTGCGCCATTTGTCGGCAATCTAAGTCACGCTGCATCTTCGCAACTATCGCCTGAATGATGTTTTCTTTCATAATTCTGATATTTACGTCCTTATATATAATATAAGAAACTGCTAAATCAGAATTTAGAGGCGATGGCAAAACAACTCTATGATTACTGGTTTGTGCAGTTTGATTTCCCGAATGAGGAGGGGAAACCGTATAAATCTAGTGGAGGTAAGATGGTTTGGAATGAGAAGTTGAAGCGAGAAATTCCCGAAGGATGGAATATATCTTTAATAAAAGATATTGCTACCACATATTCAGGAGGTACACCCAAATCAACAAATATAGAATACTACGATAACGGAGAAATAGCTTGGATAAACAGTGGGGAACTGAATAGTCCTATAATCACTAAGACTACCAATTATATTACAAAATGTGGATTAGAAAACTCAAGTGCAAAGTTATATCCAAGCAACAGTATATTGGTCGCAATGTATGGCGCAACAGCAGGTAAAGTTAGCTTGCTTACATTCGAGGCTTGTTCTAATCAAGCCGTTTGTGGCGTTATCCCTACAATAGAAAATATGTTATACTATGTGTACTTCCATATATCATCATTGTATAGCCATTTCATTACACTCAGTACGGGTTCTGCAAGGGATAATATTTCTCAAGATACAATCAAGAATATCTTATTGCCCATACCAACAAGAAATATTCTGAAACTATTTGATGAAAAGATTGGAAGCATTTACCAAACGATTGTAAATAACTACCAACAAATAGATTCCTTGACTAAGCAGCGAGACGAACTTCTCCCACTTCTGATGAATGGTCAAGTGTCGGTAAATTCTGATTTATCGGTATATAAGAAAAGGAGAGGAAAAATCCCCTCCTTAACTCTAAACCATGTCTCAGACATTCAAATCTTTCAGTGCTAGTGCATAATTGGGACAAAAACCGTCCATTATACACTTTAAACCAAGTGTCTGATAATACTTGTAATCATCGCTTTCGGTGCAGAGGTATTTGTAACCGTAGCGTGGCATGTACTCCTTGAAGAAACGAGCCAAGTCTTTCAGGCTTTCTTCTTGGTTCTTCTTGAAGTTGCTGCGCACAATGATGATAGACCAGTCGGGGAAGTTGCCTCTTCCACAACTATACTCCCAGAATCGGATATAGCAGTCTAAATCACGTTCACGGATGTCCACACAAAAGCCATTAGCATGTGGCATCACGCTACAGCTTTCTCTGTAGCCAAATTTCTCACACAAGTAGAGATTGAAATCAAGAATTAAATCTTTTTGTACCATAAATAATTGGGTTTTAAA
>QWCY01004465.1_pt1 | contig 14492 bp, 11 predicted proteins | sample 1972631 | NCBI WGS metagenome assembly QWCY01 (sample SAMN09866696, study PRJNA288562) | Human gut metagenome isolate pre1_stool, whole genome shotgun sequencing... | isolation source: gut | host: Homo sapiens | place: USA: California
TTTTGATCCCTGTGCGGGCTTTGACTTAGTGTCTTTTCTCTGTTTCATTGTACTCATAGTTATATTTCTTACGAGTCAACTTTTTTCAGGGTAAGACAGTCGGTCCGCCATCTCAAGTATCAATTACCAGCTTTATGCAAGAGGTAGAAATGTTTATCAGGAGCGGTGTCTTCAGAGTCGCCGTCTGCCTGCACCTCAGATATTCTCAATCCCTCAGAGTTCTTGCTTTTGCTTATTACACTCAGGATTTCATTAGATACAGCTCCTATAATAGAACCACATCGAAAAAAACAGCGACCAGAAGGAGCTCTTAGTAGCTCGATTGCCAAACCATCATTCAGTTGTCTAAACTCTGACAACGTGTAGGTGTTAATAAACCGAAGCTCGTTGCCGCTACTTGAAGAGACTGTTTTTTGATGCTCATTCCCATACCAACCAGACAGCTGAAGATAACATCGATTCTTGCCACTGGAGTCTCCGTTCCACCAATTAGCCAAAGATAGACGAACGATTGACCCGCTAAGTATTCGATCTTTAGGAGGTTGAAGACCGACAAATTTAATCCGACTTCCTCCATATGTATAGAAAACGCTCCCATAGACATTTCTGCGGACTAAATCTTCGTCTGGAATCCAAAACTGTGTGCTAAACTCAGGGACTTTGTCTTCCTCGACAAAAGCTTTACCTGCTTCAAGATGCAAACAACCTTGAAAGGTGTCTCCCAAGCAGCCCTTAGTAAGCTTATCTCCGAACAAGGACTCATTTTGATGTATACAGGAGATGATTCCTTTATCTTCTACATTGCCAATCCTATCTGAGCTAGTTACTTGTTTATCTTCGACATGAGGCTTAGGGCGACAATTCCACGCCTTCTTTATGTCCATTTCCCAAACATCCCCAATTTCATAGGGGGCATCTGATGGCAGGTTTTCTCCTCTTTGCACCATGGATTCGGACAAACTCCCCATTATTCAGGTTGATGCCTCCAATGCATACCCCATTCTTCAGTTTTGTTTTCGAGACTATCAATACCTTAGCCATCTCTTTATAGGTCTTCGACTTCAACATTCAACAAACTCCCCATCTGCTTGGCAACTAAGGAGCGATGACATGCTTGAGCTTGCTCCTCAACGCAGAAAAAAGCAATTCGCTCCACACCCATTGATTCAATGCGTGCGATCAGCTTATGCATATCAAACGGATTAAGAATGCGATTGCAGTACGCTACAATAAAGTCCTTTCCTAAAGCCCCCCGTTGCTTTTTCGTCTCCTTGTTTAGTTTGTCTGCGTCCTTTTGCTTTTGTCTAATCTCCTTTGTGGGAGCAAGTTCTTTGATGTGCAAGTATTGAACCCCTAGAGAAGTCAGTTTGGACTCCAAGTAGGTCTTGTTCACATACTTGTATTGTGCTCCTCTGACTCCTCTTCTTAAGCGAATATCACAAAACAGCTCGATGTTGTTGCTTTTCAACTTATCAAAAAAGCTATCCTCCGTAGAGTTGTAGACCCCAATAGTATATATGTTAGTAATCATACTGTACGCTTTCTTTTGAAGGTGTTTTATATGCTTTTCGAGACTTAAAGTAGGGAGGATCTGATGACCCGAAGAGACTAGTAAGTCCTGGGTACCATTTAGAGTTTGTTAGCTCCTCCATAATCTGAGATTGAAGAATGACTTTCCCCTCTCCGACTATATGAAGCATATCTAGTCCATAGAGAGAGTACAACTCTCGTCCAATGAGTTTGCTTCGATGGCATTCCGAAGGATCGGACTCGGTACACATAACTGCGACATGTAAGCCCTGACTATCGGCATTCAAAAGACGCTGTAGCCCAGCTTTGAACTCTGGCACTTCGGCCATCTTACGATAGTCAAAAAAGCCCTCCTCATCAAAGCAGTCATCACGCTGAGGCTTGCCTCCAATGGTGTCTCCCATATAGGCATATATAATCGAAGCTTCTTTAAGCATATACTCGATATAGCCTTGATTGAAGTTAGGCGCCCACTTAGAAAATGGATTCGTCCTCACATCAATCAAGTATTGTATCTTGAAAGACTGAAGCTCCGAAATGAATTCTTCTTTCGTCTTGTGTCCGTGACCTATAGAGTATATCATAAATGGGATATTTGTAAGAAGTCGCTTCACAGCAAAGTTACGAAATAATGCATTACTCCGAAATTCTATACGGACTGTGCGTTTTCAAACGATCTCCGCTACTTGGTTTGCCGAGCAGTCGGTGGCGACGATGAGGTGTGGCGCCTCAAAAATGTGTACCTTTGTGCAGATTAGCCCATCTCTATGTGCAGCCCCCCTATGGGTAGGGCGGATCACGAGACTGCGATGGGTTCGCCTCCTTATCAGATCAAGACAGAAGACAGTATAGAAAGATGATTATAGTCAACGACCTCACGATACAGTTTGGCAAGCGCGTACTCTTTGCCGACGTCAACCTTAAGTTTACCCCGGGCAACTGCTACGGCATCATCGGTGCCAACGGTGCTGGCAAGTCGACCATGCTCCGTATGATCAGCGGTGAGCTAGAGCCGACACGCGGCACCGTCACCTTCGGACCCGATGAGCGACTCTCGGTGCTAAGTCAGGACCACTTCGCTTTCGATGAGTATACAGTCATCGACACCGTCCTGATGGGGCACGACAAGCTTTGGCAGATTATGAAGGAGAAGGACGCTATCTACGCTAAGGAAGACTTTTCCGACGAAGATGGTGTCAAGGCTGCTGAGCTGGAGGAGCAGTTTGCCAACCTCGATGGGTGGAACGCTGAGAGCGAGGCGGCAGCCCTCTTGAGCGGTCTCGGCATCAAGGAGGATCTGCACTACCGCCTGATGGGAGACATTAGCGGTAAGCAGAAGGTGCGTGTGCTACTAGCACGCTGTCTCTTTGGCAAGCCAGACAACCTGCTCCTCGATGAGCCAACGAACGACCTAGACCTAGAGACCGTCTCCTGGCTCGAAGATTACCTTGCCGAGACGGAGAGCACCGTCCTCGTGGTGAGCCACGACCGTCACTTCCTCGATGCCGTGTCGACCCACACGGTAGATATAGACTTTGGCAAGGTGAGACTCTTCGCCGGTAACTACAGCTACTGGTACGAGTCTAGCCAGTTGGCACTCCGCCAGCAACAGCAGCAGAATAAGAAGCTCGAGGAGAAGAAGAAAGAGCTCGAGGAGTTCATCCGTCGCTTTAGTGCCAACGTGGCAAAAAGCAAGCAGACGACCAGCCGCAAGAAGATGCTGGAGCGTCTCGACATCAACGAGATCGAGCCATCGTCACGTCGCTACCCAGGCATCCTCTTCCAGCCTGAGCGTGAGCCAGGTAATAAGGTGCTAGAGGTCAACGATCTCTCGGCCGTAACGGACGAGGGGGAGGTGCTCTTCAAGGGGCTGACCTTCAATGTAGAGCGAGACGACAAGATCGTCTTCATCAGCCACGACCCACGTGCTATGACCGCACTCTTTGAGATCATCAATGGCAACCGCAAGGCGCAGCAAGGTAGCTACGAGTGGGGACAGACGATCACGACCGCCTATCTACCACTGGACAACAGTGCTTACTTCGAAACCGATATGACGATCCTCGACTGGCTCGGACAGTTTGCCAAGGACACGAACGATGTCTACCTCAAGGGCTTCCTAGGGCGTATGCTCTTCAGCGGTGAGGAGGTGAATAAGCGCGCCTCAGTCCTCTCGGGAGGTGAGAAGATGCGCTGTATGATCAGCCGTATGATGCTCCCCCCAGGGGCTAATGTGCTAATCCTTGATACACCGACGAACCACCTAGATCTGGAGTCGATACAAGCGTTCAATAATACGCTCATCTCCTTCAAGGGGAATGTGCTCTTCTCGAGCCACGACCACGAGTTCATCCGCACGGTGGCGAATCGTGTCATCGAGCTCACGCCAGGCGGGATCATCGACCGTATCATCAACTACGACGATTACATCACCGACCCGAAGGTCGCTGAGCTCCGCGAGAAGTACTACAACGCATAAAGAGACCACACGCCTATGGCTCGTATCCTCGCTATCGACTACGGCACCAAGCGCACGGGACTGGCGGTGACCGATCCGCTACAGATCACTCCAGGGGCGCTCGATACGGTGCCTACGCATCAGCTCCTCAACTATCTAGCGGACTACCTAGGGCGTGAGGAGGTGGAGACGATCGTCCTCGGCAAGCCGACACAGATGGACGCAACGCCCTCGGCGACCTGGCAGGCGATACAAGCTTTGGCTAAGAAGTTGCAACATCTCTACCCCCACATACGTCTAGAGTATGTGGACGAGCGCTTTACCTCTGTCTTGGCACAGCAGACGATCCGCGAGGCGGGCATCGGCAAGCAGCGCAGACAGCGGGACAAAGGGCTGGTGGATCGTGTCAGTGCTACCATTATCTTACAGAGCTATCTGGAGAGCTTGAATATGCTTCACTAAAACAGAGAATTAATCGTTTACTCTTATGGCTAAGACCTTACCTATATACCTTTACGGACACCTTGTGCTTCGCAATATGAGCGAGGATATAACGCCTGACTACCCGAACCTCTCAGAGCTGATCGCTGATATGTGGCAGACGATGTATGAGAGCGATGGCATCGGACTAGCGGCTCCACAGATCGGGCGCAACATACGTCTGCAGGTGATCGATGCAACGCCTCTTGCTGAGGAGTACCCTGAGTGTGCCCAGCTCAAGCTGGTTATGATCAATGCGCATATGCAGTCTCTGAGCGAGGAGACCTGTTCGGAGCCTGAGGGTTGTCTGAGCTTGCCAGGCATTAACGAGCGGGTCGTACGACCGGAGTCGATCGTGGTGGACTATATGAATGAGCAGTTCGAGCCACAGCATCTAGAGCTCTCGGGCTTTGCCGCTCGGGTGGTGCAGCATGAGTATGATCACCTGGATGGCAAGCTTTTTGTAGATCATATCTCAGCGATGCGCAAGCGTATGATCAAGAAGAAGCTGCAGCATATAGCCGACGGACGGCTACGTATCGACTACCCTGTGATGCGCAATCCTAAGCATTAGTCCTTATGCGCCCGCTACTACGATCACTCTCTCTGCTACTCTGCACGCTCTGCGTGTGGAGTACTACGCTTTGGTCGCAGATAGATACGGAGCGGGTGATGACGATCGGACGCAATGCGATAGGCTTTAAGGATTATGTGGTCGCTATCGAGCACTTTAACCAAGTGATCGAGGTGTCGCCCACGATGGCCGATCCGTACTACTACAGAGCATTTGCCAAGCTTATGCTGGGCGACTATGCGGGTGCCGAGCGAGACGCGACGCTCTGCCTGGAGCGCAACCCTTTTCTCTCTAGAGCCTATATGGTACGGGGGGCGGCACGGCACAATCTGCAGCACTATGCGGAGGCGGCGACTGACTATGCGCAAGCACTCAAGATCACGCCTGACGACTTTTACCTTTCGTTCAACTTAGCTGGCTCGCTCTATGGTGCCGAGCAGTATGAGCGTGCCGACTCGGCAGCACTCGCCTTGACGCAGCGTCACCCGAAGGAGGCGCGGGGCTACTTCCTCGCAGCGGAGATAGCGTTGCGACGGCAAGACACGCTTGCGGCGGAGGATCGGATAACCGAGGGCTTGGCAATAGACTCGCTGAGCGCTGCGCCTTATCGGATGCTCTCTGCGATTGCTTACCTGCGGGGAGACTACGAGAGGGCGCTACGCTATCACGACAAGAGTATAGAGCTGGAGCCTAGCCAGGCTAGCGACTACATCAACCGTGGACTGACACGCTACAAACTGAAAGAGTATCGTGGCGCTATGGAGGACTACAATCAGGCGCTCCTCCTGACACCTCACGATGCGGTCGCTCGCCACAACCGAGCCTTGCTACGTATCGAGGTGGGCGACCTGCAGGGAGCTCGCGAAGATCTGCTTGAGGTGGTGCGCCTACAGCCGACCAATCTGACGGCACACTTTAACTTAGCTTTGGTACAGACTCAGATGGGGCAGTACCGTGAGGCGATCGAGACGCTAGACTATATATTAGGACGTCGACCGGAGTTCCTCTCAGGTTACTATCAGCGCTCAGAGGTGAAGCGCTTGCTCGGCGACGCTGCTGGAGCCGATAGGGACTATTGGTTGGCCTACAAGCTAGAGCGTGGACAGATCAAACCGCCTAAGCCAACCATCGCCGACAGCACCGCCTCGAGTGTCGCTAGCGAGGAACTATACGCACTGGATCATCACGCTGAGCTACAGTCTGCAAGCAGTGATGCGACTTCCGCTTCGCTTACTACGGGGAGCAATTCGCTACGAGGATCGATCCAAGAGCAAGCCACCTCGTCAGAGGCTTGCCCCGCTTACGAGCTGACCTACTTCGTGCAGAAGAGTCACGACAAGCTCTTGCCTCGCTCGAACTTCTCGGCAGAGCTGGAGGCGTACAACGAGCGCACGGGCTATCAGCCTCGGCTCTTGCTTGCCGTCGGCACGCAGTCGCTAGACAGCACGCAGCTTCACATCGTGCTGGAGGATATAGCACGTCTGCAGGCTAGTGAAGTTGAGCAAACGGCCGACTGGCACTTGCGTATGGGCATCGACAAGCTATTGATGCGAGACATCGGCGAGGCGGTCTCACAGTTCAACGCTTGTCTCGAGCTGGCTCCTCAGCAGCCACTTGCGCTTCTCGCGCTTAGCACGGCGCGCCTTATGCAAGCGGAGACGCTCACAGACCTCAAGCAGCAGACGCTTATGTACGACTTAGCGATGCGTCAGCTCACCACTGCCATCGGCCACGCTCCGCAGATAGGCTATCTCTACTACAACCGTGCGCACCTGCACCAGTCGCTGGGACATACGGATCAAGCTATCGCAGACTACACCAAGGCGATCGAGCTCTTGCCCCAAGCTGGCGAAGCTTACTACAATCGTGCTCTGCTCCTCGAGCAGCAGGGGCAGCATGAGCAGGCGATAGGTGACTTGAGCCGTGCGGGCGAGCTGGGCATCTATCAGGCTTATTCTCTCATCCACACTATCCAGACACGCTGATGATATCCGTTCAAGACCTTACGGTAGACTTTGGTAAGCAACTCCTCTTTGACTCGATCAACTTTGTCATCAGCAAGGGCGAGCGAGTCGCACTCGTCGGGCATAACGGGGCGGGTAAGTCAACCTTGATGAAGATCCTCGTCGGTATCGAGCAACCGACGAGCGGTACCGTCAGCCGTCCCCGAGACCTCTCCATAGGATACCTTCCTCAGGTCAAAGAGTTGGTCGACCACACCACGCTGCGTGCGGAGGTCGAGGAGGTCTTTAAGGATGTGCAGTCGCTCAACGATCAGTACGACCGTCTGAGCGAAGAGCTAGCGACACGCACCGACTACGACTCGCCCGAGTATCTAGAGCTGATCGAGCGTCACGGACATCTCACCGACCTGATACAGATGCACCACCCCTCGCAGTACCTTGCTGAGATGGAGCGCACGCTCCTCGGACTAGGCTTCGAGCGGAGCGACTTCGACAGGCCGACCCGTGAGTTCTCCGGCGGGTGGCGTATGCGTATCGAGCTGGCGAAGGTGCTGCTGAGCAATCCCGATCTGCTCCTCCTCGATGAGCCGACGAACCACCTAGACATCGAGTCCATCGACTGGCTCGAGCACTTCCTCATCGCCCGTGGGGTCACGCTCCTGCTTGTCTCGCACGACCGCACCTTCCTCGACAACGTCACCAACCGCACCATCGAGATCGAGCTGGGACGCATCTACGACTACAAGACCTCCTACAGCCACTACGTCACCCTGCGTGAGGAGCGTCTGGAGCAGCAGAAGCGAGCTTACGAAAATCAGCAGAAGAAGATCCAAGACATAGAGTCCTTCGTCGAGCGCTTTCGCTATAAGCCGACGAAGAGCGCACAGGTGCAGAGTCGCATCAAGCAGCTAGACAAGATCGAGGAGATCGAGCTCGACGAGATAGACACACGGCACATCAGCTTCACCTTCCCGATGGCGGGGCGCAGTGGCGACTACCCAGTCATCATCGAGGAGCTGGACAAGAGCTACGGCTCTCTCTCGGTGCTACGAGACGTCTCGATGACCATCAAGCGTGGCGAAAAGGTCGCCTTCGTCGGGAAGAATGGCTCTGGCAAGTCAACCCTTATGCGCTGCATTATGGGACAAGAGGAGTACACTGGCAAGCTTCAGATAGGGCATGGCGTAGAGGTCGCTTACTTCTCTCAGAATAGGGCGCAGGAGCTGCCTGCCGATCAGACTATCCGTGACGCTATTGACAGCTTGGCGCGAGGCGATATGAGACTACATATCAATGATATGCTGGGTGCCTTCCTCTTTGGCGGGGAGGTGGCCGACAAGCCCATCAGCGTGCTCAGTGGTGGCGAGCGCGCTCGTGTCGCTATCATGCAGATGCTCCTAGAGCCGGCCAACCTGCTCATCCTCGATGAGCCGACCAACCATCTGGACATCCGAACCAAAGAGATCCTCAAGCGTGCCATCGCAGCCTTCCCTGGGACGGTCATCGTCGTCTCGCACGACCGCTACTTCCTCTCGGGGCTCGTCGACCGCATCTTCTCCTTTAGCTATGGAGCCGTACGTGAGTGTATGGACGGCCTCGACGGCTACCTCGCCACCCTCCACGAAGAGCTAAACCAACAGTCCTCAACCAACAGCCAACAGCCAACGGCTAACAGCCAACAGCCAACGGCCAAAGCTCAGCCCCAGCTCGACTACCAGCAGCAGAAAGAGCAGCAGAAGCGCTTGCGCACCCTCCGCCGTACCGCCGAGAGCCTCGGTGAGCAGCTAGAGCAACTTCAGGAGCAGCAAGCTAAGTTAGAGGAGGAGATAGCCACGGCAGCCACCCCGCAGCTCATCGATCAGTACACCCAGGTCAATAAAAAGATCCAAGAGCTCACTCCCCAGTGGGAGGAAGCCGAGTTTGCCCTGATGGAGTACGAGGAGGAGATCCAACAGTAGTAATTAGCCAGTCAACCGCCCTGTGAGACAGTTTCTCAAGCTCTTCGGTAAGTATATCCACCCCTATCGCCACTACGTAACAGGTGGTGTCATTGCCAACATACTCTCGGCGCTGCTCAACCTGCTCGCCTTCTCGCTCATCATGCCGATCCTGCGCATCCTCTTTGGTATGGATCAGACCACACCCGTCTACCATACGCTCGACGGCATCAACTGGTTTCGACCCTCAGAGTGGAGCGTAGCAATAGACTATGTCGTGGGCAACTTCAACTACTACGTCTACCAGCTCATCCAGCAGTACGGCCCCGCACACACGCTGCTCCTCCTCTGCATCTACCTCGTCGTCATGACACTCATCAAGGTTGGCGTCACCTATGGAGGTATCTATATGCTCGTGCCGATCCGTACAGGCGTGGTCAGAGATCTGCGCAATGAGTTCAATGCCAAGCTCCTCCGTCTGCCCATCTCCATGATCAGCGAAGAGCGCAAAGGCGACCTCCTCGCACGCTTCTCAGGAGATGTTGCGGAGATCGAGTACTCCATCATCAACCTCCTAGAGAGCCTCATCAAGAACCCCATCCTCATCATCATCTACCTCGTGGCGCTCTTTGTGATCAGCTGGGAGCTCACCCTCTTCGTCCTCATCGTCCTGCCGATAGCGGGTTACGTCATGGGAGCCGTGGGCAAGCGACTCAAGCGAGACAGCCTCGAGGGGCAGACGCAGTGGGGGCAACTCATGAGTATGGTCGAGGAGACCCTCTCGGGGCTACGTATCATCAAGGCATTCAATGCGGAGCAGCAGATCTCTCATCGCTTTACTAAGGCCAACGAGCAGTATCGACGCACCATCTCGCAGGTCTATGCCCGGCAAGGCTTAGCGCACCCTATGAGCGAGTTCCTCGGCACCACCGCCATTGCGATCATCCTTTGGTACGGCGGTAACTTGATCTTTGCAGGCAATAGCACCATCACGGCCGATGCTTTCATCTACTACCTCGTAGTCTTCTACAGCATCATCAACCCCGCCAAAGAACTCAGCCGTGCCTCCTATTCGATCCAAAAGGGGCTAGCCTCCATGACTCGCATACAAGCTATCCTTGACTACCCCGAGCGCATCACAGATCCCGCAGAGCCACTGCCCGTCACCTTTGAACAGCAGATCGTATACGAGGATGTCTCCTTCCGCTACGAAGAGCCATGGGTACTGCGCAACTTGTCGCTCACCATACCCAAAGGGCAAATGGTCGCACTCGTGGGAGCTTCGGGTTCTGGCAAAAGCACGCTCGTAGACCTACTGCCCCGCTTTTACGATGTCACCTCAGGGCGCATCTCCATCGACGGCACCGACATACGACAGGTGCGAGCGAGCGAACTAAGAGAGCTCATAGGCTATGTCAATCAGACGCCGATCCTCTTCAACGATACGATACGCAAGAACATCACCTTCGGTATGGAGCGCCCCGTCAGCGACGAGGAGATACGCACCGCTGCCGAGGCGGCCAATGCGACCGAGTTCATCGACCAGCTCCCCGAGGGACTCGAGTACAACATCGGTGACGGCGGTAGCAAGCTCAGCGGTGGGCAACGTCAGCGACTCAGCATAGCACGCGCCCTGCTCAAGGACTCGCCCATCCTCATTCTCGATGAGGCGACCTCGGCACTCGACAACGTCTCCGAGCAACTAGTCCAGGAGGCTATCCAGCATCTCGTCAGCGACCGCACCACCATCGTCATCGCCCACCGCCTCTCCACGATCATGCACGCAGACCTCATCTGCGTCATGCAGGAGGGGCAGATCGTCGAGCAAGGTACCCACGCAGAGCTACTCGAGCGTGGCGGACTCTACGCCCAGCTCTACCAGATACAGTTCAAGGAGTAAAGGTCTCCCTTGGATAGAACGAACTTTGAGACGTGCAACCCGCTCTAGGGACGCACGTCTTGTCGTTCTACAACGGACGCCCTCTCGCTAGATACTAGCCGAGCGACCGTTGTCGAACCAGCTTGACGCTGTAACCTTTAACGGGGACGGACGCACAGACCGTGCGTCCCTACATAGGGTTAGTCGTCTCGCTGTGATGAGACGGACGCTCTCTGATTAGTTCCGATCCCCTCCGATCTCTAACATCTAATCTCTTTTTCGTACCTTTGGGTGAAAGTTGACTAGTTCCTATACGATATTTCTCAAACTCATGTCTAGCTCTATGACAACAGATAACAAAGTTCCTAACGACTCCTCGGAGTCGTCTACGGCCAAGTGTTGTGACCATATCTCTCCCGAAGACTTGACGCATAGTCGTACGAAGCACGGAGAGCCTGTATATAGAGTCTCCTTCTGGACGCCACGCACCTCCCTGATTACGCTGATTCTCATCTTGATGCTGATCATCGGCAAGCATGCCCTCCCCTATATGAGTGGCGTGCTGGGCGCCCTGACTATTTACGTCCTCCTGCGAGGTCAGATGAAGTGGCTCGTCGAGCGCAAGCATTGGGGGCGCAATTGGGCAGCATCGCTACTGACGATCGAGGCTATCTTTTTCTTCCTCATACCGCTTCTTGTGATTGTCTTGATGCTGATCGACCTCTTCTCGTCGTTTGATCCCGAGTCGTTCAATGTGCTGACGGTACAAGCGCAAGAGGTGATCAGAGATGTGGAGGAGCGCTTTGGCATAGAGCTATGGAGTAATGAAAACATACAGAAGCTGACAAGCTTCTCAACCACGCTCGTAAAGGTTCTGTTGCAGGGGATGTCTTCGTTCTTCTTGAATGCCTTTATCATCCTCTTTCTCCTCTACTTTATGCTACGCGGTTATGACCAGTTTGAGGCTGCGGTGGAGGAGCTACTACCCTTTACCGAGTGCAATAAGAAGACGGTCTCTAATGAGACCATCAGCATCGTCAAGAGCAACGCTATTGGCATCCCGCTCTTGGCTCTAGTGCAGGGAGTCTTTGCGTACATCGGCTATCTGATCTTTGGTGTAAATAATGCGCTACTCTTTGCGGTGCTGACGACCTTTACAACGATCATCCCAGTGCTTGGTACGATGATCGTATGGATCCCGATAGCAGTCGTTATGGGGATCAATGGGGACTGGCTCAATGCGATCCTCCTAGCGCTATACGGCTTTATCGTCATCGGTGGTGTGGACAATGTAGCTCGCCTACTCTTACAGAAGCAGATGGCCAATATTCACCCGCTGATCACGATCTTCGGAGTCTTCATCGGTCTCTCGCTCTTTGGCTTCTGGGGCGTCATCTTTGGGCCACTGATCCTCTCCCTGATCGTACTCTTTATCAATCTCTATCGTCACGACTTCGTACCAGGCTCGAAGGCTAAGCCGACCGCCTCTACAGAGCTTCAGGAGAAAAAGTCTCTCGAGCGTCTCACCAAAATTGTACAGAACAACGGGTTCTCAGCGCTGACCAAGTCTGAGCAGGAGCGCTACGAGGAGGCGCACACGGACGATGATAACCCTAAGACAGATGAGTGACAACTTTATAGTATCAGCGCGTAAGTACCGCCCGCAGGCTTTTGATGAGATGCTCGGGCAAGAGGCTATCTGCCTCACGCTCAAGAGTGCTATCAAGCAGGGTAAGATAGCTCACGCGTACCTTTTCTGTGGCCCTCGTGGTGTAGGCAAAACGTCTGCAGCACGTATCCTAGCTCGCACGATCAACTGCGAGCAGCTCACCCCCGAGGGGGAGGCATGTGGCGTATGCCCTAACTGTCAGGCAGCGCTGCATCAGCGAGCATTCAACATATACGAGCTAGATGCTGCCTCCAACAACTCGGTCGACGATATACGTCGTCTCAACGAGGATGTTTACATACGTCCGCAGCAAGGCAAGTACAAGGTTTACATCATCGATGAGGTGCATATGCTCTCGTCGGGTGCGTTCAATGCTTTTCTCAAAACGCTTGAGGAGCCACCGGGATATGTGGTCTTTATACTAGCCACAACTGAAAAGGACAAAGTCCTCCCGACGATCCTCTCGCGCTGTCAGGTGTATGACTTCAAGCCGATACCGCCAGAGCAGATTGCTGAGCAGCTACGACGTGTGGCTGATGCCGAGGGGTTGCAGTACGATCCACGCTCATTCGACACGATAGCGCGGATTGCTGACGGAGGTATGCGCGATGCGCTCTCGCTCTTTGACCGCTTGGCTAGTACAGCGCAAGACGGAGTCATCTCCTACGAGCAGACATTGCAGACGCTCAACATACTGGACGACGAGTACTACTTTTACTTCACTACCTACCTATATAGTGGTGACTACAAGCGTACGCTCTTACTCCTCGATGAGCTCCTCAGCAAAGGGGTCGCTATGCGACAACTGATCATCGGGCTGGCGGACTTTATGCGTAATCTGCTGGTGGCACGGACTCCAGAGACAGCGCAGCTCTTCCCCTATACGGGCATTCATGCAGAGCGGTTTACGACGCTAGCGCAGCAGATCCATCCACTCTTTCTCTATAAGTCTATCTCTAAGTTGGTCGCCTGCGAGCGCAACTACCGCTCATCGCAAGCTAAGCGTCTCCTCGTCGAGCTGACACTGATGGGTATCTCGGAGATGTGTGGAGCGTTTAAGAATGCTACGGTCGCTCCTGCGACGACAGCGCCAGCGCCTAGTCAGCCTGCAGCGCCAGCTCCTGCGGCACCAGCCTCTACAGCGCCACAAGAGAGTAGTGTGCAGACCCCGCAAGCGACCTATCAGACAACGCCTACGCCCAGCGAAAAAAAAAAGAGTCCGCAGCTAGCGACTAGTCAACCGAAGCAATACACCCCTAGAAGCTCCTCCCTACGTATATCGGCACTCAAGCGCCAAGTAGAAGAGACGCTCACGGCACAGCAAGCCTCTGCCACTCAAGCGGACGATGACTCAGATGCCACGAAGTCGGCACAGCATGACGAGCCAGTCACGCCCGACGAACTGCTCAAGTGGTGGCTCACCTTTGCTGATGAGGAGCTCACGGACGATGCCTACCTCTCACAGCTACTCCACACGGTGACGCCTGAGCTACAACCGCCTCACAGGCTCAAAGTCTCTCTGGTAAGCAACATACAGCTAGAGTCGTTCGAGCGGGTCGAGCGCGCGTTGCTGCGCTATCTCAAGGCTAAGCTACACAACGATCACCTCACGCTGGCAAAAGAGGTCGCAGCTGTCGAGCAGACGCAGCACGCCTCGACAGCGCAGGAGCGTGCAGCTTACTATGTGGAGAACTTCAAAGAGGTGGCTTATCTGACGAAGACGCTCGACCTGCGCATCAAGTGATGCCCCCCCACTACGAATAGAATGTTTTAGCCAAACGAGATGAAGTGTAAATAGACGCACTCAAGTCTCAAGACGCTTTTGGGGTAGGAGGGAGCGTTTCTCACGTGAAGATTTGCAGATCTCCACGTGGGAAAAGAAAAATCCCCACATAGGCGAGGAATAAAACTTCGGAGGAATCAAATGAAACTTCGGAGGAATCGTTTCGTCGCCACGTGGAGAATAAAGAATAGCTACGTGAGGATTTCAAATTCTCCACG
>QWCY01004470.1_pt1 | contig 14484 bp, 10 predicted proteins | sample 1972631 | NCBI WGS metagenome assembly QWCY01 (sample SAMN09866696, study PRJNA288562) | Human gut metagenome isolate pre1_stool, whole genome shotgun sequencing... | isolation source: gut | host: Homo sapiens | place: USA: California
TCTATGAGCAGTAATATCCAAAGCAGCATCCAGGTTGTTGAGGAGCTGGCACAGGGCAACTTAAAAGTATGGGTCGATGAAAAACTGCTTGCAAGAAAAGATGAAATTGGTGCACTCTCGAAAGTAACGATTACACTCCGTGATGCCATGCAGTCCGTTATCTGTGAAATTTCGGAAAATGCCAAGCATTTGTCAGAGGCATCGGATGTGCTGGGGATGGCAGCAGACACCACCAACGGCACGATGACACAGGTAAAAGATACTGTGGCAATGATTGTGGATAATTCAGCACAGCAGGCAGAAAATTCCAAGAATACTTCAGCACAGATGCAGATTATGGGTGAAAATATCACGCAGACGACACAGGAAGTCGGCGTGTTAGACGAAAATGCACAGGCAATGCAGCAGTCCGGCCGCAGGGCGGCAGAAACGCTGTTAAATCTCATGAAAATCAATGACGAAGTGGAGCATACAATAAAAGAAGTACAGGAGCAGACGAACAGAACGAATGACTCCGTCAATAAAATTTACGAGGCAACGGCACTGATTACGTCGATTGCGGAAGAAACCAATCTGTTAAGCCTGAATGCTTCGATTGAGGCGGCAAGGGCAGGAGAAAGCGGCAGGGGCTTTGCCGTGGTTGCCGATCAGATTAAAAAGCTGGCAGACCAGTCCAACGAATCGAGCCGTGAAATCGGTGAAACTACGCAGGTACTTATGGAGGATTCTGCAAAAGCCGTGGAAAATATGCAGCAGATGCAGCAGATTCTACAGAATCAGAGTGAAAGCATGCAGGCGACCCAAAATATTGTGGAAGAGGTGCTTTCGGGTATTGGGGAATCCATGCAGGGTATCGGACAGATTAAAAGCAGTACACAGCGGCTTGACAGCTCCCGCAGTGAAGTCGTGGAAGCCGTGTCGGCGCTCTCTGAACTTGCCGGAAACAACATGGAAGGCACGAAAAAGACATATAATGAAACAGAAGCGGTCGCAGGAACATTTAAACAGGTCTATGAAAGTGCCGAACAGCTCCGTCAGATTGCCGAACAGCTTGTACAGAGCATTGATTATTTCAAAATGTAAAAAAGAGGTTGAATTTCACACAGTAATGTGCTAAACTCAGCAATAAATAAAAAAGACAAACCGTTGAATAAGAGTAGTAGCATGAGCGTAAGAGATTACAGAGAACTGCATGTGGTGAGAAAGCAGTATTTCCGGTTCATGTGAATGGACTTATGAGGGCAGCCTGAAATGATAGTAGGAGCTGACGGAAACTCTAACCGTTATGATGAGAGCATATCGTCTGACTGTAGTAATCGCCGTTTTGACGGACTATAGAAAGACCGTATGTGAGATTTCCATACAGGTGGCGTGCAGAAAAGATTTCTGTTCCTTTAGGGAACGGAAATCTTTTTTTTATTTCGGTTTGTAACAAAAAGAAAAGAGGAAAGACCATGAAGGAAAAGACACAAAACGCAGGCAGAGGCGTATCCCTTGCAATGGGTGTTGCATTTGTCGGATTCACAACACAGTTTGGCTTAATTCCGCTGGTTAAGACGGGTTATTCTTATATCGGTTATGCAACGCTGATTGTGATTGTGATACCGTTTATTGTCCATATGATTGTAGGCTGCGTGAAAAAACAGCCGGTCATGGGCAGCGAAGCAGCTGAAAATTAAAAACTGATACGTGTTTTGCGGGCATGAAAATGTCTGCGGAAAGGATAGAATCATGAAATTAGAAAATTATGAATTACATTTACCGAGTTATTCTGTAGGAAAAGAGGTCTATAACCAGATTGGAAAAATCTGTAAACCATACGGCACAAAGGTGCTTGTAATCGGCGGTAAAAAGGCGCTTTCCGCGGCATTTGATAAAATCAGTAAAAATGCGGCGGACGGCGGGCTGGATATTATCGGAAAAGAAATTTACGGAACAGACTGCACGTATGAGGCAGTAGAACGCCTTGCCGCACTGACGTCATTTCAAGAAGCCGATATGGTGTTTGCCGTGGGTGGTGGAAAGGCAATTGATACCTGCAAATGTCTGTGTATCGAGTGTGAAAAGCCGGTGTTTACATTCCCGACAATCGCTTCCAACTGTGCGGCATGTACTTCTGTTTCAATTATGTATCATGAAGACGGCACATTTTTCAAACCACATTTCTTTACACATCCGGCAGCTCACGCATTTATCGACACACAGATTATTGCCGCAGCACCGTACCGTTATCTGTGGGCGGGTATCGGCGACACGTATGCGAAAAATTACGAAGCTGAGATTTCTTCACGCGGTGAAAAACTGCCGCATTATACGGAGGTCGGGGTCGGATTTTCCAAAATGTGCCTGACACCGATGCTTGAATACGGCAGACAGGCATTGGAGGATAATAAAAAGGGTGTTGCAACCGAAGCACTGGAGCAGGTAGTTTTAGCGATTGTGGTTACGACAGCGATTGTATCCATTTTCCTTACAAGGGACTTTACACCGGATTACAACAGTGGTCTGGCACATGCCTGCTTTTATGCGCTGACGGCGTATCCGGTCATTGAAAAAGAACATCTGCACGGCGAGGTTGTCGGATTCGGTGTACTGTATGCCCTGCTTGTAGACGGACAGCAGGAGGAATTTGAAAAAATTTATGCCTTAAATAAAGAGCTGGGACTTCCGGTGCGCATTGCTGATATCGGCATTACCGAGGAGCAGTTCTTTGAAACCATGGACAGGATTCCGCAGATGTCCGATATCCGCCATTATCCGTATGCAGTGACAAAGGAAATGCTGATGCAGGCATATGAAACGATAGAACAGCTGCCAGTATAAAATGTCAGAATATTCATAATAAAATATACAATTTATAGAAAAGAATGAAAATAATTAAAATTTATTTGAAAAAAGTATTGACAAATAATAACCTGCGTGTTAATATACAATCACAAACAAACAAGAACTTCAAACATAAGAGTTCTTAAAAGGAGGTTGATTCCAATGCAGAACGAAGGAATACACCTACAATATGAGAGTGGTAAGGCATAGCAGTTCCCTCGCAAGAATACCTTTACCGATATAACAAATGGAAGATTCCTATAAAGAGATAGGAAAAGAAGGAAAAGGTAATACAGGCTGGCACTCATATTGAAGATTTACCACAACAATAATATGAAAGATTTCAGATTTGTGTAAAGAAACAAATACTGAAAAGGTATCAAAAATATACGACCGGAACACTTCTGATACCAGTAAAAGATTTTGGTTATCAACGAAATCAAAGTCAATGAAGATGCAGAAGTAAAAGGAAACTATATTTCAGATATCTTGAAACTGTCAGAACCCGTGAAAAATGACAGAAAGAAGCTTCATATTATCCGAATGAAACAGATTCAATGAAAGCAATTTCAAGGAATCAGGTATCATTCAAAAAAATGTATCAATGTTCTAAGTAAGAAAACAAAAAGGAAGATTTTTTAAAGAAAAGATTCCAAAAAGAAAACTTACGAGCAGGGAATAAAAAGGTGATGTTGCCTTTGTACAATCAGAACAGATTTCATCGAAGAAATTGAAAAATGAAGTAAAATTCATAAAATCAATGAAGAATCGAAGAAAAAGGAGTTTAAAATTGGATAACGCAGAGTCTTAGAACGGCCGTTGTATCAAACATTCGTAGTTGGTATGACGGTCGTTCATTTTGCTCATTTTGCATTAAAAAACATGAAAAAGGAATAGTGCCAAAACGGCGGGAATATAGTATATAGCGTGAAAAAATGCCGGTGTAATTATTTTTTGCATTGGAATTTGGTTCTTATGAAACAAATCTGCGCGGTAAAAATCTTGTATTTGTGGATTGGAGAGGTGTATGAAACTGCTGTGGAGGTCGGGACGCAGGCGCGGTAAAGCTGATGGCAAAGAAAAGGAAAAAGACATTAGGGAAAGCAGGAAACCATGGTCGGGGATAACGGCACAGAAAGTAAGTATCGTGGCAGTGCTGTTTTTAGTAATGTATGCGCTGGGAGCGCTGACAGCAAAAAAGGCGGAGAGTGTCGGTGTGTCGGCATTACTGCATGAAAAAAGTGAAAACTGGGGATTGGGTTTTGGCACGGAAGGAAAGCCGCCGACAGGAAATGCGAGTGCAGAGGAATTAAAAAAATACAATGCGTATTTTATCGGGGATACAACACAGAATACGATTTATCTGACATTTGACTGCGGCTATGAAAACGGCAATACAGAGCCGATTTTAGATGCGTTGAAAAAACATGATGTAAAGGCGACCTTTTTTGTGGTCGGAAATTTTCTGGAAACCAGCCCGGAGATAGTCAAACGGATGATTGCGGAGGGGCATACGGTCGGCAATCATACCTATCATCATCTGGATATGTCATCCATTTCAAGCATGGATGCCTTTAAAAAGGAAACGCAGGACGTTGAAAATCTGTTTGAGCAGATTACAGGGACACCGATAACAAAATTTTACCGTCCGCCGCAGGGCAAATACAATATTGAAAACTTAAAAATGGCGCAGGAGCTTGGCTACCACACGTTTTTCTGGAGTCTTGCTTATGTGGACTGGTATCAGGATAAACAGCCGACAAAAGACGAAGCGTTTGGCAAGCTGCTTAAAAGAATACACCCCGGCGCAATCGTGCTGTTACATTCCACGTCCTCGACAAATGCGCAGATTTTAGACGAATTGTTGACCAAGTGGGAAGAAATGGGCTATACTATAAAACCGTTGACAGAACTGGCTGGCGCAGCAACATGACACATAATAAATGTATTGTTTGACAAAACTTTAGGAAAAATGTTTGGCGAAGCCGGGTGAAACGTGTAAAGATATAGATTTATGCGTGTACAGACAAAGAAAGAGAGTAAGATGAAGAAAAATGGGAGGAAACGAAACGTGAATACGAAAGAGTATGAAACAAAGGAGCTGCTTTCACGGTTTGCACCGTATTATAAGCCGCATATGGGGACGCTCTGCATGGATTTATTCTGTGCGGCGCTGACAACAATCTGCGAGCTTGTGCTTCCGCTGATTATGCGTTATATTACCAACGAAGGAATCCGGGATCTTGCGGCGTTGTCCGTAAAGACCATTCTGATGTTGGGTGCATTGTATCTGGTACTGCGTATTATTGATGGTATTGCCAATTATTATATGGCATATACGGGGCATGTTATGGGTGCAAAGATTGAAACCGGTATGCGTAAAGATGCATATGCGCATTTGCAGAAGCTGTCTGATACGTATTATAACAATACGAAAGTCGGTCAGATTATGGGGCGGATTACCAACGATTTATTTGATGTTACCGAATTTGCGCATCACTGTCCGGAGGAATTCTTTATTGCGGCGATTAAAGGCATTGCAGGCTTTGCAATTCTTGCAATGATTAATTTGTGGCTGACACTGATTATTTTTGTGATTGTGCCGGTTATGGTTCTATCCTGTATGAAGCTGAACCGCAAAATGAAAAAGGCATTTGCGGCACAGCGGTATCAGATTGGTGAATTAAATGCGCGTATTGAAGATACCTTGCTGGGTCAGAAGGTTGTGAAGGCTTTCACAAATGAAGATATGGAAAATCAGAAGTTTGATGCGGATAACCACAGCTTCTTTGGGATTAAAAAAGAAACGTATAAATATATGGGCGCATTCCAGACCACAACCAGAATGTTTGACGGTGTGATGTATCTGGCAGTTGTGGTTGCCGGCGGTATTTTTATGGTTAGAGGCATGATTCTGCCGGGCGATCTGGTTGCGTATATGCTGTATGTAACGACATTTATTGCAACAATCCGCAGAATCATTGAATTTGCCGAGCAGTTCCAGCGCGGCATGACGGGAATTGAACGCTTTTTACAGATTATGGACGCCAAAATCGACATTTTTGACGAGCCGGGTGCAGTCGAATTAAAAGATGTAACAGGAGATATTACATTTAAAGATGTAAGCTTTGAGTATCCGGATGACCACAATCAAGTCTTTGAAAATCTGAATCTGACGATTCGTCCGGGCGAAAAGGTTGCCATTGTCGGACCGTCAGGCGGTGGAAAGACGACACTTTGTAACCTGATTCCGCGTTTTTATGATATTGATTCCGGCGAAATCAGCATTGACGGTAAAAATATTAAATCATTTACGTTAAAGAGCCTGCGCCAGCAGATTGGCATTGTACAGCAGGACGTCTATCTGTTTTCGGGCACGGTGTATGACAATATTGTATACGGCAGCTTAAATGCGACAAAGGAACAGGTTATTGAAGCCGCAAAGCTTGCCGGGGCAGATGGATTTATCAGGGAACTAAAAGACGGCTATCAGACCTATATCGGAGAACGAGGTGTGAAGCTTTCCGGCGGACAAAAACAAAGAATCAGCATCGCAAGGGTATTTTTAAAGAACCCGGCGATACTGATTCTGGATGAAGCGACCTCGGCGCTGGACAATGAAAGCGAGTATGAGGTTGCTAAGTCGTTAGAGAAGCTGTCAAAGGGCAGAACAACGATTACCATTGCACACCGCTTATCCAGTATCCGCAATTCGGACAGAATCTTAGTGCTTACGCAGGAAGGCATTGCCGAAGAAGGAAACCACGAAGCACTTATGGAAAAGAAAGGCATTTACTACCAGTTCTATACCATGGCGGACCGGCTGAAATAGCGGCGATGTCAGAAGCGGAACCGGTCACTTCATTCTGCATAACGGATAAGCCTTCGGTTACGGTGGCGTTTGGTTCAAGCTGTTTTATCGTAGTTATCTTATATTTTACACATGTTTCGGATTTTCGCGCAGGGCACTTTCTACATATTCCATAATGTAGTAGTTGTCCTCCGGCATCTGGCAGCCGACGATATACGTGCCTTCATTTTCAGAAGAACGGATAATTCGGCCTTCCAGTACGGAATGGGCGGTCAGTGCAAAGTTATCAATGGCAATGGAAATGTCACGGCCCTTGGCAGAGGCAAAGAACGGGTCTTTTACCAGAAGGGCAAAACCGTTTGCACTGATATTGTCTAACTGACCCTTAAAGGTTTCACCGGAATTTTTCACGGTAATCGTACAGGTGTTGGAAATATCCATGCGTGGATATTTCCGGCGGTTTATAATCTGCGGACGGCTGGTAATCTGAATACGGTAAGTTTCTTCCGCAGCTGTTTTACCGCTGTCAGACTGAATCTTGGCATGGCTCCAGCAGTAAAGAACATTACCGACAGTAACCTGTACGGTACATGCTGCCGGTTTTGGCAGGCTGAGCTTCTTTTCAAGAGAAACAGAAAGCGTATTTTCAACCTGTTCCAGTAATTCACCGTGGTATTCAATATCTTTAGAAGAAGCATCATCATGAACGGTTACGGTGAGCTTCATGCCGCGCTTTACATCATCAATGCCCATGAAACCGCCGATACCCAGTTCACACATTAAATCCTGGATAACATCTTCAATGTTGTTGATATTCAGAGCCGTTTCTTCATATTTACTGCTCATGCGTTTGGTCGTTTCGTCAGAGTCGGAAATGCAGTTGGTCATGACATTTACAATATCAGTAACGTTTTCCATGTTGGAAACCAGCTGGCGGTTGGAATTTTCCACTTCTTTAATAGCGGTGTCAATAACCTGGATATGTTCACCCAGCTGTGAAGAATCCGCAGTAATTTTACCGACATTTTCACCGGTTAGAGTTACTTTTTCAAGGGTCAGCTGAATCAGTTTCAAAGTCTGTTCGATAGAAGATGTCATTTTTTCTGAAATCTCATCCAGACGGGTCAGGGCATCCTGAATCTGACCGGATGAAGACTTGGTTTCGGTACTTAATGTACGAATCTGTTCGGCAACGACTGCAAAGCCTTTTCCGGCTTCGCCGGCACGGGCAGCTTCGATGGAAGCATTTAAGGCAAGCAGATTGGTCTGGCTTGAAATGCTGTCAATCGTACCGGTTTCTTCTTTTACTTTTTCAAATTCTGATTTGAATTCCTGTAAAACATCTTCAACTTCGCCAGACAGTTCAGACATCGTTCCGGCAGTTTTTACCAGTTCGTCAAGGTCTGCGGAACTGGTCTGTGCATGTGTAACGGATTCAGCTGTTAAGGAAACCATTTCGTTGATTAATGCAACAACGTGTTCCACCTGTGCATTAATATCACCGGTCATATCGGTGGAGGAGGTGGTATGCTGCTGTAATTTTCCGTTGTTGTCAGTTAATTCGTTCATGCTGAGTAAAACAACGTCAGAGCCGTGTTTGTTTTCAGAAGCCAGTTCACGGACAACGGTAATACCGTTCATAATGGTATTGCTGGCAGTTTTTACTTTTTCAACGGTTGAGATGACACGCTGTAAGTCAGCCTTGATACTGCCGGTTAAAGCTCCATCAGATTCATTTAAATGGCGGATAGACAGCACGTAGCAGATATAACATAAAACAATGCAGGATACCTGTAACTGATAATTTTTTATATCAGCCGCAGAGTTGCAGCCAAGTACGACACCGCGGTATAAGGCGCTGCCGATGATGACAAGCGTATTGGCGATGCCGCAACGAATCATAAAGCTGCGGTTCTTGTAAAGAACCAGAAGGCTTGTGACAGGAAGCACATAGGTAAATGCAATCGGTGAAGCTGTTGTGCAGGATACAAAGGTATAAAAGATACCGTATCCGATAACAAGATCATATTTGTACAAATCAGTTGATTTTCCTTTTAGCCGCAGCAGAATATCGCCGATAAAGAAAGGAACCCAGCATAATACTACAAAAATAATGTAATTAGAAAACGGATACAGGCCGTTTGCGGCATCGGAGCCATAGTTGGCTGTGAGTAAAAGTGCAAAGACCAGCCAGATTCTGCGGGCTTTGATGTTGGCTTTTTCTTTGAAAACATTTTCATCATAGTTCATAAGTGTCATCTCCTGTTCTAGTATTTTTGAAGGAAATCAATCATGGATTTCATTGTCTGTAAACTTTCGTCAAGTTCCGGTTCAAATACGCTGAAAGCGTGTGTAAGCTTCGGATTTTTCGGAAAATTCAGTAAATCATGCGGCACCTGGTAACGTGCCAGTGCTTTTTCAAATTGTAACGTGTAGCGTTTTAAGTAATCGTTGTGGCTGGTTACCAGAAAACACGGCGGAAGTGCCTTTATAATATCAGGGTGTTCGGGATTTACAAACGGCGCAAAGGCACTCTTTTTGTAATTCTTTCCGTAAAGATACTTTGGAAGAAACAACCCGATTTTATCCTTTTTTGTTGTATAAAACATGCCACTGATGAGTCCCAGCGCATTGATATGTAAAGAAGACGGAGTGACTTTGGCAGCTTTTGCTGCGGCAGGGGCATGCTGCAGGGCAGCAGTGTAGGTTAAAAGACACGCACCGCCACTGTCTCCGACTGCATATACATGGGACAGATCACCGTTATCGGAAGAAATCCGCGTTTTTAAAAAGTCCATGGCACAGGCTAAATCCTGACACTGGTCGAAAAATGAACAGTCCGGTATCAGACGGTATTCCACGCTGTAGACTAAAAAACCAAGTTCGCTTAACCGCATGCAAAATAACCGGTTAAATTCTTTGCTGCCAAGTAAAAGTCCGCCGCCATGCACATTTACAATTACCGGGAGAAGTTCGCCGTCCTGTTTTTTCGGGCGGTAACAGTCCAGACGGTGTGAATCGCAGATGTGTGATTTACTGCTTTGCAGTGGGAAGTCCGTGTCCAAAGAAGTGTTGTCTTTTGCGGCAGAGCCGTCTGTCATATAAGGAATGTTTTTTATCTCTGTGACAGTATCCGGGAAAGTAAGTGTTAAATTCCGTTCGGCAGACGATTTCTCAAAGTCTTTTCGCTGTTTATAAAAATTTCTTATCATAAAGTCACTCATAGCAGTCTCCTATCATGGCCAGGGGGGTTTACCATGGCATCATATCATTATTTTAAGATATTTTTGAGGGCTTTTCAACAAAATAATGAAAATGATATCTTTTGATGGTGTCTGCGGGAATTAGTAGTCTTTTTTGATAAATTATGGTATACTTCTTAATAAAGAACTATGGCTGACTTACTAAAAGGAGAAATGTTTATGGAAAATTATAATGAAGCCTTTTTCAGGGCGAAGACGAACAAAAGAGCAAGCATAACATGGGTGCTTCTGCTGATCGTTGCGTGCATTTATTATGGCATCAAAGTCGGCACCGGAACACTGACACCGGGCTATTACGCAGCATTTGCGATTGTGGGCTGGGCAGTCTATATTGTCGGACAGGCACTGTTGTTTATTAAAGGAATGGATTTTAAACCGTATAAATGGATTGTGGGACTGGGATATCTTGCATTTTATTCGGTCATTGCATGGACGGCACTCGACCAGATTTCATATGTGTTTATCCTGCCGTTAATTTCAATTCTGATTTTATACAAAGACCCGAAGTTTATCCGCACGATGATGTGGATTACACTTTTTGTACTGATTTCAAGTAATGCTTATAAGGGGCTGGCAAAGGGCATGATGGATTATATGGCAAGTCCTGAATGTGCATTACAGCTGGTCATTGTAATTGGTTGTTATGTTTGTACCAATATGGCAATCAAACATCTGGTAGAATCCGATGGGGCGCTTACGCAGTCTATTAAAAGCAACTTAGAGCGCGTTGTCCGTACCGTAGAACAGGTTAAGGATGCAAGTAATGCCGTTGTAGACGGTGTAACGGTTGTCCGTGAACTGGCAGACGAGAACAGAACGGGTGCCAATGATGTTATGAAGGATATGCAGAATCTCGATGCCAACAACGGTGTCTTAAATGAAAAGACCCTTTCTTCCATGGAGATGACAAAAGTTATTGACACACAGGTCAAAGGTGTGGCTGACCTGATGGAACAGGTGGTAGATTTGATTGGGGCATCTGTTGAACATGCAAATGTGAGTGCGGGTGAACTGGTAGAGGTTGTGGAAACAACCAATAAGATGGCAGACCTTTCAAAACAGGTTGAACAGATTCTGGAAGATTTCAAGAAAGAATTTGAAAATGTAAAAGAAGAAACCAGTACAATTGAGGGCATTACCTCAAAGACCAATTTACTGGCGTTAAATGCTTCCATTGAAGCGGCAAGAGCCGGAGAAGCCGGAAAGGGCTTTGCGGTTGTAGCCAATGAAATCCGTAATTTGAGCAGCGGCACACAGGCATCTTCCAACAGCATTATGGAAGCGCTTTCCCATTTGGAAGAAACGTCCCAGAAGATGCTGGAAGCCATTGCTGAAACCATTGAACTGATTCAGGTTAATATTGAAAAGGTATCGAATGTCAATGTAAGTGTAACAAATATTACACAGGACGCTACCAGTCTTGGAGAGAATATTAAGGTTGTGGATAGTGCCGTTAAAGAAGTGGAAAGTTCTAACCGCACACTGACAGAGAATATGAATCAGGTCGGTGAGGTCATGGAAGTCATGACACAGAGCATCGGCGGTGCAGAACTGACGACAAAGACGATGTTAAGTAAATATGAAGCCAGCGCAAAGAGTGCGATGGATATTGAAAGTGTTGTCGGCAAGCTGATGCGTGAACTGGGCGTTGGCGGTTTCATGGGCGTTCAGGATATTAAACCGGGTATGAAGATTTCTATTGCATTTGGGGATGCCGGCGGTAAGAAAGATGAATATCTGGGTGAAGTCGTAGACTGTATTGATAAAGATATTTTTGTTGTGCTGGATAGTAAGAGCGGACAGGCAGGTGATAAGCGTGACAGAAATGCGTTCTGCCGGTTAAATATTGTTGTGGATAATGTATTGTACTGCTGGGAGCACGTAGCAGTACAATACAGCAGACATGGCGAAAAGGGTCAGTTTAAGCTGAGCATTGAAACCAATCCACAGGTATTTAACAGAAGAAAATATCCGCGTATGCCGCTGGATAACAGATGTACAATCCGTATCAGCGGACAGGATACAGCTTATGACGGCAAGATGGTCAATATCAGTGCCAATGGTTTCGCATTTTCAGTAAACGATTCTGTATTTGAGCGTGCGAAGGGCAAAAATGTTACACTGGACGTTCAGGGCTTTGATGTGTTAGGTGATAAACCGCTGGAAGGCTGTGTTATCCGCTGTTCTAATAATGATGGAGAATATATTATCGGATGCAGAATGCCGGAAGACAGCGAAGCAATTAAGGATTATGTAAGTAAGAATTACTGCGAATAAGATGCAGTACAAGCAGGATAACCCTCTGTTTACAGATATTGGTTTATAAAAAACTAGTGTGAACAGATGGCTTAGGTTTGTATAAATATTCATATTTTCCACATACTAACTCCAAAGCTAATATATAGCAAAAAGAGCGGCTTTATTGATTTGAACAGACATAGATTAATAAAGCTGCCGGCCCAAATATAGCATTGGAGGAAAGCAGATTATGAAAGCGACAGGCATTGTAAGAAGAATCGATGATTTGGGGAGAATTGTCATTCCCAAAGAAATCAGAAGAACGCTTCGCATCCGGGAGACAGACCCGCTTGAAATATTTACCGATAAAGAGGGTGAGATTATCTTAAAAAAATATTCACCCATCGGAGAGCTGGGGGCTTTTGCCAAAGAGTATGCGGAGTCGCTTGCGCAGACAACAGGGCATACCGTCTGCGTTTCGGACCGCGACCAGATTATTGCGGCAGCAGGTCCGGATAAAAAGGACATGATAAAAAAGAATATCACGAAAAAAATGGAGCAGCTTTTAGATAACAGAAGCACACTTGTTGCGGCAAGCGGGGACAGGGAGTTTGTGCCGGTTGCGGAGAATCTGGAAGAAGAATATAAGGAACAGGCATTAAGTCCGATTATCTGTGCCGGGGATGTACTCGGAGCAGTGATTATTACGACAAAAGACGGTAAAATACATTTTACGGATACTGAAAAAGCACTGGCTGCTGCAGCAGCTGATTTTTTAGGAAGACAGATGGAATCTTGATTGTGGAATTTAAGGGAGTATAAAAAACAGATGAAAAATCAAGAGTATTTAAAAGAAACGTATGAATGGAAGGACCTGCTGGCAATTGTGCATAAGCTGCGCCAGCCGGATGGCTGTCCGTGGGACAGCACGCAGACCTATGAGAGCATGAAAAAATGTGTCACCGATGAAGCCGCAGAGGTTGTGGAAGCCGTAGACAACGAGGATTTTATCAATTTGAGGGAAGAACTCGGCGATTTAATGCTTCAGGTGCTGATGTATGCGGAAATTGCGCAGGAACGGCAGGAATTTACACTGGATGATGTTATTGACGAGCTGGCAAAGAAACTGGTCAGAAGACATCCGAATGTATTTGGCGATGAAGAAATGTCAAGGACACCCGGTGAAGGATTAAGCGTGTGGAAACGCGTTAAAAAAGAAGAAAAGCTGGGACGGTTAAAAGAGTACGAAAAGATGTATGAACAGGGGAAAATCCCTTTAAAGGCACTTGAAAAACAGCGGGAGAAATGCCGCATTTTAGAGGCACAGGAAGGCGCAGAGTAGGCGTGCGTTGGCATTTTTACTAAATTTTTGACGGGATTTCATTACAAAACCCTTGAAATGCCGTGAAAATGCCTAAAATAGGCGGTTTGTATTGACAAAAGCTGTAAAAAAGTTTATAAATGATTTTGTTGGGGAAATCCAATAGAAATATACTGATTGAGGAGAGAAATTCACATGAATAAGACTGAGTTAGTTGCAGCAATTGCTGACAAGACTGAATTATCTAAAAAAGACAGCGAAAAGGCATTAAAGGCATTTATCGATGTTGTAGGCGAAGAATTAAAGAAGGGCGAAAAAATCCAGTTAGTTGGTTTCGGTACTTTTGAAGTAACTGAAAGAGCAGCAAGAACAGGTAAGAACCCACAGACAGGCAAGGAAATTAAGATTGCAGCCTGCAAGGCACCTAAGTTTAAGGCTGGTAAGGCTTTAAAGGATGCTGTAAACGCTTAATTTAAGGCAAAAGAGAATCTAAGGCTGCCGTGCCGCCGATTGTATAATCGCGGGTGCGGCAGTTTTTTCATATGTGCGCCTGGCGGGGCTGCCGCCGGGATACAGCAAAAAGGAGCAGCGATGAGATTAGATAAATATTTAAAGGTATCCAGACTGATTAAGCGCCGTACCGTGGCAAATGAGGCGTGTGATGCGGGCAGGGTTGTGATTAACGGAAAAGTGGCAAAGGCATCGGCAGATGTAAAAGCCGGTGACGTGATTGAAATCGCATTTGGTAATAAGTCTGTGAAAGTCCGTGTAACCGATGTAAAGGATACTGTCAAAAAAGAAGAAGCAGCAGATATGTTTGAATATCTGTAGGCGGTTCTGAAATCATGCGGGCAGACATATACTGATACAATCAAGTATCAGGATGGAGACCGTTATGGAAGAAAAAGTAAAACAGAAGCGTCTGCACAAAATGCACATGGAAAACCGCAATAAGCTGGAAATGACGGGTATCGTCGATGTCATTTCTTTTGATTTAAATAAAGTTATTCTGGAATCCGACTGCG
>QWCY01009014.1_pt1 | contig 14476 bp, 11 predicted proteins | sample 1972631 | NCBI WGS metagenome assembly QWCY01 (sample SAMN09866696, study PRJNA288562) | Human gut metagenome isolate pre1_stool, whole genome shotgun sequencing... | isolation source: gut | host: Homo sapiens | place: USA: California
GCCAATGGTATTTTCTATTGTAATCTGTTATTGTATTTTCCGGCACTTCTGCGCATGGCAGGCTTTACGATGACAGAAAGCTATGCTTTCTATTGCATAGGACTTAATATTGCTACGGCAGCGATAGCCTGGTACTGCTTTAACGGAATATTCAAAGACCGGATCATAGGCCTGGTCTGCAGCGCATTGTATACTTTATCCATATTCAGATTTTTTAAACTGGTAATGGTAGGAGCTGTAGGAGAGGGAAGCGCCTATACGTTTCTGCCGCTGGTGGTATACGGAATTTATCTTGTCTTTGAAAAAGATGTGGAAGACAGAGAGTTTCATAAAAGCTGGATCATTTTGGGACTGGGATATGCCGGATTGATCCAGACCCATGTACTGACCTGTGAGATTACGGCATTGTTCACAGTGCTGTTCTGTCTGATTTATATCCGCAGAGTATTTACATGGCCAAGATTCCGGCAGCTTGTATGTGGAGCATTTTTTGCGCTGGGATTAAGCCTGTGGTATCTGGTACCGTTTGTTGACTATTATTTGACACAGGATGTCAGGATACGCCATGCATCGGCGAGAACTATCCAGGACAGAGGAACCATTTTTGCGCAAATATTACAGCAGTTCTGGTTCAGCAGAATTCCGGAATCCATGGAAGGCAAGGCAGGGGATTTACTGAATCCTATTGGGGTAGGATTGTTTCTGGTAATAGGAATGATGATTTTCTGGCTGCTGTTATTTTTGGGAGATTTGCAAAAACAAAAAGAGGCTGAGAAGAGCTTTGCGATAAAGGCAGCAGGATTCGGATGCCTTGCATTATGGATGTCCACAAATTCCTTTCCCTGGGATAACATTCAGAAAATTTCCGGCATTGCAGCGACATTGGTGAGCAGTCTGCAGTTCCCCAATCGTTTTCTGGGATGGGGTACGGTTCTGTTGGTGACGGTAACGGGATATGTGATTCGATATTTTCAGAACAACCGGAAAATCTTCTATCAGATGAGTCTGATCACGGCAGTAGTGTCTTTGTCTGCATCCTATCTGTTTATGATGGATTCGGGAGTACAGGAGAGGGACGTTACATTATATAATCAGGAAAGTATGGGATTTGGTTACATCTCCGGAGAAGAGTATCTGATCTATGGAACGGACAGCACAAAGCTGACTTTTGCAAGACCGGAAGCCAATGAGAATATTCAGATCGCAGACTATGAAAAGAGCGGTTTAAATATAAGCTTTTCCTGCAGGAATGATTCGCCCCGGGAGGAAATAGTAACACTTCCGGTTCTCATGTATAAGGGATATGCAGCCAGGGATGACAAAGGAGAAGTATTGGAGATCACAGACGATGGTGGACATATTTTGCAAGTGTGCATTCCGGGTGGATATGCCGGAACAGTCAGAGTGCGTTTTGTGGAACCGTGGTATTGGAGAACGGCGGAACTGGTTACTTTGATCACAGCAGCGGGTATCGTGTTTTTCGGGATTCGGAAGAGGAGACAGAGATGAAAAAGAAATGGATTTTATTAGCGGAAGGGCTTCTCTTAGCGGTTCTGTTCGTGCTGTCTTTTGGGGGATCGGATATTGTATTTGAGGCAGATCATCAGCAATTGTATCGGGTGGAAGAAACAGGGGGGATCGTCAGCAAAGATTTTGCATTGAACCCGGGAGTATATCGCATCATAGTAGAGTCGGATATTGCAAATGGCGGAATCGGAAGCGGAATGGAGATCAGTCTGGAAGCGGAGGAGACCACTTTTCGTGCGATCAGGGGCAACCGGGCAACTTTGCCTGCAGATACAGAGCATAAAAGGATTACCTATTATGTGGCAGATACGGTTGATGCAGCACATCTGCAGATACAGCCATTTTCGGAGGGAGGAAATGTTTCCTATGAGTTGAAAGTAGAGAAGACAACCGCCGGAAGAAGGATTCTTTTTGTAATAGTGCTGGTTTTTTTTGCCTGTCTGGATGGAATTGCGATATTCCGCAGAAAAGTATTGTGTAAAGAAGTGAGCGGACAGAAAAAATGGATCAACTGTGCAATGGTGGGAATCTGGATGATAGCCTGTATCCCCTTGCTGGTGGATTATCTTGTTCTGGGGACTGACAGTGTACAGTGCCTGAGAGAAACAGAGTATATGCTTCAGGGAGAATGGGGAAGGATTCCGGCAGCCCATTTACTATATTTATGGATTCCGGCAGGAATGCGGTGGATTGGATTTCCGGTCGCAACATCTTATAAGATCATGATAGCATTTTTATCCGGAGCTGCACTTGCATTGCTTTATTTCCTGTTTTCCAAATGGGGAAAGGATGCGCGACTGGTGTTGGCGGCAGCAGCTTTTGGTATATGGAATCCTCTGGCGGTGAAGACCTTATATGTAATGGGAAATCCCGGAAAGTTTGTTGTCTGTGTGTTGGGATATGCAGTACTGGGCAGTGTGGTATGGATACTTCTTCAAAAAAGAAAAAGCCAGAACAAAATTTCCCCTTGGATCGTGTTTGCGGTACTGTTAATACTTGTTTTACAGGTGGTATATTATGAAAATACCATTATACTGCAATCGGATGTTCAGTACTGGTACAATGAAGAACCTTTCATGACAGGAGAATAACAGATGGAAAGTACTTTTATCATATTGACCCAGATTATTACCTTTGGAACCGCATGGAGTATGTTCCATTGCGTTTTAAAGAGAAAAAAGAAAGACTGGTTTTCACTGGTGGGGGCATTAGGGTATCTGTTGCTGCCTTATCATGTATATGTGGTAACGGAAAGTGTGGATCGGTCACAGATTCTGATATGGATGGTGGTGCCGATCCTGGCAGCGTCTCTGGTAAAAATGTCGGATACGGAGAAAATGTTCTGGAAGACAGGCTACGGATTGACCGCAGTACTGGCCCTGGGGATTATCGGAAGACTGGATGGCGTAGCCGCGTTGACGCTTTTGTTCCTGATCTGCGTGGGTGGTATCTGCCGGAGACAATGGCAATATCCGGTGATCGGAATTCTGGGAGTTGCCATGGCATACCCCACCTATATGACGTGGAAACGCTGGCTGTTCGACGGGTCCTTTGCGGAGAGCGGATTGGAATATACCAGCATCATGGAGCAGGGATACAGTATCGGCGGTCTGTTCAGTACTTATTTTTATAGGAACGGGCACCCCGGAATGGGAATTCTGCTGCTTGGCTGTCTGTTGTTTTTGCTCTATCAAAGCTTTGTAAAAGGAAAAAAGATATGCGCCAAAAATGATCATATCTGGCTGGGAGCGGCGGCATTGCTCACTGTAATGTCTCTGCGGTATTTCCCGTGGGATTTTGTACAGAGAATGGGAAGCTGGGCACTGGGGCTGGTAACGCTGATCGGGACTCCAGCGGTGTTTTTCGGTTACGCCCAGATACTGTTGTGTGTGTGGAGCATTGAAAAATGCGGTGCAGTTTTACGGTTGACAGACAGAACAGCAAGGATGCGGGAAGGCACTGTCAAAAAGAATGGAGAAAAGTAGCATGGAAAGCAGGGAAGAGGAAAAAGAATCCCGGAGGAAAGTATTGTGGAAGATATTTGTGTCTACGCTGTATCTGAGCGCTTTTACTTTCGGTGGAGGTTACGTTATCGTTACTCTGATGAAAAAGAAATTCGTGGATGAATACCATTGGATCGGAGAAGACGAAATGCTGGATCTGGTGGCCATCGCCCAGTCTTCGCCCGGCGCAATCGCAGTCAACGGAGCCATCGTGGTAGGGTACAAGCTGTTGGGATCCCGGGGGCACTGGTGGCGATCCTCGGCACGATTCTGCCGCCCTTTGTGATTATAGCGGCAATATCTGTCTGCTACAATGTGTTCCGCAGTAACTTCTTCGTGGCGCAGATGCTGTCTGGGATGCAGGCAGGAGTGGGAGCGGTGATCGCTTCCGTGACCTATGATATGGGCGCTCCCATCGTAAAGGAAAAAGATCCTATGTCACTTGTCATTATGCTGGGAGCTTTTTTGGCAGCATGTATTCTGGAGATCAATGTGGTCTACATTGTGATCGTCTGCGGACTGATTGGTTTGGTCCGGACACTTCTTTCCAAAAGGAGGTCTGGAAAATGATCTATCTGCAATTATTTTTAAGTTTTCTGCAAATAGGAATGTTCAGCTTCGGCGGCGGTTATGCGGCCATGCCTCTGATCCAGGGACAAGTAGTCACGACTCACGGATGGCTGACCATGTCGGAATTCACGGATCTGATCACGATATCACAGATAACACCGGGCCCCATTGCAGTGAATTCCGCCACCTTCGTGGGACTGAAGATTGCCGGGATTCCCGGAGCTGTGGTGGCAACGGTCGGGTGTATTCTGCCGTCCTGCATTATTGTGACGATCCTGGCAAGACTATACCTGAAGTATCGTAATCTGGATCTGTTGCAGGGAGTATTAAAGTCTCTGCGTCCGGCAGTGGTGGCCATGATCGCATCAGCAGGGATCCTGATCCTGAAAAATGCGTTCTGGGGAAGCGGAGGGACGATTTCCCTGACGGGTACGGAGTGGAGCATGGTGGTGATCTTCGGAATCTGTGTGTTGCTGCTTCGGAAAACGAAACTGAATCCCATCTGGGTCATGGTACTGGCGGGTGTCATGAAGGTGGGAATCTCCGCAATGACAAATGTTTTGTAATGTAATAGGAAAATGAGGGCCTCAAAATGTCCGCAAAGAAAATACACTTGTCTCTATATGAGAAATACTATATAATAGCACATAGTGTGTACAATGAAGTACATGTATACATCAGAAAAAAGGGAAAGAAGAGTGTAAGTATGAAAAAACTATTTGAAAAGTGGAACAGCATCAGCCTGATCCTGCGTATCGTATGTGGTCTGGTCATTGGTGTGATTCTGGGACTGGTCGTGCCGCAGGCAACCGGTATTGCCATTCTGGGAGATGTTTTTGTAGGTGCCCTGAAGGCCATTGCGCCTTTGTTGGTATTCTTCCTGCTGATCAGTGCCTTGTGTCATGCAGGGAAGAGCCATGGCGGCATCATTAAGACCGTTATTATTATGTACATGTTCAGTACCTTTCTGGCAGCGCTGGTAGCCGTGATCGCCAGCCGGTTATTCCCCGTGACACTGACACTGGCAGACGCAGCCACCGATATGGCAGCGCCGGACGGTATCGTGGAAGTACTGAAGACTCTGTTAATGAATATGGTAGCCAATCCGGTATCCTCTCTGTTAAATGCCAACTATATTGGTGTTCTGACCTGGGGTGTGATCATCGGTGTCGGTATGAGAGCAGCCAATGATACCACCAAGAAAGTACTGGATGACATTTCCAACGGTCTGTCCCAGGTAGTCAGCTGGATCATCAGTATGGCTCCCTTCGGAATCTTAGGTCTGGTATTCAGCTCCATTTCTTCCAACGGACTGGAGATATTCTCCGAATACGGAAAACTTCTGTTAGTACTGGTAGGTTCCATGCTGTTTATCTACTTTGTGACCAACCCGATCATCGTGTTCTGGTGTATCCGCAAGAACCCGTACCCGCTGATCTTCAAGTGCCTGAAGAAGAGTGCCATTACTGCGTTCTTCACCAGAAGCTCCGCAGCCAATATTCCTGTGAATATGAAGGCCTGTGAAGAGTGGGGAATGGATAAGGATACCTATTCCGTAACCATCCCGCTGGGAGCTACCATTAACATGGACGGTGCAGCCATCACCATTACCGTAATGACACTGGCAGCGGCAAATACTCTGGGGATTCACGTAGACTTCTTAAGCGGTATCGTGCTGAGTATTCTGGCAACCCTGGCAGCCTGCGGTGCATCCGGCGTGGCAGGAGGATCCCTGTTACTGATCCCTATGGCATGTTCGTTGTTTGGAATTTCCAACGACATTGCCATGCAGATCGTAGGTGTCGGCTTCATCATCGGTGTCATCCAGGATTCTGTGGAGACCGCACTGAATTCTTCCTCCGACCTGTTACTGTCCGCATCCGCAGAGTTCAGACAGTGGAGACTGGAAGGCAAAGAGATCAAATATTAAAAAATAGTCTGAAAATCATAACAGGCAGTCAGAAAGCTGTTATCCGATCGTGGGTAGCAGCTTTTCTGCAACTAAAAACTTTGGCGATTTGACGCGGTGATTTCTTGACATATTGTATGAGAAAAAGTACAATTAAGACAAAAGTACTCTACGGTACGCAAAACAAAATAAGGATAAAAGGGATGGTGCACTATGGGGAAAACGATCAAAGGGTAAATTACGATGCAGACGGAACTGGCGGATGCGGTGGCCGGAGTGAATAAGAACCTTCAGGAGATCACCTATTCCAGTGAAAATATGTCTACAGAGACCAAGGGCATATTACAGAGCATCGGCAAACTTCAGCAGAATATGCGGCAGTTCCGTGTCTGAGTAAGTTTGGAGGGAAATTATGTGGCAGCCACAGGAAGACAATACGTGCCTATTTGAAGAAGATGAAAGAGAAGGCGGGACAGTGAGAGATCACTGTCCTGTTTTTCTATAGAAAAATGCTTGAATTTCTGGCAGAAGCGGGGCCCGGGAGGGTTGACAGTTATCGGGAAAAAAAGTATCATATATAAGATATTGAGCTAAAATTGCGGGAAAGGCAATTTGCAGATATAAAATATACGAGCGGAAGGGTAGAAAACCATGGCACTTAGCAAGAAGCCCACAACGGGCATGAAAGATATCCTGCCGGAGGAGATGCAGATCCGCGATTATGTGATCAGCGTCATCAAGGATACCTACGGCAAATTCGGTTTTACTTCCATTGAGACTCCCTGTGTGGAAAATATTGCGAACTTAAGCAGTAAGCAGGGCGGTGACAATGAGAAGCTGATCTTCAAAATCTTAAAGCGCGGTGAGAAACTGAATGTAGCAGCTGCGACCACCGAGGAAGAGGTAGTCGACAGTGGGCTGCGTTATGACCTGACGGTACCGCTGGTACGTTATTATTCCAATAATGCGGCATCCCTGCCTTCTCCTTTTAAGGCATTGCAGATGGGCAATGTATGGAGAGCGGACAGACCTCAGAGAGGAAGATATCGTCAGTTTATGCAGTGTGATATCGATATTCTGGGAGAACCTTCGAATCTGGCGGAGATCGAACTGATCCTTGCAACGACCACCACATTGGGTAAGCTGGGATTCAAGAATTTCCAGATCCGTATCAATGAGCGCCGTATCCTGAAGGCAATGGCTGCTTATAGCGGATTCCCCGAAGAGTCCTATGACAGCGTATTTATCACTCTGGACAAGATGGACAAGATCGGTCTGGAAGGCGTGGAAGCTGAGCTTTTGGAGAACGGTTTTGATAAGACATGTGTAGACAAGTATCTGGAACTGTTCAAGGGTCTGGAGAGTGCAGAGGATGGTGTGGCTTATCTGGCGGATACCCTGGAAGGATTCTTAGAGCCCGAGATCGCCCAGAGCCTCAGAGAGATCATGGACAGCGTCAAAGCCACCAAGGCTTCTGATTTCGAAATTGTCTTCGATGCCACTCTGGTAAGAGGTATGTCCTATTACACCGGAACTATTTTTGAGATCGCCATGCCGGAATTCGGCGGCAGCTGCGGCGGTGGTGGACGTTATGACAAGATGGTAGGCAAGTTCACCGGCAATGATGTACCCGCCTGTGGATTTTCCATCGGTTTCGAGCGTATCATCATGCTGCTCATGGAGAGAGGATTCAAAGTTCCTACGAGACCGAAGCAGGTAGCATACCTGATCGAAAAGGGCGTCAGTGGTGAAAGACTGTGTGAAGTGATCGCACAGGCCCAGGAAGCCCGTAAGGACGGTACTCAGGTACTGGTAGCCCGCATGAACAAGAATAAGAAATTCCAGAAAGAACAGCTGAACAAGGAAGGCTACGAAGAATTCGTGGAATTCTATAAAGAAGAATTAAAGAGATAAAAAGCAACAGACGAAGGAGCAAAAGCAATGATTCAGTCCAGAACCCATAATTGTAATGAACTTCGGATCGGCAACGTTGGCGAGAGAGTCACACTGGTCGGCTGGTTCGAGAACATGAGAAAAGTCAGCAAGAATCTCGGATTTGTCATTTTGCGTGATTTCTACGGAACCACTCAGCTGGTAGTAGAGACCGAAGAGATGATGAACGTGATGGATGGCATCAACAAGGAGTCCACCATCTCCGTGGAAGGTGTGGTAAGAGAGCGTTCCAGCAAGAATGCCAATCTGCCTACCGGAGAGATCGAAGTAGTGCCCGACAAGATCGAGATTTTAGGTAAGTGTATCTACAATGCACTTCCTTTTGAAATCAATCAGTCCAAGGATGCAGACGAGAATGCCCGTCTGAAATACCGTTATCTGGATCTGAGAAATCCGAACATGAAGAAGAACATCGTGATGAGAAGTCAGATCGTGGCAGAGCTGCGTCAGAGAATGTATGCTCTGAACTTCATGGAGATCACCACCCCTATTCTGACCTGTTCTTCCCCGGAAGGTGCGAGAGATTATCTGGTTCCTGCCAGAAATCATCCCGGCAAGTTCTACGCTTTGCCCCAGGCACCCCAGCAGTTCAAGCAGATACTGATGGCTTCCGGTTTTGACCGTTATTTCCAGATCGCTCCCTGCTTCCGTGATGAGGATGCGAGAGCAGACCGTTCTCCCGGAGAGTTTTATCAGCTGGATATGGAGATGGCCTTCGCTTCTCAGGAAGATGTATTCTCCATCGTAGAGCAGGTACTTCCTCCCGTATTTGAAAAGTACGGTATTTATAAAAATGCTTCCAAGGCTCCGTTTGTACGGATCCCTTATCTGGAGGCTATGGACAAGTATGGTTCCGACAAGCCGGATCTGCGTATCGATCTGGTACTGACCGATGCCACCGAGGTAATGCAGGGCTGTGGCTTTGCTGCTTTCGAAGGTCAGACGGTAAAGGCTATCGTGGTGGATGGCTTCACTGCTACCCGTAAGCAGATCGATGCTATCTGCGCAGAGGTAGAAGTACAGACCGCGCGCAAGGGATTCTGGTTCCGTGTAGACGAGAACGGAGAGTTCGTAGGCGGTATCTCCAAGTTCTTGCAGGATCGCAAGGAAGAAGTCATCAAGGCTCTCGGCCTTAAGAACGGTGACTTTGTAGGGCTTGCCGCAGGCAAGAAGCTGGAAGCGCAGAAGACAGCAGGTGTATACAGAAAGCTGCTGGGTGCAGCCAGCGAGAAACATATGAAGAAGGATTGCTACGAGTTCTGCTGGATTGTGGATTTCCCGATGTATGAGATCGGTGAAGAGTCCGGCGAACTGGAATTCTGTCATAATCCGTTCTCCATGCCCCAGGGCGGTATGGATGCGCTGAACAATCAGGATCCTCTGGAGATTCTGGCATACCAGTACGATCTGGTCTGCAACGGCGTAGAGCTGTCCTCCGGCGCAGTGAGAAACCATGATCCTGAGATTATGATCAAGGCATTCGAACTGGTAGGCTTAGGCGAAGCCGATGTGAAGGCAAAGTTCCCTGCCATGTACAATGCATTCTGTTACGGAGCACCTCCTCATGCAGGAATCGCTCCCGGCGTAGACCGTATGATCATGTTGATCTGTGGTGAGGAAAGCATCCGTGAGATCATTCCTTTCCCCATGAACAAGAATGCCATGGACATTATGATGGGAGCACCGGGTACGGTAGAGCAGAAGCAGTTGGATGAACTGCATCTGGCCATCACCGCCAAGCCGGAAGAATAATAATGAGGCTGTCGCACGATTTCTGTGTGACAGCCTTTATGTTGGGTATATATGGCAATTTGTCAGGAGAAGAATATGGCTGTAGGAATTTATGTATTGCATCTGCACCCAGGCGAGGAAGAAATCAGGCGGACATTCCTGCGGGAAGCTGCAGAATATGTGGATCCGGTGCGGTGTAAGAAGGTACAACGGCTGAAAAGCACCGGAGCAAAGGCAGCCAGTCTCGGCGCGGGAATGCTGTTGCAGAAGATGGCTCTGGATCTGATAGACGGTACGGAGAATACCGGAATCCTGTTTCTGGAAGAGGATGAGCTGCTTGCGGTGTTACAGGAGCGGATGCACCGGGACAAGGCGGGGGCGTTATCCTTTTCCTACGAATATGGAGAACTGGGGAAGCCACAGATCGTGAATATCCCGAAAAAATTCAATCTGTCTCATTCCGGAGACTATGTGGTCTGCGCGGTAGGAGACGGAGAAGTGGGAGCGGACATTCAGAAATGGGTTCCCTATAAGGAACGGACGGCAGAGCGTTTTTTTGCGCCAACGGAATGGAAACTGCTGCAGGAACTGCCTGCGTCACAGCGCACGGAACTGTTTTACCGATTGTGGAGCAGAAAAGAAGCCTACGGCAAATACACCGGCCAGGGGATCGGCAGTGCAGTGGGAGAAGATTTCTCCGACGAACAGAACTGGCAGGAAAAGCAGATATGTTTCCGGGAACGGGTTCTGGAGGATAGCTATTCGCTGGCGGTCTGTTACGGAACAGCAGAAGCGTAAAAAGAAAGGAACGGGAAAGCTGTAAAGGGATAGGAAGCATGAAAAGCAGATGCGCATTACATGGAAAGCGCGAAGAAATGAGGACTTTATGAAAAGATTAATGATGTATCTGAAAGATTATAAGAAAGAGTCCATACTGGCACCACTGTTCAAACTGCTAGAAGCATTTTTCGAACTGATGGTTCCTCTGGTAATGGCAAATATTATTGACTATGGTATTTCCAACCGGAATATGGGTTATATCGGGAAAATGGGACTGCTCTTGTTACTCCTTGGTGTAGTGGGACTGGCATCGTCCATTACTGCACAGTTTTTCGCAGCCAAGGCGGCAGTGGGGGTATCCACCAAACTGCGGCAGGCATTGTTTGACCATATTGAGGATCTGAGCTTTACGGATATTGATAAGGCGGGAACTTCCACCATGATCACCCGTATGACCAGTGATGTGAACCAGGTGCAGTCCGGTATCAACATGACACTGCGTCTGTTCTTACGTTCCCCGATCATTGTCTTTGGTGCCATGATCATGGCATTCACCATTGATGTGAAATGTGCCCTGATCTTTGTAGTGGCGATTCCTTTGTTGTCCATTGTGGTATTCGGTATTATTTTATCCACAATCCCTATGTACAAAAAGGTGCAGTCCAGGCTGGATCAGGTATTGGGCATCACCAGAGAGAATCTGACCGGTGTCCGTGTCATCCGTGCATTCCATCAGGAAGCGAAGGAAGAAGAGCGATTCCGGGAGAACAATGAGGCATTGTCCGCCATGCAGATCTTCGTAGGTAAGATCAGTGCCTGCATGAATCCTGTGACCTATGTCATCGTAAACGGTGCTATCATTGCCCTGATCTATACCGGTGCGGTACAGGTCAATATCGGTAACTTAAGCCAGGGTGAGGTGGTAGCGATCATCAACTATATGAACCAGATACTGGTAGAGCTGGTAAAGCTGGCAAACCTGATCGTGACCATGACCAAGGCGTTGGCCTGTGCAGAACGTGTAGCTTCCGTTTTCGATATTGGCGCAGATGCTGTATATGTGGGAGTACAGGATCAGAAACTGGCGGATAAGGTAGATAAGAGCGCACCTTTCTTAGACTTCAAACATGTATCCCTGACTTATCAGGGAGCCGGAGCACCTACTTTGCAGGATATGAACTTCACCGTAAACCGTGGCGATACCGTAGGTATCATCGGAGGTACCGGTTCCGGTAAGACCTCCCTGGTGAACCTGATCCCTGGTTTCTACCCGGCGACAGAAGGTGAGATCCTGTTGGAAGGCAGAGATATCCGGACCATGAGTGATGAGGAACTGCGCGGACGTATCGGCGTCGTACCGCAGAAGGCAGTCCTGTTCAAGGGAACGATCCGCAGCAACCTCCAGTGGGGCAAGCCAGACGCTACCGAAGAGGAGATGTGGAAAGCACTGGAACTGGCACAGGCATCGGAAGTGGTAGACGGTAAGCCCGGAAAGTTAGATGCAACTGTGGCACAGAACGGTAAGAACTTCTCCGGTGGACAGAGACAGCGTCTGACGATCGCAAGAGCCTTGGTCAGAAATCCCGAGATTCTGATCCTGGATGACAGTGCCTCCGCACTGGACTACGCAACGGATGCAAAACTCCGTGCAGCAATCCGGACTTTGGAAGATAAGACCACAACCTTTATCGTATCCCAGCGCGCCTCCACGATCCGCCATGCGGACAAGATCATCGTTCTGGATGATGGAGAGATCGCAGGTATGGGAACCCATGATGAGTTGTTAAAGGACTGCACCGTATATCAGGAGATTTATTATTCCCAGTACCCTGAACAGAGAGGAGGTGTTCGGTAATGCAGAAGAAAAATAACAAAGAGACGATGAAGCGGGTATTGAAATATATCCGGAAATATACACCGGCACTGGTACTCTCCCTACTGTTAGCAGGCCTGACCGTGTTACTGACCTTATATATCCCTATCCTCACCGGTAATGCGGTGGATCTGATCATCGGCGAGGGACAGGTGGATATGCCCGACATCTTTGCCATTATGAAAAAAATCGCTATCGTCATGATCATCACGGCAGTAGGCCAGTGGGTTATGAACACCTGCAACAACTATATTACCTATCATGTGATCCGGGATATCCGTACGGATGCTTTTGCGAAGCTGGAGATCCTGCCCTTAAAATATCTGGATGCCCATGCTTACGGTGATATCGTGAGCCGTGTTATTGCGGACGTGGATACTTTCGCAGACGGTCTGCTGATGGGATTTACCCAGCTGTTCACCGGTGTACTGACGATCCTGTGTACGCTGGGCTTCATGTTGGTGACCAATGTGCCCATCACACTGGTAGTAGTATGTATCACTCCGGTATCCTTCCTGGTGGCAAAATTCATTGCAACCAAGACCTACTCCATGTTCAAGGAGCAGTCCGAGACCAGAGGCGAGCAGACCTCCCTGATAGAGGAAATGATCGACAACCAGAAGATCGTAAATACCTTTTCCAGAGGAGAAGCGGTGAAGAGCAAGTTTGGAGAGATCAACGGCAGATTGCAGAAATGCTCTCTGAAAGCTATCTTTTTCTCCTCCATTACGAACCCGGCGACCCGTTTTGTTAACAGTCTGGTATATGCCGGTGTCGGTGTGTTCGGTGCGCTCGTAGCGATCAAGGGCGGTATCAGCGTAGGTCGTCTGTCCTGCTTTTTAAGCTATGCGAACCAGTACACCAAGCCCTTCAACGAGATCTCCGGCGTGGTAACAGAATTGCAGAATGCTTTTGTCTGTGCCGGACGTATCTTCGAACTGATCGACGAGGAGCCTCAGGTGCCCGATGCTGCGGATGCAAAAGTATTAGAAGAGGCTCAGGGCAACGTAGATCTGAAGGATGTATATTTCCAGTATGTACCGGAGAAGAAGCTGATCCAGAACTTTAACCTGCAGGTAAAACCCGGGCAGAGAGTTGCTATCGTAGGCCCTACCGGATGCGGTAAGACCACCGTCATCAATCTGCTGATGCGTTTCTACGATGTGAACTCCGGCTCCATTAAAGTGGACGGCACAGATATCCGGGATATCACCAGAGGAAGTCTCCGTACCAATTACGGTATGGTGCTGCAGGAGACCTGGTTACGTTCCGGCACTATCCGTGACAACATCTGCATGTCATCGCAGCAGCCAAGGCATCCCATGCCCATAGCTTTATCAAGCGACTGCCCCAAGGGTATGACACCGTGATCACCGAAGACGGCGGCAGCCTGTCCCAGGGACAGAAACAGCTTCTGTGTATCACCAGAGTTATGCTGTGCCTGCCTCCCATGCTGATCCTCGATGAGGCAACCTCCTCCATCGATACCCGTACCGAGATCAAGATCCAGAACGCATTCGCCAAAATGATGGAAGGCCGCACCAGCTTCATCGTAGCCCACAGACTTTCCACCATCCAGAGCGCTGATGTCATCCTGGTAATGAAAGACGGAAACATCATCGAACAGGGCAACCATGAGACCCTGCTGGCAAAGGGCGGTTTCTACGCGAATCTGTATAATAGCCAGTTTGCCGTGTAACGAGACATGCAAAGGCAAGGAAACTACCACTCAATGGGGAGCTTGCTCACCAGGGAGTGGTAGTTTTTTTGACTTTATACGGCGACAGCCGTCATCCGCCGAAAGCCCGATAGAAAAATGTCGAAAAATGTAAAAATATACAAGCACAATAAAAATATTGAAAATAAATTAAAATATTTCGAGAAATGTGTTGACAAATGTACAAGCATGTATTATATTAGACTTAACAAAAGAGAAACGGAACAACCCAACAAAGAAGGTTGGGAGAGAAGTACAAAAGAATCTATAGAAAGAGAGGTATAGTCCACCTAACAAGTAAAGTCCTACCACAGTCTTCCATGATGTACAACTGAATAGAACTACCAAAGAGAACCAATTTACATAGAGAACATCAAGTACACAGAAGAAAAAGTAATGAACAACAGAAGATA
>QWCY01007726.1_pt1 | contig 14449 bp, 10 predicted proteins | sample 1972631 | NCBI WGS metagenome assembly QWCY01 (sample SAMN09866696, study PRJNA288562) | Human gut metagenome isolate pre1_stool, whole genome shotgun sequencing... | isolation source: gut | host: Homo sapiens | place: USA: California
ACGCTTTAGGAAGTTTGGGCTGATAAGCAGCTCTGGCAATTTGTAATGCACTTTTAGTCATATTCTATTATTCTATTTAAAGGTGTATAATTTCATTTATAATTCACGTGCAAATTTCGTTCTTTTTTCGCAAATATGAAAACGTATACAAATAAAAATATTACCTTTACCGCGAATTTAGAATTATGTATTAACTTAAAACATTACATTTATGGCAAGTAGAAGAAATTTAAAGAAAAAAATAACCAATATAGCAAGTGATTTGTTTTTAGTCAGTTTGATGGAAGGTGTTAACCGTGAAGTAGTTTGCAACTCTGTACACAATGTGATCAAACTGATTATACGCATCAGTCACACTGAACCGGGTAACGTAAAAGGTTTCTACAAGAAACTGAATGAGGATTTGAACAAAGAAATAAAAGTGGTTGCAGACGAACTGGCTAAAGCTACAAAAGCATAAGATTTAAGGAATGAAAAAAGCTATTTGTGGTTTTATCTACTACAAACTATTGGGATGGAAGACTAAAGTATCCGTTCCCGATTATGACAAATATATTATCTGTGCCGCACCGCATACCACCAATTGGGATTTGTTCATAGGCAAACTGTTTATGGGAGCTATAGGTCGCGAAACCGGTTTTATGATGAAAAAAGACTGGTTCTTCTGGCCTCTAGGCCCTATTTTCCGCTGGATGGGAGGGATTCCCGTAGACCGTAGCCGCAAGACTTCATTGGTGGACCAGATGATTAAAATTGCCAAATCGAGTCAAAAATTCCATCTGGCTATCACTCCGGAAGGAACACGCAAAGCCAATCCCAATTGGAAGAAAGGGTTTTACTATATTGCGCAAGGGGCCGGTCTGCCTATTATTCTGGTAGCTATCGACTACGAGAAGAAATGCATCACAGCCGAAAAGGTAATACATCCCAGCGGTGATTTGGACAAGGATATGCGTGAAGTCAAATTGTATTATAAGAATTTCAAAGGCAAATATCCTGAAAACTTCAGCATCGGAAAAGTAGAATAACCCTTCCGTTGTAGTTCTTCAGATATGAAAACACTGATTATGCGGATTGTATTTTCACCCGCATAATCAGTGTTATTTGTATCTATTCTCTTGCTATACTCTCATCCCCATCCTCAAAATTATTCTTCTCTATCTTCACATTCCGGGTGTGAAGCAAGCGGAAACGGGATTTGTTATGATGAAAAGCCGGATAATCCGTATTCTGGCGGATCACATTGTTTTTAAAGATCAATCCGTCAATGGATTTTGCAAAAAGGACAGGGCGGTCAAAGGTTTCAAAATAGTTATCTTCAATCACTACTCCTTTTTCTCCTTTTCCACCATGGAAATATTTTTTCTGATGCTCCAAATCGGGAATCTCCGGATAAATAGAGATAACAGCTTCCGTAAACTGGAACATATTAGTCAATGCGTTGATAAAACGATTGTTACGAATCAGCACATTCCGGCAAGCTCCCGTTTCAAACCAGCCGTTACAATCACCGCACAGCAATATGGCTGTTCCTGATGTATGATCAAACAGGTTACGCTCTACCACCGTTTTCAGGGGAGTGCTGAACAGCGTACCGCGTGCACGGTTGTTACGAATGACATTATCCGCAAAATAAACTTCCGGGCACCAGGACAGGTTTTCAATACCGAAACCTTCTTTATCCGTAATCTCCGCATCCAAAGGCTCGGCAAAAGTGATACGATATTCTTTTGCACCTTTCACCGTATCTTTGTCATTGGGCAGGATTTCCTTCACCCGGTTCTTTCCACCGGTCAGTTCCATGGTGGCGGAACGTACAAATTGTACTTCATCGCCATTCACGCCCCATTCGAATCCGTATGCTTGCGGATGCATGTATCGGGCAATCACCGTATGGTCATCAAGGCGTTGCTTGATTTTCAAATAAGTACCATGTACATTAATCGCATCATCCATCATTCCTTCATACAACCCGTTGCGAGAATCAATCTTCCCCCGGCAACTGGAGAAATGGGTAGCATCCGCCTGCGTGGTAAAGTAACGCGGATCCTTATCGCCACGAAGACAAACGCTGAATTCATCCAACGTGATATTTTCACATAACTGGGCCAGCAGTCCCATACCTTCGGCATAATGCACTTTCACATTCTGCAAACGGGTATCTTTATCATTGGACAAGAATATACCCGGAGCAGGACGATAATAAGTACGAAGAGCCACCACTGTCCCCGGTTTCAACCGGGCGTCTTTCCATTGAGGAGCATGGTAGACACGTGGAGAGATTTCCTTCAATCCTTCCATAGGACACCATAAGTCACTGGTGCGGTATACCAGACGCTTTGTCTTTTCTTCAAAAGCGATCCCTCCCTGGGGAGCACTGGACCAGCCTTCACCGTATGCTTCGAAAAAACCTTTCTCATTGATACGGCATTTCACCCATGCGGCAGGTTCAAAAGTAATTCCCTCCTCTCCGCTTTCCAATATCTTGACCTGAGCAATATGAGGAGTCTCAAAATCTATGCTGAAATTACGCAAAGTACAATTCTCTGAACGAAGCAGAGAAAGTGGAAGCATACGCCCATGAAAGATAAAATCGGCGCCCTGTCCGTCCACCGTCAGCCCCTTCCAATCCTCCAAAGGGAAACCTACCGTTTTCGGATTGTCCTGATCATGATTGGAAATATAATACTCACGGACAGCCGCCCCTTCAGGATGGAAATCGTAACGTCCGGATTCAAAAAGCAAAGTGACCTTATCACCCAAAGCAACTTGAGACTTGATGTCTTGTAACGCCTTCTGCAATTTGGGTGAAAGATTCTCGTGTGTGTCCGGTACCAGACCATAATTTCGCATTTCGACTACCTTACTTCCGGCAAAAGCGGAAACAGCCAGCCATACGAAGCAGAAATTAAAGATAATTCGTTTCATTTAGGTTCATTATAGATTAGTTAGAATGACAAAACTAACAAAAATTCCTAACTTCGCAACCATAAATAAAGAAGAAAACAACATGAAAAAGATATTTTTGTCCTTCCTGCTGGTAATGGCAGGAATATCACACACTTTGGCACAAGGGTTAGATGGTAATGTGGAACAACGTCTAAAAGATTTTTTCACCCGGTACGAAACATCTTATGCCAACATAGGTAAGTGTAAATTAGACCGTTATGAAGTAAATCATGACAAAAAAAGGCTGAATGTATATGCCAGCCCCAGCTTCGGCTACCAACCGTTTACCCCCGAAAAGACAGAAGCTATCTACCGGTTACTTAGACAAAGCCTACCCGGTCCTGTAAATTATTACGATATAACCATCTATGCCGATGGCAAATCAATCGAAGACCTGATTCCCAACTATCTGAGAAAGAAACAGGACAAAAGCCGCTTATGGCAACGGACAGATTATAAAGGTGATCCATGGGTAAAAAATATTTCCCGCCCCTTTACTGCCGGCAAAGGACTGGAAGGCAGACACATCGCCCTTTGGCAAAGCCACGGAAAATATTATAAAAAGGACAAGGGATGTTGGGAATGGCAACGTCCCCGACTGTTCTGTACCACAGAAGACTTGTTCACCCAATCATTCGTCATACCTTATATTATACCCATGCTGGAAAATGCGGGAGCCATAGTTTATACCCCTCGTGAACGTGACTGGCAACGCAATGAGGTGATTGTGGATAATGATACCCATCCCCAAGGTTGCATCTATCAGGAGATAAAAAGCCGGAAAGGTAAATGGAAAACCGCCCCCACCCCGGCATTCGCTCAAAAACGATTGGTTTACCGGGACGGACAAAATCCTTTTGAAGAAGGTACAGCCCGCTTTGCCTCCACCGAGAAAAAACCGGAAAAAGCCTTTGCACAATGGATTCCCCATATTCCCGAAACAGGAAAATATGCCGTCTATGTGACTTATCAGACTTTACCCGGAAGTGTGAGTGACGCTAAATATCTGGTTTTCCATAAAGGGGGTGTCACCGAATTTCTGGTCAACCAACAAATAGGGGGAGGAACTTGGGTTTATCTGGGCACTTTTGAATTCGACAAAGGAACCAACGATTACGGTATGGTGGTACTAAGTAATGAGAGCAGACAAAAAGGAGTGGTATGCGCCGATGCCGTCCGTTTTGGCGGAGGAATGGGAAACATATCGCGCGGTGGAAAAACCAGCGGCCTGCCCCGTTATCTGGAAGGGGCACGCTATGCCGCACAATGGTCGGGTTTTCCTTATTCGGTTTACAGTCCCAGCGAAGGTAAGAATGACTATACCGATGATATAAACGCCCGCAGCCGGATAATAAACTATCTCAGCGGAAATTCTGTGTACAATCCAAAGGAGAAGGGATTGGGCGTTCCTTTTGAAATGACCTTGGGAGTGCACAGCGATGCAGGTTTTTCCAAAGCAACAGGATATCTCCGCCCAATTCGGTATCCGGTGGCAACGCCGCAGCCTGTGGAACCGCAATTACAGCGAGACCCGTCTGCCTGCCGTTCCCTCGATGATTCTGGAACTCCTCTCCCACCAGAACTTCGCCGATTTGAAATTGGGGCACGATCCGCGTTTCAAGTTTACCGTAGGACGTTCTGTTTACAAATCCATACTAAAATACCTGAGTACCATGCATGGGACGGATTACGTAGTCCAACCTTTACCGGTAAATAACTTTGCCATTCACTCCGGAAGTAGGAAAAACACCTTCCAACTAACTTGGCAAGCGGTAGACGACCCGTTGGAACCGACTGCCAAAGCTCAACAATACATAGTCTATACCCGTCTGGGACATGGTGGATTTGACAATGGAACGTTAGTACGCGGTACTGAATATACCTTCGAAGCCGAACCGGGACTGGTATATAGTTTCAAAGTAACCGCAGTCAACAAGGGCGGAGAAAGTTTTCCTTCCGAAATCCTGTCAGCCTATCAGGCAAAGAAAAGTAAAGGAACAATCCTGATAGTCAACGAATTCGACCGTTTAAGCGGACCTGCTACCGTAGAATCTCCTTTCTTGCAAGGCTTTGACTTGAATACGGATCCGGGAATACCTTATATAAATACACCCGCCTTCTGCGGAACGCAACAAAGCTTCGACCGCAGCCGCATAGGACGGGAGACTAAAGACGGGCTGGGATATAGCGGCAGCGAACTGGAAGGAATGTTGATAGCCGGAAATACTTTCGATTATCCGTTCATTCATGGAAAAGCCATCCAGGCAGCCGGAGGATACTCTTTTGTATCGTGTAGTGATGAAGCCGTTGAAAATGGTTTTGTCCGGCTGGCAGATTACCCCATTACAGACCTGATATTCGGAGCCGACAGGCGTCCTTTCTCCCACACATTGCAACAGTTGCTCACAACCTATTGTCAAGGAGGCGGCAACCTGATGCTCAGCGGCTCGTATATAGGAAGCAACATGAACAGTCCCACAGCACTGAACTTCACCGAAAACATATTAAAATATAGTTTCGGAGGCAGCATGATAAATTCCACTTCGGGAGAAATATATGGAGCCAACACCCGTTTCAGTATTCCCCGCACTATCAACGAGCAAACATACGCCGTACCCGCTCCCGACTGTCTGACCCCGATAGCCCCTGCTTACTCCGCTTTTGTATATAATCCGGGCAGTTACAGTGCCGGTATCGCCTATAAAGGCAAATATCGGACTTTTGTCCTGGGTTTCCCCTTTGAAAGCATTCAGGGAGTGAAGGAAAGAGCACGGGTAATGAGTGCCATCCTGGGCTTCTTTGGCAGCAAGTGATATTTTTAAACGAAAATAAAAGGGCAAATAAGAGGTTATTTCATAAAAACGCCTAACTTTGTCCGTATAAACCATTAAAATAAAACGACTATGTACACTATACAGACTAATGCCTCCGGCACACGCAGCATGGAAATCTCAGAAGAGAACCTGCAAACTATTGAGAAATATGCTTTATTCCAGCATCTGATAGACAGCAACGGTATCGTGGACGAGTCGGTACTGGACAAACTGAAGCTGAATATCCGCTCACTGATAACCAGCGAGGAAGGAAACAATAAAGAGCTGCTCGACCTTTGTATTGATGTAATTTATCATAATAACATGAAAGCTTTCGGACTTCATCAACTCATTCTGCTTTATATCCAATGGGAGAAAGAGAAAAATAAAGATGAAGAAGAGATATAATAAACAATCTCTGTGTTCTCTGTAGCAAAACAAAAAAACAGTATTTATCATTGAAAGAATACAAACTTACAGACTGGTTGCCGACAACCAAGAAAGAAGTAGAGATGCGCGGATGGAATGAACTGGACGTAATCTTGTTCAGCGGTGACGCCTACGTAGATCATCCTTCATTTGGTCCGGCAGTAATTGGAAGATTATTAGAGGCGCAAGGTTTGAAAGTGGCCATTGTGCCTCAACCCAACTGGCGTGATGACCTGCGCGATTTTAAGAAGCTGGGACGTCCACGCCTCTTTTTCGGTGTGTCCGCCGGATGTATGGACAGCATGGTAAACAAATACACTGCCAACAAGCGTTTGCGCAGCGAGGATGCTTATACTCCCGACGGCCGCCACGACATGCGTCCCGAATATCCCAGCATCGTTTATACACAGATTTTAAAGAAAATCTATCCCGACGTACCTGTCATTCTGGGAGGTATAGAGGCATCTTTGCGCCGTGTCACCCATTATGACTACTGGCAGGACTGCCTGCGTAAATCAATCCTGATAGATTCCGGAGCCGATTTATTGATCTATGGAATGGGCGAGAAGCCGATTACGGAACTTTGCAAGAGAATGAAAGAAAGCAAAGACAGTCAGGACGGAGCCCATCTACCCTTACAAAAGGATATTCCCCACGATATACCACAAACGGCTTACCTTATCCGTAAGAAAGGATCAGTTCCGTCCGAGCACTCTGTAATTGAGTGTGTGAACGAAAAGCCAGATATCATCCTACACTCTCATGAAGCATGCCTGAAAGATAAAAAGAAACAAGCCGAAAACTTCCGCTTCATTGAAGAGGAAAGCAACAAGTACGAAGCCTCCCGCATCTTGCAAGATACAGGCAATGAAACAGTAGTAGTCAATCCGCCTTATCCTCCAATGAGCCAAGGCGAACTGGATCATTCTTTTGATTTGCCCTATACGCGTATGCCTCATCCTAAATATAAAGGAAAACGCATTCCCGCATTCGACATGATTAAATTCTCGGTCAATCTGCACCGTGGTTGTTTTGGCGGATGCGCCTTTTGTACCATTTCCGCCCATCAAGGGAAATTTATTGTAAGCCGAAGTAAAGAGAGTATCTTAAGAGAAGTGAGAGCCATAACTGAAATGCCTGATTTCAAAGGCTATCTGAGTGACTTGGGAGGACCTAGCGCCAACATGTATGCCATGCGTGGTAAAGATGAGAAAATTTGCCGGCGATGCAAACGGCCGTCATGTATCCATCCCAAAGTATGTCCCAATTTGAACACGGACCATCGCCCCTTATTGGATATTTATCATTCGGTAGACGCACTTCCCGGTATCAAGAAAAGCTTTATCGGAAGCGGTGTACGCTATGACCTGTTACAATATCAAAGCAAAGATCCGGCAGTAAACCGAAGTACGGCTGAATATACCCGCGAACTGATAGCCCATCATGTCAGCGGGCGCTTGAAAGTGGCTCCGGAACATACCAGCGACCAAGTGCTGCAAATCATGAGGAAACCTTCGTTTTCACAATTTTATGACTTCAAAAAGACTTTCGACAAAATAAATAAGGAGTTGAATATGCGGCAGCAGATTATACCTTATTTTATAAGCAGCCATCCCGGATGTACGGAAGAAGATATGGCAGAACTGGCAGTGATCACCAAGAAATTGGATTTCCATCTGGAACAAGTACAGGACTTTACTCCTACTCCGATGACTGTAGCCACTGAAACCTGGTACACAGGTTATCATCCATATACGTTGCAACCGGTATTTTCCGCTAAAACACCAAAAGAAAAACTGGCTCAACGGATGTTCTTTTTCTGGTATAAACCCGAAGAACGACGTGCTATCATCAATGAATTGCGCAAAATAGGACGCGCTGATCTGATAGATAAGCTGTATGGTAAATACAAAGCCTGAGTTTTAAATTCACCACAGATTATACAGATTTGATCTGTGGTGAAACTGTTTTTTAACGTCTTGTTTACCTTTCATCGTGTTTTGACGAAACACAGGAACAGGTACATGTGTTCCAAGTTACAGATATTGATATTTATTCCCCCCTAAACTTAATTAGAAAAGCACCGCAAATATTAATTGATAAAAATACGACCTATCCTATTGAATATCATTTATTTTTTGCTATCTTTGGGCAAAACCAACTTTTAAATCAATACTGCGTATGGAAACGTATCTATTCTGGATTGTGCCCATTGCCTCCCTCTTGGCATTGGTACTTGCATGGTATTTCTACAAACAAATGATGCTTGAAAGCGAAGGAACTCCGACGATGGAGAAAATCGCTTCTTATGTGCGCCAGGGCGCCATGTCCTATCTGAAACAACAATACAAGGTGGTAGGGCTGGTATTTCTGGGATTAGTTATTCTGTTTTCTATCATGGCATACGGCTTCAACTTACAAAATCCGTGGGTGCCCATTGCTTTTCTTACCGGCGGTTTCTTCTCCGGACTGTCCGGCTTTTTAGGAATGAAAACGGCTACATACGCTTCTGCACGTACCGCCAATGCCGCCCAACACTCCCTGAACAAAGGACTGCGTGTAGCTTTCCGTAGCGGAGCTGTTATGGGGTTGGTCGTTGTCGGCTTGGGACTACTCGATATTTCTTTCTGGTACATATTATTGGACTATTGCATTCCCACAGATGCCTTGAACCCTTCTGCTAAATTATGTGTCATCACAACCACCATGCTTACCTTTGGTATGGGAGCCAGCACACAAGCACTTTTCGCCCGTGTAGGAGGTGGAATCTATACCAAGGCAGCCGATGTAGGTGCCGACCTGGTAGGTAAAGTGGAAGCCGGTATTCCGGAAGATGATCCCCGCAACCCCGCAACCATTGCCGATAATGTGGGAGACAATGTAGGTGACGTAGCCGGAATGGGCGCCGATCTGTACGAATCCTATTGCGGCTCTATTCTGGCTACCGCCGCTTTAGGTGCTGCCGCTTTTATTGGCTCGGATGATACCGTGATGCAGTTTAAAGCGGTTATCGCACCTATGCTGATTGCGGCAGTGGGTATCGTTCTCTCTATCATCGGTATTTTTGCCGTCCGTACTAAAGAAAATGCAGGAATGAAGGAATTACTCGGATCATTGGCCACAGGAACCAATTTAAGTTCGGTACTGATTGTCGTTGCCACTTTCCTTATCCTTTGGGCATTAGGTTTGGAAAATTGGGTAAACATTTCCTTTGCTGTGGTAGTGGGATTAATAGTAGGTATCGTTATCGGCCGTTCCACCGAATATTATACTTCTCAATCGTATAAACCCACACAACGGTTGGCCGAAAGTGGAAAGACCGGTCCGGCCACCGTTATCATTTCCGGTATCGGACTAGGTATGGTTTCCACCACCATCCCTGTACTGGCAGTAGTAACCGGTATCATCTTGTCCTACTGGCTCGCTTCAGGATTTGATTTTGCCAATATTTCCATGGGATTGTATGGCATCGGTATCGCTGCCGTAGGTATGCTTTCGACATTAGGAATCACCTTGGCTACCGATGCTTACGGACCGATTGCAGACAATGCCGGCGGTAACGCTGAAATGAGCGGACTGGGCAAAGAAGTACGCAAACGTACTGACGCCCTCGACTCGTTAGGTAACACGACTGCCGCTACAGGCAAAGGTTTTGCCATCGGCTCCGCAGCTCTGACCGGACTGGCCCTGCTGGCATCCTATGTAGAAGAAATCCGTATCGGATTAACCCGGTTGGGGCAAACCATTCTGGAATTACCAAACGGCATTACCGTAGATGTTCATAACGCCAGTTTCACTGACTATATGCTTTATTACGATGTAACCCTGATGAACCCCAAAGTGCTAAGCGGCATGTTTTTGGGCAGTATGATGGCATTCCTGTTCTGCGGTCTGACCATGAACGCCGTAGGCCGAGCAGCCGCTCACATGGTAGAGGAGGTGCGTCGCCAGTTCCGTGAAATAAAAGGGATTCTGACAGGAGAGGCAGAACCCGACTATGCCCGTTGCGTACAAATATCCACCAAAGGAGCACAACGTGAAATGGTATTCCCCTCTCTACTGGCTATCATTGCCCCTATCGCTACCGGACTGATTTTTGGTGTTCCCGGTGTTATCGGTCTGCTGATAGGTGGTTTGTCCTCGGGCTTCGTTCTTGCCATTTTTATGGCCAATGCGGGAGGCGCATGGGATAATGCGAAAAAATTTATAGAAGAAGGTAATTTCGGAGGTAAAGGAAGCGAAGTACACAAAGCAACGGTTACCGGTGACACAGTAGGTGATCCGTTTAAAGATACATCCGGACCCAGTTTGAACATTCTGATTAAACTGATGAGTATGGTCGCCATTGTAATGGCCGGACTGACAGTTGCTTGGAGTTTGTTCTGATAGAAAAACGGAAAGCCGCTTCGGAGGAGGCGGCTTTCTAATTTTAAAAAAGATTCTGATAAACTATTTTTAAAACTTCCCCAACACTTCCATCATTGCCGGACGACGTTTGTATTTTATCCGGAACTCTGCCACCAAGCTTTTCACAACAGCCTGTCCACCGTTTAGTTTACGTATGCAGGATAATACCCGTGCTATAAATTCATAATGCTCCCGTCCCAGATTCCGTTCAGCATAATCATTCAATAAAGAAGTATATATAGCAATCAATTTCTCAGAATGAGTGTCCTTCAAATAATGGGCATATTTCATCAATGCTTCCAACTGATTGTATCGGACTGACGACAGCAAAGAGAACAAGCTGTCATTATCCTTTTCTTTCACATAAATTTCAGCCTTATCATTTCCGACAAAAGAAAAATAGTCACTTAACTCGGCTTCTTTCATCATCCTATCCAGAAAACTTTTCCATTGTTCTTTCGGTACCAGAGTTTTAAGTTTGCTGTAATATATCAATTTATCACTACCCACCACAAACAACAGACGACATGTATCAATTACCTCAGAAACCCTATGGGTTATTTCATAAATATCCAATTTCATTTTCAGCCATTCACCCAGAGTGCCAGAATGCATTTCTCTTTCCGCTATTTCTATTCCGTCATTCAGCAAACAAATGGCTTCATCATATTGGCAACGGGCAATCAATTTATCAACCTCCATTCTTCGTATTTCAGTCAGATAAAGATATTGACGAATCGTATCATCCGCCTTTTGTTCTTCATTCTGTTCTAACAACAGATTGACCTTACGAATGACTAACTGATAGATATCACAGGTTCCCTTTCTTACTTCAAGAAGTTCATCAATCAATTCCAACGCTTTTTCTGCCGGTTGAATCGAAAGATTGATCTGCATCATCAATTCGTCTACATCATAAAGATCATATTCACGAAAAATAGATATTTCAGCAATCTCACGCAAGCCCTGAAGTATCTCCATCTTTTGTGCCTGAGTGGTTTTAGGATGTTCAATCACTTTCAGGAGCAAATCTCCTGCCTGTTCACAATAGTCAGAAGAAGAAATACCATCATCATACAAAAGTTCATCATCATAGTTTTCACCGATGAAACGAAGTACTTGAAGAGCTATGGCAATAGAATTATCCATAGCTTCCAAATTCAAAAAGAAATCCGCTTTCTCCAAAAAAGTGTCCATCTGATTGAAAATAGTTTTCCAGTCACGATCGTAATTATCATAACGATTGTGATAACGAGACCTTTTATGGTAACCAGATCCTTTAAAAACTTTTTGAATTTCAATTCTGTAATCTTTTCCCTTTGATGACAAAGATAGCTCCTTAGCTATGAAATGATTTGAAAGTGCCGTTTTAAATTCCAGATTCGTTGAAGCATACTCACAGATAAATTTCGAGAGTTCCTGCGGATCAATGAAAGACAACAGTCGCTGTATGTCTACCAAAGACGGACAAGGCTGCTTACCCACTTCTTTTATTTCCTCCAAAACAGGGGTTTCCTCCGCTTTGATTTTCATCTTCGAGAAAATACTATTACCCGCCTTTTTTCTATTGTCGCGAATTGCCAACAATGTCGCTACGACATGTTTGCAGATTTCTCCATCATACGGACAATCACAGTACCAAGATTCTATCTCGTTTCCATCCATAGATATCTCCACATTATAATCGTCTGTTCCTTCTACAGTCGCAGTCCATTCACCGGGTGAGATTTCTTCCAATTCGGAAACAGCGTCTGTTTCATAATACTCTTCCCCACGCATCCATATTTTATAGGGAACAAAGTTCTCAAAATTATCCAATGTAATCATGTACAATACTTCGGTATTTTTTATCGGTTCGAGTGTCCCATTGTCAAAGAACGCTCATAACATTCTGCATTCTCCAACAAACAGGTTTTGTTATTGATAGACTGTTCCATCAAAACAGCCACAGATTACCCGGATTCGCACAGGTTCAATCTTAAAGTTTTCAGCTTAAACACCCGTGTGAGCCCAAGTAACCTGTGGTAAAAAGACTTGTGATGCATTCATACCCACAAAGTCAAATTCATTACAGACTGTTCTTAGTCAAAACATTACAATTAAATTTGTTCAATATCTCCACACATCTCTCCACATTAGACGGACGGATAACCACATGTGCCGTATCTCCCTGAGCAAAAGCATACATATATTCAATAAAGATATTCTCTGCTGCCAGATAGTCCAAATTGCTTGATTGTCATATCGCATACTTTTTTATTTTAAAATCCGATTGTCTATCACACGTTTACTCTTACCTTCACTACGGGCAATGCTATTAGGTTCCATCAGCTTCACTTCGGCACTGATGGAAAGGACACTTTTCAGTTTGTCGCTCAATGCTTTCTTCATGGCAAGCATACTTCCCATATCATCCGAGAAGAAGTCTTTGCGGACTTCCACTTGTACCTGCAAAGAGTCGAGGTTATTCTTCCTATCCACCACCAGCATATACTGAGGTTCAAACTGAGGCATATCCAAAATAACACTTTCCACCTGAGACGGGAAAACATTGATGCCACGGATAATAAGCATATCGTCACTACGGCCTACAATACCCGACATACGGATATTGGTTCTTCCACACGGACATTCACCCTCCATCAGGGAAGTCAAGTCCTTCGTACGATAACGCAATAACGGCATCCCCTCCTTTGTCAAGGTAGTAAACACCAATTCTCCCACTTCTCCATCCGGAAGACGTTCCAGCGTTTCAGGATTAATGATTTCAGGATAAAAATGATCCTCATTGATATGCGAACCATGTTGCTCCTGACATTCGTAGGAAACACCGGGTCCCATAATCTCACTTAATCCATAAATATTATACCCTTTCAATCCCAGCCGCTCTTCTATCTCCTTACGCATACTTTCCGTCCATGGCTCGGCTCCGAAAGCTCCGATACGGAGATTGATATCATTCTTGGTCAATCCCATACGTTCCACCACTTCTGCCAGATAAAGAGCGTATGAAGGAGTACAGGCAATTCCCGTTATACCCAAGTCGCGAATCAGACGGACATGCTTTTCCGTATTTCCTGTAGAAGCCGGGATAACAGTCGCCCCCAGATTCTCCACCCCATAATGTGCGCCCAACCCGCCTGTAAACAAGCCATAGCCATAACTGACAGAAAAGGTATCATTACGGGTAACCCCGTATGCTGAAAGACAACGTGACATCACTTCGGACCATACAGACAAGTCACGACGCGTATATCCCACAATGGTAGGATTCCCGGTTGTTCCCGAAGAAGCGTGCACACGTACAATTTCCGAAGCAGGAGCAGCCTGAAGACCATATGGATAATTATCACGTAAATCCTGCTTGGTAGTAAAAGGAAGTTTTACGATATCTTCGATAGTCTGGATATCATCCGGAGACAAATCCATCTCCTGCATCTTGTTACGATAAAAAGGAACATTATGATAAACCAAGTTCACCAACTTGTTCAGACGTTTTCCCTGCAGAGCGCTCATCTCGTCCCGACTCATGCACTCTTTATTTTTATTCCAAATCATAATAAATAATTTTTCAATGTGCTAATCTGCCAATGTACTGGCACACAAACCCACTGTATGGCAATCGGCACATTATCCTATTAGCACATTATTTTCAATGATCTTCATGAAAAGCTCTCATGCGTTCCTCCATCACCGGATAAAGTTCATCGCGCATCCGTGACGTACAGGCGCGGACACCTTCCTGCTCGCTGCCGGTAGTAGAAAGCGAGATGCTGCTTACCCCATAATACAATAACTCCCGGAGCAATTCACCCCCTGTCATATTTCCGTAACCAATGGTAAAGAAGAAA
>QWCY01007399.1_pt1 | contig 14448 bp, 14 predicted proteins | sample 1972631 | NCBI WGS metagenome assembly QWCY01 (sample SAMN09866696, study PRJNA288562) | Human gut metagenome isolate pre1_stool, whole genome shotgun sequencing... | isolation source: gut | host: Homo sapiens | place: USA: California
AAATAATATCAATAAAGTTGTTAAAATATATCATACCAAAAAGATGAAAATTGATTTATAATTGCTAAAACCCAGACAGAGAGACTGCTGGGTTTTACCTTTACTTGAACGAGGAGTTTCCGGATAGGAAAAAGAAAAAATGGAAAATTTTATATACAGTATCAACGTGACAATGCCGATTTTTCTGGTCATGGTGATCGGATACATTTTAAAGCAGATCGGAATGCTGAATGATAACTTTGTCACAGTGGCAAATAAGTTCAATTTCAAGGTCACACTTCCGTTTATGCTGTTTAAGGACATTGCGGGCGTTGATATTAAAGCAGTATTTGATATTAAATATGTACTTTTCTGTGCAATCGTGAGTACCATCTGTTTCTGGGTGGTATGGGGTACAGCAAAGCTTCTGGTGCGGGACAAAACGATCCGCGGGGCATTTGTACAGTCGTCTTTCCGTGGAAGTGCGGCGGTTATGGGGCTGGCTTTTATCCAAAATATCTACGGTTCCTCTGCAATGGGACCGCTGATGATCGTCAGTGCAGTGCCACTCTATAATATTTTTTCTGTGATCGTGCTGACATTTGAGGCAAATGACAGCACAGGAATCGACAAGAAGGCAAAGATCAGACAGGCGGGAATTAATATATGTAAGAATCCGATCATTTTAAGTATCCTGGCAGGACTGATCGTGGGACTGCTTGGGATTCAGTTCCCAACGCTGGTAAATAAGACGGTCAGCAACGTGGCGCAGATGGCAACCCCTTTGGCACTGATCACCATCGGAGCAGGATTTGAGGGAAGAAAAGCGCTGGCGAAGATCGCACCGACCATGGCGGCGTCCATGATCAAACTGGTGCTTCAGCCACTTGTTTTTCTGCCGGTTGCTGCCTGGATGGGATTTTCAGGGGAAAAGATGATCGCAATTCTGATCATGCTGGCATCCCCGACCACGCCGAGCTGTTATATTATGGCAAAGAGCATGAACAATGATGAAGTGCTGACGGCGAGCGTTATTGTAACAACGACATTGATGGCGGCGTTTACGTTGACCGGATGGATTTTTTTGCTCAAAACATTAGGTTATATCGGTTAGTCAGAGGTAAAAAGATACATATTCAGCAGAAAGTATCATTTTATGAAATCACAGATTATTTTGAAGTATAAATGGAAAGGGTAAGACAGAAAGATGGATATTACAGGTAGAAAATTATTTGTCAAGGCATTACAGGAAGAGGGTGTCGATACGATTTTCGGTTATCCGGGTGGAACGGTGACGGATCTTTTTGATGAATTATATAAACAGGATGAGATTGAAATTGTCTTACCAAGACATGAGCAGGGACTTTTACATGAGGCAGAGGGATATGCAAAATCGACAGGAAAAGTGGGTGTCTGCCTGGTGACCAGCGGTCCCGGTGCAACGAACATCATGACAGGACTTGCAGATGCACATTATGACAATATTCCGCTTGTCTGTTTTACCGGACAGGTGCCGTTAAGCCTGATCGGAAACGATGCTTTTCAGGAAGTTGACATTGTCGGAATGACAAGAAGTATCACAAAGTATGGTGTGACGGTCAGAGACCGCAAGGATTTAGGAAAGATCATTAAGATGGCCTTTCACATTGCAAGCACAGGAAAACCTGGACCGGTCTTAATTGATCTTCCAAAGGATATCCAGACGGCGAGCGGACCGGCGGAATATCCGGACAGCGTGCAGATCCGTGGATACAAACCGAATGAGAGCGTGCATATCGGGCAGTTGAAAAAAGCATACAAACTGTTAAAGTCAGCAAAAAAACCATTGATCCTGGCTGGTGGCGGTGTCAATATTGCAAAAGCAAATGAGTTGTTGAAAGAATTTGCAGAGAAAATGAACGTTCCGGTTGTGACGACCATTATGGGAAAGGGTGCGATTGCCACAACACATCCGCTTTATATCGGAAATACGGGGATGCATGGAAAATATGCAAGCAATAAAGCAGTCAGCGAGTGTGATGTTTTATTTTCCATCGGAACAAGATTTAACGACCGTATTACCGGAGATCTGAATGAATTTGCACCAAAAGCAAAAATTGTACATATTGACGTGGACACTGCTTCCATTTCCAGAAATGTTGTGGTAGACGTTCCAATCGTATCGGATGCAAAACTTGCCCTGGAAAAATTGCTGGAATGGGCAGAACCAAAGGATACGGCTGCATGGCAGGAGAGAATTAAGGCATGGGATGAAAAGAATCCACTTGAGATGCGCAGAGACCGCGGCATGACACCACAGATGATCATGGAACACATCAACCATACGTTTGACGAGGCGGTTTTTGTCACGGATGTAGGACAGAACCAGATGTGGGCAACGCAGTATCTGGATATTGACGAAAAACGCCAGATGATCACTTCCGGCGGTCTTGGAACAATGGGATTCGGTTTTCCTGCGGCGATCGGTGCAAAGATTGGAAACAGGGATACGGAGGTAGTCTGTGTCACCGGTGATGGCGGTTTTCAAATGAACATTCAGGAGATGGCAACAGCAATCGTGCAGGGGACACCGGTTATCATCTGCCTGCTCAATAACCAGTATCTTGGCATGGTCCGCCAGATGCAGCAGCTTTTTTATGGCAAACGCTATTCCGCAGTATGCTTAAGAAAGAGAAGAAGCTGTCCGGCAAACTGCAAGGGACCAAATGAAGCATGCCCTCCATATACACCGGATTTTGTTGCACTTGCAGAAAGCTATGGTGCGCATGGCATCCGTGTAGAGCGGGAAGAAGACATTCAGGCAGCTTTGGATAAAGCGAGAACTTACAAAGATGCACCGACAGTCATTGAATTTCTGATCTCTTCGGATGAGATCGTGCTTCCGATGGTAAAGGGTGGAAATCCGATGAGCGAGATGATTTTGAAATAGGCGGATACAGATATGGTGAGAGAGGAAAATATCATGAAAGACAGATGGATTGCACTATATGTAGAAAATCAGGTTGGTGTTCTGGCAAAGGTTTCCGGTCTTTTTTCCGGCAGATCAAAAAGCAGCTGAACCGCATGGTCGAAGTGATCAAAGTCATTGATCTGACAGATGTACCGATTCATATGAAAGAGATTCTGTTCGCAAAGGTTCTCCGTGTGAATGCTGCGGAAAAAGAAGAAGTATTCCAGATCGCACAGGTGTTTAATGTGCAGGTGGCAGATATCGGAAATGACAGTGTCCTGCTGGAATGCAAACTGACTGCCCATAGAAATAACGAGCTGATCGCACTGTTAAAATCGAAATTTAAGATGATTGAGGTAGTGCGCGGCGGAGCAGTAGCAATTGAATCCATCAGTACAAGCTGTAGATAATAAAATTTTTCGAAAATTATAGCAAAAGTAATGTACAACTTAAATACCCTGTGATATAATAAAAATGTTTTGAAATGTAGTATTAAAAACTACGTTGGAAAACGTATATTTAAGAATAAGAAGTCATAAAGCTATTTTGCAGATGACAGTAGTAAATAAACGAGGTATTTATGATGCAGAAAAAAGTACAGATCATCAGTGATGGTTCCCTGGATCTCTCACAGGAACTCACAAAGGAAAAAGATATTGAGGTTGTTCCATTTTACGTGTCTTTTGACAGTGAAACGTATCAGAAGGAAATGGTAGAAGTCGGTGTCAGGGAATTCTATCAGGAAATGGTGGATCACCCGACCGTTTTCCCAAAGACATCCATGCCATCCGTGCATGATTATTATGAGGTGTTTGAAAAACATGCGAAGGAGAAGATGCCGGTCATCTGTATCTGTATCACCAGAAAATTCAGTGGCTCCCTGCAGTCTGCGACAACGGCAAAAGATATGATATTAGAGGAATACCCGGATGCACAGATCACGGTCATTGATTCTACAGTCAATACTGTGCTGCAGGGATTATATGTATTAGAGGCATGCAGACTGCGCGATATGGGCTTAGAGTATCAGCAGATTGTAGATGCGTTACTGCCGATCCGTGAGACAGGAAGAATTTTTTTCACAATCGGAAGTATTGACTATTTAAAACATGGCGGAAGGATTGGAAAATTAGCCGGGATTGCAGCCAGTGCATTAAAAATCAAACCTCTGATCACGTTAAAAGAAGGTGAAATCTTTAATTCCGGCATTACAAGAAATCGTCTTAAATCCATGAAAAAAGTTGTGGATATGACAAGGGAATATTTAGATGAAGTCAATGCAAAACCGGGAGAGTACAGTTTCTGCATCGGTTATGGATATGATTATAACGAAGCACTGGAGTTTCGAGAGATGTTAAAGGATCTGGTCAAAGAACGTCTTGGAATTGATGAGATTGGTATTTACCAGATCGGTGCAACCATTGGAGTGCACACAGGACCATATCCGATCGGGATCGGAATTATAAAGCATGCATTGACAGAGTAACGATGTAGGATATGAAAATAAAAGAATGACAATAAATCGCCCTGATATGATATGTACCCCTTTTACTGGACATCCAGTGAAAGGGGTACATATCATATCAGGGCGATTTTTAGTTCCTGTTTTCGGAACTAATGATAATATTTTAAGAATAATCCCGTAAGATCTCCTTTTAAGTTCACACCGAGGAAAGTAAGCGTTTCGGAAAGAGCGTACATGGTTGCGGCCATATCTTCAAAGTTTGCGTTATTTCCCATGTGTCCAATGCGGATCACTTTGCCGGAAAGATCATCAAAAGATCCGGCAAGCATGATATTGTGCTCTTTTTTCATGCGGGAAAGAATTGCATCGCAGGTGGTCTCTGCCGGAATGTCAAACACAGTGACGGTATCGGAGAAACCGCTTTCCAAGTGAAGCTTTAAACCGGCTTCTGTCAAAGCGCGTCTGGCTGCTTCGGCGATACGGTGTGTGCGTTCTTCTAACTCTGGATCGGAAGCGATATTGTCAAAAGCAGCGCGTAAGCCGTAAATATCGCTGATCGGCATGGTATAAGGAAACCATTTTTTCTCATAATATCCCTCAAAAGCCAGAAGGCTTGCATAGAAGGAACGGATCGGCGTCTTGCGTACGTGCATGGCATTTTTTACAGCATCGCTTATTGTGACAAAAGTAAGTCCCGGAGGTGCGGAAACAGCTTTCTGGGAACCGCCGCATAGAAGATCGATCTGGAACTTGTCGACATCCATGTGATTTCCAAACATTCCGGAAACGGAATCTACAACGGTCAGAATGCCGTATTCTTTTAAAAGCGGACAGATTTTCTCTACCGGATTGAGCATGCCGCTTGGGGTGTCACAGTGAACAACGGTCGCATATTTATAATCATGATGCTTCTTTAAATAAGAAGAAAGAGCATCCGGGTCGATGGCATTCAGGCGGTCGGCATGATAAAATTCCGGCACACCACCGTACATGGATACAAAGTCCGCAAAGCCTTCGCCGTACACGCCGTTCTCAATGATGAGCACCTTATCTCCCGGCTCAGTGAGGGAGGCGCAGGCAGCTTCCAGACCTAAAATTCCCTCTCCATCCAAAATGAGAGTTTCGTTTTTCGTGCCGAGCAGGGAGCTGATCAGTTCGCAGGTATCTTTATAAAATTCTACGAAATCTTCATCCAGATCAGGATTGGTACATACGAGGCTTCTTGCCATACGCACATTTTCTTTTACCTGGGTTGGCCCAGGAGTCATGACTTTATACATAATTACTTCCTTCTTTATCATAGATTGTTTTGTAAATGAGATTGATGTTACACAGCTTATAACATTTTATTTACGATTTTCTGAAGCTGTCCGACGATCAAAAGAACGATGACAGCAGCAACACCGATCTGGACAAGGTTTCCAGGAATGGAAGTAACCGGTGCGATCCAGTTTCCGTAAATGATACCCTCTGCAATGTAGTAACCAGCGACTTTGATCACGCATGCAACTGCGATCGCAAGTGTGTTCCAGCCAAAACCGTGATGTTTTTCTGTGATGGCACCTACGGCATATCCCATCAGACCGACAATGATCAGTGTGAATGGAGCCCATGCAGTCCAGCCGGAGAGCAGATCGAAGAGTCCCATGCCGACTCCGCCGGCGATCGCACCACTTTTCTTACCAAAAATAATAGCGCAGATAAAAAGAGGTACGTTTCCGAGATGGATCAATCCGCCGTTTGCAGTGATTGGAAGTCTTATATTAATAAATGCAGTGAATACGTAGGTCAGGGCAATAAAAAGAGCCGTGATCGTGATAAAACGGATATTTGATAAAGATTTTGAATCAGCAGTCTGTGCTGTAGAGGTAGTTGATGTTTTCATAAATAAAATTCTCCTTTTTATGGTTTGTATTTGTCTCAATTCCCAGGATTGTTGTTGGGATTACTATATACAAAAACTGTCATGAATTAAAAATCCAGTTTAAAACAAATTGACCATGCCAGTTTTAAATATATAATAATATTGACAAAACAATACTATATGATGTATAGTATTAAAAAAGAAATAATATTACAAATAAAATAACAAGGAGTGAGTACATGGTATTTAATACAGGCGCAGCCCTTTTGGATGCGATTGTTCTTGCTGTCGTGTCAAAGGAGGAAGAAGGAACCTACGGATATAAGATCACGCAGGATGTGCGGAAAGCGATTGAGGTTTCAGAATCCACACTGTATCCGGTTTTGCGAAGACTGCAAAAGGATGGATACCTGATCGTGTATGACAGGGAGTGCGGAGGAAGAAACCGGAGATATTACCAGATTACGGAGACCGGCGAAGAAAAGCTGGCAGAATACCGCAGCGAGTGGGAATCGTATTCTTCGAAAATATCAGAACTATTTTCAGGAGAGGAGTCAGAAGAATGAATAAAGAAGAATTTTTAAAACGTCTGGAGCAGCTGCTTTCGGATATTTCAGAGGAAGAGAGAGCGGATGCACTTGCCTTTTACAGAAGTTATTTTGAGGATGCCGGAATTGGAAATGAGGCATCGATCTTAGAGGAACTGGAGTCGCCGGAGAAGGTGGCGGAAGTGATCAAGAAAGATCTTGGGGTGAGTGAAACGGCTGATGCGGAAACACCTGAGGAAGATGTGCGCAGCGAAAAAAATGAGACTCATACAGAAGGAACATCTGGGGATGGTCAAAATGCCAAAACACGAATGGATGATCCATATATGAACAGTTTATATGGAAGCAGTACTTACGGGTCAGGTGATTATGAGCAGAAGAATACTGCTTATACCGGCGGAACTTATGGCAGTCAGAATACGTACGGCCAGATCGATATAGAGAATCTGAAAAAGGAAAATCAGAAGAATAAAACAGAAAAAACAGTTTTATGGGTGATTCTCGCAGTTTTGACAAGCCCGGTCTGGATCACGGTTGCAGCGGTTCTGGCGGCGATTCTTGTAGCAGTTTTAGCGTGTGTGTTTGCAGTGGCAGTCAGCATTGTTGCAGTGATGGCGGCGTTAGTGATCACTGGATTTGTATTGGCAGGCATTGGTGTCGGATATCTTTTCACAAAAGGCATGGCAGTAGGTCTTGGACTGTTAGGCGGTGGACTTTTGGTTCTTGCGCTTGGAGTACTTGCAGTGTGGCTTGTGGTATGGTGCTTTGGCTGGTTTGTCCCATGGGCAGTGAAAGGCATTGCAGGGCTTTGCAAAAAGGCATTTGGCAAGACAAAGAGAGGAGTGTGAGATGAAATGAAAAAATTTACAAAGATTATATTGATCATTGCAGGAAGCTTAGCCGCACTCGGAATTGTTTTCAGCGGTATTGCCGCAGTGATGGGAGCCGGATGGTCAACCATCCACCGGAAAGCACTTGCCGGTGAACTTGATTTTGGCAACTGGCGTATTGGCAATGGAGTTTATTATGCTTATGATCAGGGACATGGCATCTTGGATCATTTTTGGGATGATGATTATGATGATTGGGATGAGGATTATGATGACGATGATGATTGGGACGACGACGACTGGGATAATGACGACTGGGATGATGAGGATGACGAGCTCATGGATGATAATAGGGCGGTGGAGAGTTTTGGTTCCTGGATCCTGAATCTTACGGATTTGAAGAGTGAACCGGCAGGAACGGAAAGCTGCATTATACCTTATCCGGCATCAGAAGATGCTTCCCTGAAACTGGAACTGGATGTGGTAAATGAACTTATTTTTGAAGTGTCGGATTCTGCGGATGAGATCAGTATTAAAATGGAAAATGGGTATCAGGATTATCTTTCTACAAAACAGAAGGATTCCGCTCTGAAGGTATCCTATCACAGCGGACACCACCATTTTGAGAAAGGACCGACCTTTACGGTAGTTCTGCCAAGGCAGTGCGAAAATCTGACACTGGACATTGTAGTGGGAGCCGGGGATATTTCCATGGAAAGCGAAGCGTTTACGGCAAGAAAAGTAAATGTGTCTGTAGGAGTGGGAGAACTCTCTGTGAATCAGATCTCAGCCAGTGAGAAGGCTGTGTTTGAAGTTGGAACAGGAGATGTGTCGATTCTGAATGGACAGTTCCCGAAAGTGTCTATCGAAGCAGGAGTTGGAGATGCCGTGTTCAGCGGAAGCGTTTCAAACAAACTGGAAGTGGAGGCAGGAACCGGCGATGTCAATGTCTCTCTTACCGGAACAGAGAAAAGCTATGCATTTGATCTGTCTGCCGGACTTGGAGAAATCAGGTTGAACGGGCAATCGAAAGGGGCTTTTGATGCGGAGTATGAGACTGGCAGCAACGGCGGAGCAGAAGTGGAACTGACTGCAGGAGTGGGAGATATTTCTGTTTTGACACAGCAGTAAAAGAGATAAAAAATAGATGGTTTACATTTTTTGTCTTTATGATATAATATAAACATAAAAAGGTGCTGCCGATAGACGGTTAGCCTAGATTATATGTGTTATGTAAAAATAACCGCAACCTTGGCCGGGGCGGTTATTTTTTTCTGCCGTGATTATCTTTCCCGATGAGGTGAAATAATCCGGCAACACTAATTAACAAACTCATTAACTGTAAAAGTTCACTTGTTGTTATCATTAGTATCCCCTCCATTTCAGGTAAAAAATTCCTAATCTTTGTCTTTTTAATCACAATATGATATGATGAACACGAAAGAAAAAACATACAAGAATTCGTATATTTTAATAAGAAGAACAGGAGCAGGGGAATGGGAAAAAGAACACGGATTGTTTTATATGCACTGTCACTTGTGACAATGCTTGCAATGGTGACACTGATTATTTTTTCACATGGAAGACAGAGCGGTGAGCCGGCGAAAGATGCGCTGTCCGAGACGGATATCAGCAGCACGGAGGAACCGGTTCAGATACCGGAAGCGGAAGAATCAGAAGAGACGGAAGCAGCAGACGGGCAGAACAGGATCCAAAACGACACAGAACAGGAAGAAGCGGACATAGCAGGTGGAGAAACGGACAAGCAGGCAGAAGCAGGGAATACCGAAGGAGACGGCAGCACGACACTGATTTTTGCAGGGGATGTACTGTTTGCAAACGCCTTTAAAAGCAACTATGATGCGGGCGGAATTGAAAAAGTGATCGAGCCGCAGCTGCTGCAGGAGCTGCAGGATGCAGATATTTTCATGGTGAATAATGAGTTCCCATTCAGTAACCGTGGAGAGCCGATGGAGGACAAACAGTTTACGTTTTGCTGTGATCCGAAATATGTGAAAGCTTTAAATGAGATGGGCGTGGATATTGTATCACTCGCCAACAATCACACCTTAGATTATGGAAGAGATGCGTTGTCTGATACGTTTACGACACTGGACGGAGCCGGTATTTTGTATGCAGGAGCCGGAGAGACTAAAGAACGCGCATATGAATTGCAGATTATCGAGAAAAATGGAAAAAAATTCGGATTTCTTGCGGCATCCCGCGTGGTGCCGGAATCAAACTGGAAAGTGGAAGAACGGACACCGGGAATGCTGACCGCTTATGATGATACAAAATTGGTACAGTTGATCAAAGAAGCCCGGAGCGGATGTGATTTTCTGTCGGTCTATATCCACTGGGGCGTGGAATACGATGCGTATCCGCAGGACTATCAGACAAAGATTGCCACAGATTGTTTTAATGCAGGGGCAGATCTGATCCTTGGAGCACATACACACTGTTTACAGGGAATTTCCTATATCAGTGGGAAACCGGTCTTTTACAGCCTTGGAAACTTTGTGTTTGGACAGAACATTGATAAGACGGCTGCAGTGAAAGTACAGGTTTCGTCCGATGGAACCGTATCTTATGGATTACTTCCGGTTTATGCGGCGGGGGGCACAACAAAACTGATGGATACAAACAGTGCATCTGCGCTGTATCAGTATATGACACAGATTTCAGATGGCGTTACGATCGGTGCGGATGGAAAAATCAATTAAAGGGGAGAAGAACATGAAAAAGAAACTTATGAGAATGCCGAAGGTGGTTACGATACTCGTTGCGGTACTGATCGTAGCTATTTTTCTGGGAAGTATGGATGTGGCAGCGTTTTTTCTTGCCGATACAGTTTCGCTTCCGGGTTATGGAAGCAGTATGATCGCAGAGTTTATGGCAGGAGTGGTTGCATTTCTGCTTTTATGCCTGTTTGGCTATTTTGGAGTGCTGGGAGAAAAAGGAAAGGGATTTATCCATGGCCTTTATATTGGCGGATTCCTGGCAGGATACTGTTGTCTGGAACTGGCGGCACAGCTTTATGTACAGATGATGACACCGGATGCAAAAGTCGTATCTGCATTGGAAATCCTGTTTTTTGCTGCAACCATGTTTCTGATCGGATGGACGGAGGAACTTATTTTCCGCGGTGTGATCCTGAATCTGTTTCTGGAACGTTTTTCCAAAACGAAAAGAGGGATTCTCTGGGCGGTCATTCTCAGTGGTGTATTGTTCGGGGCGGTACATTTGACAAATATTTCACAGGGAGTGACGGTGACAAGTGCGATGATCCAGGCAATCAACGCTGCCTTTCTGGGTGTGATCTTTGGCGCTGTTTATGCCCGGTCAGGAAATATCTGGCTTGTAATGACTTTTCATGCACTGGTCGATTTCGCAAGTCTGATGGGCAGCGGAATTTTTGGAACTGGAACAACTGTGGAACAGATCAACCAGATGTCTGCCGCTAATTTGATTGCCGTTCCTGTTTTGCTGATTCCGTGTATTGTGCTGCTTCGCCCGAAAAAACTTCTGGAGATGGAGCAGGAGGCAAATCATATCGTGGTGTTTGAAACATTCGAGGAGGCAGACCGGAATGCTGCTCTGTCGCTCGCACTTGGAATGATATCCATTCTGACAGGCTTTATGGGATATGGTCTTGGTATTGGGATCGCTGGGCTGATCGGTGGCAGACTTTCAAGAAAGGTGCAGCCGGAGAAAAACGGAATGGCACTGGCGGGTATGATTTTATCCGGAATCGGTATGGCGGTATCGATCATTGGAATGATCGTGCTGTGTTTTGTCTATTCAAATCTGAATGGTCTCTCTGCCGTTATGATGATGAATGGTGTGAAGTGATTTTAAGACAAATAAGCTAAAACAAGTTTACATTTACTAAAAATAAGGTTATTATTTCAATAACCTTTTGAGAGAGCGGTAAAATCTTTCAAAAATAGCAGGAAGAAGATAGGAGAATTGCGATGAGTTACATGGAAACCTACAGAGAATGGTGTTCAAACCCATATTTTTCAAAAGAAACAAGAGCAGAATTAGAAGCAATCAGGGACAATGAGGCAGAGATCGAGGACCGTTTCTACCGTCAGCTTGAGTTTGGAACCGGGGGACTCCGCGGAGTGATCGGGGCAGGAACAAACCGTATGAACATCACAGGCGACACAGGGACTTGCAAACTATATCATTTCCCAGAACGGGCAGGAAAAAGGAGTTGCCATCGCACACGATTCCAGAATCATGTCACCGGAATTTGCCGAGGAGGCAGCACTCTGCCTGAATGCAAACGGAATCAGGGCTTATGTGTTTGACAGCCTTCGCCCGACACCGGAGCTTTCATTTGCAGTCCGTGAACTTGGCTGTGTTTCAGGAATTGTGATCACAGCAAGCCATAACCCAAGAGAATACAATGGATACAAAGTTTACTGGGAGGATGGTGCGCAGATCACACCGCCTCATGATAAAAATATCCTTGCAGAAGTTGCAAAAGTAACTTCTTTTACACAGGTTAAGACTATGGAAAAAGAGGATGCCGTGAAAGCCGGACTTTTTGTGACGATCGGAAAAGAAATCGACGACCGTTACATGGAAGAACTGAAAAAACAGTCCATCCATCCGGAAATCATCAAAGAGATGGCAAAGGATATCAAGATTGTATACACACCGCTACATGGAACCGGAAATCTCCCGGTGCGCCGTGTGTTAAAAGAACTTGGATTTGAAAATGTCTATGTTGTAAAAGAGCAGGAACTTCCGGACGGAAATTTCCCGACCGTAGCATATCCAAACCCGGAATCTCCAAAGGCATTTGAACTTGCCTTAAAACTTGCAAAAGAAGTGGATGCAGACATCGTGCTTGCGACAGATCCGGACGCAGACCGTCTTGGCGTATACTGCAAAGGCACAAAGACCGGAGAGTATGTGACTTTCACCGGAAATATGTCCGGAATGCTCATAGCAGAATATATTTTAAGAGAGAAAACGGCAACCGGAACGATGCCGGAGAATCCTGCACTTGTAGAGACTATCGTTACAACGGACATGGCAAAAGCGATGGCAGCTTCCTATGGCGTGGCACTGATCGAGGTACTGACCGGATTTAAGTATATCGGAGAGCAGATCAAATGGTTTGAACAGAACCACTCCCACAACTATGTATTCGGTCTGGAGGAGAGTTATGGATGCTTAGCCGGAACATATGCAAGAGATAAAGATGCCTGCGTAGCAGTCATGATGTTGTGCGAGGTGGCTTCCTGGTGCAAAAAACATGGAAAAACATTGTGGGATGCCATGATCGACCTGTATGAGAAATACGGTTACTACAGAGAGGGACTTTCCACGATGACCTTAAAAGGAATCGACGGAGCCGCCCAGATCCAGCAGATGATGAGTGATATGCGGAACAATCCAAAGAAAACACTCGGTGGATTTGAAGTGCTTGCAGTCCGCGATTACAAAGAGGATACAAGAAAAGATTTAAAGACCGGGGAAGTGACAAAAACAGGACTTCCGGCTTCCAATGTTTTATATTATGAACTTTCTGACAATGCATGGTGCTGTGTGCGCCCGTCCGGAACAGAGCCTAAGATCAAATTCTACTATGGAGTCAAAGGCACCTCTTTGCAGGATGCAGAGGAAAAACTGGAAGCATTAAAAAAGGATCTTGTGGAAGAATAGATAAATGAATATTTGCAGAAGTTGTGATTGCCTCTGAGAAAAAGTAAATATATAATTTAGATTTAATATTTATACCAAATAAAAAACAAGAATCAGAGACAGAGAAGGAGAATCACATGTTTGATGACAAATTTGTCTGGGGCGTGGCAAGCAGCGCATATCAGGTAGAGGGAACTGACCCGGATGACGGAAGAGGAAAGACGGTCTGGGACACTTTTACGGAGCAGGGACGCATTTTTCAAAATCAGAATGCGTACACAAGCTGTGATCACATGCACCATTATAAAGATGACTATGCATTAATGAAAAATCTCGGAATCAAAGCATATCGTTTTTCCTTAAACTGGGCGCGGATTCTGCCGGAGGGCACCGGGCGTGTCAATGAAAAAGCGATTGCGATGTACCGCGACATGATTCTTACAATGAAGGAAAATGGCATTACACCATATATTACCCTGTTTCACTGGGAGTTTCCACAGGCGTTGCAGGAAAAGGGCGGCTGGCTGAATGAGGAAGTGGTAGACTGGTTCGGGGAATATGCAAAAGTGGTGGCAGAGAATTTTTCGGATCTCTGCGAGTATTTTATCACGATCAATGAGCCACAGTGTGTGGTAGGACTTGGGCATTTAAGCGGTGTCCATGCACCGGGATTGAAATTGTCGATTCCGGAGACTTTTCAGATCGCGCATAATCTGTTGAAAGCGCACGGACAGGCAGTGATCAATTTAAGAAAATACGCAAAACAAAAAATCCGGATCGGCTTTGCACCGACTGGAGGAGTGGCTTATCCATACACGGACAGTGCTGAAGATATCGAAGCTGCCAGAAAAGTTTATTTTGGTTCTTACAATCCGATGGATAACTGGACCTGGAATATCTCATGGTTTTCAGACCCGGTCTTTTTAGGTCATTATCCGAAAGAGGGACTGGAAAAATTCAAAGAGTATCTGCCGGAGATCACAGAGACAGATATGCAGCTGATCCATCAGCCACTGGATTTTATGGGACAGAACATATATAATGGCTATTACGTGCGTCAGGGCGCAGACGGCGAACCGGAGTTTGTGGACCGGGAACCGGGATTTCCAAAGACGGCGTGCAACTGGCCGGTAACACCAAAAGCATTTTAT
>QWCY01005023.1_pt1 | contig 14424 bp, 10 predicted proteins | sample 1972631 | NCBI WGS metagenome assembly QWCY01 (sample SAMN09866696, study PRJNA288562) | Human gut metagenome isolate pre1_stool, whole genome shotgun sequencing... | isolation source: gut | host: Homo sapiens | place: USA: California
ATGACCGGACTTAATTTCTGTGAATCGTTAAGTTCCTTTGTCATCGGGTTTGGATAATTGCTGGTTTTCTGATTACTTTCTTTCGCTGCTTTTATCTGCTCCATATATTTTGCGTGCTGGTATCCCATATCGCGCACCGGCATAACGTTGTTTTTGTCACTCTGATTTTCCAGACATAAGAAAAAACTTCTATTGTTCTTCTTACACTTCATCGGCACATCCATCTGTAACTGCCAAAGTTTATCATCAGAGACGGCTTTCGTAATCAACTCGCCGGGTTCTCGCGACAACTCTTCCGCCGACACATAACATCTGCCACCAAACAAGTTTACATTTACAATGTCTGAAAATACATCTTTGTATTGTAGTAAATTTTTCTCTGCTAAATCTTTTGCTCCCAAATAATATCCTCCTTTTACTCTCCAATCCCATACTCGCATAACAGTTCTTTTTGGTAGTCTGTATCCATGATTGCTTTTTGTATATCTTCCATTCGATGATCTGCTAACAAGCAGTGGTATAATGTGTTAATTTCCTCGATCCCTTGTGAAATCCCCTGCGAAATTCCTTTTGCCATTCCGCGTGCCTCTCCCTGTGCTATCCCCTTCTCTATTCCTCGTTCCTCATACATATCTAACAATACACACATATTGATTTTTCCTCCTTTTCCTTCAGTTTCTTCAATTAATTCTTTTGCTTTCCGATATCTCCTGTCGTTTGTCACCGCAGACAACCAGTCTAAAAACGCCTCCGGGTGATCTAATTGAAACTCTGTTGTTTGAAAATACACACAAACCGAATACGAGGGGATCCATGGCTCCAACTCACATTTCATATCCTCCGGAAACTCCAGCATATCATTCAGACATCTTGGTTTTTCCCATTCTTTCTGACTGTAATTCAAAACCAACGTGATGACCGGGCTTAACTTCTGTGAATCATTAAGTTCCTTTGTCATCGGGTTTGGATAATTGCCGTTTTTTCGATTACTTTCTTTTGCTTCCTTAATCTGCTCCATATATTTAGCATGCTGATATCCCATATCTCGCACCGGCATAACATTATTTTTGTCACTCTGGTTTTCCAAACATAAGAAAAAACTTCTATTGTTCTTCTTACACTTCATCGGCACATCCATCTGTAACTGGCGAAGTTTATCGTCAGAGACGGCTTTCGTAATCAATTCGCCGGGTTCCCGCGACAACTCTTCCGCCGACACATAACACCTGCCACCAAACAAGTTTACATTTACAATGTCTGAAAATACATCTTTGTACTGTAGTAAATTTTTCTCTGCTAAATCCTTTGCTCCCAAATGGTATCCTCCTTAATTAGTCAAATTCTTTTGTTTCTATCATTACAAGGAGAACCTCTTCGCCCCACCCTTGTTTGTATATATACTAGCACAATCAAAGCGCAAAGTCAATATATTTACTTACAATTGTCAGGCGACTTACGCACCTCAAAAAGAACCTTAAATCGTGCCAAACAAGCCAAATTCCGGCATATAAAAAGAGCGTAAAACGACACCACCAATAGGATGGGCGTTCTACGCTCAAAGTTTTTTCAAACCCCGTCTTTATATTACTTCCTTATGTTACTTCTTTATCTTTACCTTTTTCACCGTACTCCACTTTCCGTACACTTTTTTCTTACCATTCATTTTATAGGCACGAACTCGAATGTAATACGTTTTCTTCTTTTTCAGTTTCTTAATGGTGTACTTGGTTTTCTTTAACCGAAGGTGTTACCGTTGGTGCTATGGTCGGCTTTAAAGTTGGAATTGCAGTTGGGACAGTAGTCGGCTTGACTGTTGGCGTCGCCGTCGGTTGTTTCGTTGGCACAGCAGTTGGCGTTACCGTCGGTGTTGGCGTTGGTGATATGGTTGGTGTTGGTGTGGCATCTGGTGCCACTTCCTTTTCCAACACAATGCTATTATTCCAAAGCTCATATTCCGTTTCTTCCTGACTCACTTCCAAATACAATATCTTCGTTCCGGATATATCATTTCTTGTGGCTTTATTCCATATCTCCACAAGTGAAATATCTTTCAATTGTCCCGATGATAATGTTCCCAATGTTTCTGTATGTATTACATTACCGTTTTCTCCACCATCTTTAACAACAAAAGATACCTTTTCTGCCTCATTACCACCATTATTGGTTACTGTTATTAAATCATTATTTTTCGCTGTAACAGCAAGATCACTTGTTGTCGTTTCAATCGTTTGTTTCGCTGTCAACTGCTGTTCGAATGTTTCATCCGATGTAACGGAAGCCGTAATATCCGAAGTAGTAAAGTCTGCCGGAACAGAAACCAGTATCTCCTGCTCACTCTGCATACCAGCAGCTAATTTATCTACAAATGGTCCCTCATACAACACATTACCGGAAGCATCCTTTACTGTGATTTTCACATGGTTCAAATCGGTTGTACCGGTATTTGATACAGTAATCAAAATCGGATTTTCTTTGTCCGCACCAAAACTTAGAACATCATAAGCAATATTGGTAACCTCCGCCTGACTCCGTTTGGTCTCATATTTATATTTTAATACCGTCGCACCATATGGATTTTCTTTTGAAGTATCCACTTCCTGCTCCGTATAAACAACTCCCGGTTCTTCACTATTTTCTAATAGCGCAAAGCCACTGACATAGCCCCCATCTTCGGTAAGTGCAGCAGCAATGGATTCCTCTCCTAGCCTTTGTTTATAAATTTCGCTATTAAAGTTATCCTGCCCAATCCAGTAAACGGCATCTTCATATACATCATACGAAGAACTGCAGGCAATCCTCAAATTTTCTGTCTCCCCACCGGCATAGCACATAAGCGTTCCGTCCTGAATAAAGTAAATCTTTCCATCGATGCATTTTACTGCCTGCATTCCGGTATCCGCAGTTGCGATTGTTTCACCATTTACCAAAAGGGTCTCCCCCTGAACCATAGCCAGTGAAAATTCGTCTCCAACATAACCATACGCAAAGTCACTGATTGTATCATCAGTACGGTATAATTCTTCCGGAGCAGACCAACTGTCCTCAGTCATTTTACTTCGATAAATCTTTGTCTTACCTTCTTCTAACAATGCATCACCAGAAGAGTTTTCGCCCCAAACGGCATACAAATCTGTTCCGTCTGACGCAAACTGGTATTTATAACTCCAATTTTTTCCCGCTTCACGCAATGTAACAACCTTATCGAAAGTTTGGCTTTCTTCATCATATCTTGCAACTTTTAATGTCAAGTGCTGCAGGATTTCCTCCTCGGACATATCTTCCGTAATTGCCACATCGCTGTTTTCGTACATCACATAAGTAAATCCATTGTGAGAAAACATCTGTGCTGCCGTATCCAGCCGTCCCGTCTTGTCAACCGGTTTGCCATCACTCCATGCTCCATTCTGATATAAACGGTACATCAGTGTTGTCTGACCACCGGAATTTTCCTCGGTATCATCCAAATATGTCATAATTGCTGTTCCATCCGCAAACGTCGTTATTGTCGGCTTTGCATTTTCATAAACAAGCGATTCCTGTGCCGAATCCAGGAGATTCTGACTCTTTTTAACCGATTGAATCTCTTTTTTTGTCACAGGCGCACTTCTCTTATACGTCATTTTGCTGATACTTTTTGTCGTCTTACCTAAGTTTGGATACAACTCCAATCGGGAAAACTTCCAGTCTTTATACCCTGACAATCCCGGCACTATCGTATCTGCCTGAATATAAAGTTTTCCGGTCAGATAAGCCGACACGGAATTCGAAAAACTCTTCCATGGAAAAGAGGCTTTTCCGCCGATTTCTCCCTCAATACCGCCTTTTATATCAACAACTACCGCATCTGCGCCCAAGGTGATATGCGGCTTGATTGCAAGATTTAACTCTCCACTTGGTGTAATGACTTTTTGCGGATTCATCGTAAGACAGATTTTTCCATCGACGCTTCCGGAAACACCAAATTCCGAATACACAATCCACCAAAGCGGCACTTTTACACTTCCGCCGGCTTCCAGTGCCGCTGTCATGCCACCTTCTTCAAAACCGATTACACTGCCATTATCATCTAATTTTAGTTTTACATAACCTGCCGCATTACCGTTCACATGAAATGCCGCACTTCCGTTTACTTTCTTTAACTTTCCTCGAAGTTTGGAAAACTGATTCCATAATTTCGTCGTATTAACTTTCCCACCACAAGATTTAACCAGTGATTTTACTTCCTGATACGATTCACGCCAATAAGTGTCATTCGGGTCTTTTTTCACAGTGGCACTATTTTTTGACTTGATTCCTAATAACACTTCCGCCGTCTTATTCTTGGCATCAATATTCACCGTCATGTTAGCAGCATCGAAAAAGGATAAATCCATCGACATCTTTTGTTTGAAAATATTGAATGTATTGTTGCCAATACTGATTTCCGGTCCTTTTAATTCGGCAGAGCCAAGGTTTGAAAAATCAGGCAGAGACTTTTCAATATTGGTAATGTATTTTTTGTCTTCAGTGCTAATAACAGGCGTTGGAGTAGGTTTTGATGTCGGCGTAGGTGTTGATGTTGCCTGTGACGAGCCGCTGCCCCCTTCCGCGGTAACTTTTCCTGCATAACTCCAAAGATTAGAAGATGAAAGATTTAAATGCAAAGCGGGTCGAACCGCATCACCATCAAAGTAGACACTAAAGCCAGTGCTACTGCCGTAGCCATTGCTACCCACATCGGACGCATCACCACTACCATCGCCCGGCGACCGCAGCCACCAATCGCCGTTCCCCTCGTACTCCGTACTCGCGGACGTCCACGCTCCGCACTCTTTTGCATATGCTGTATTTTTTGCTTCTCTTGTTTCACTTTCGGTTCTAAACTCGCCATTAAATCCATAAGCCGTATTACTTGCTTCTGCAATGGACAAAAGATACACTTTATCTGTGGTATTCTCTCCACCTTCTGTATCATAATATGGATTGTCATCGTTCACAACTGTTGTATTTTTGATTGCCACCTGTTCTGCCGATGTAAATGCCGTATTTAAAAATGTATCATTCAACCAGGTACGAAGAGTACACGTTGCCCATGTTACATCCGTATATTCCTCATTATACGGTTTATCATCCAAGTTTTGGTCTGCCAGCAAAAAGGCATCATTTCCATTCACGGAAAGAACTCGCCATTTAATTGGTTCTTTTGTTGAACTGTTACTTTGATAATAGTTTCCAAAATAGATACAATCCCATGTTGTTACACCGTTTTCATTGGTAGTTGGGTTTTGCAAACCAACCGCTGCTTTCACCGGTTTGGATTGCCCCAGCGTAATCTCGCACAGAGATAGCACCATTACCAATGCCAGCAATCTTGCCAACAGGCGTTTTGTTTTTCTCTTCATAATGATTCCTCCTATTTTTACTTCATTTGATTTACGTTCTATCGTCAAAACAAATTGGCAAATTACGTTTACAAAATTTACCATGCTGTATATGTCATATACTAGCACATATCAAGTAATGTTTCAATAATCCACTTTACAAGCGCCACCTTACATGATCTCCTCCACAACCTTCCGCAACTTTTCCAAACTCCCATCAAACAGCCGCTCTGCCAATGCATTTATTTCATAAACCTGCGTCTGCTCCTTCGTCACAAGAGGCTGACAGACAAACTTTGGTTCAATCCGCCTTATGGCACCCTTTTCCACGCACTTTTTAATAATTGTATAAGTCGTATTGCGGTTCCAGCCAACGCGCGCTGACAAAATCGGAACAATTTCACCCGCGCGGAGTTCACCCTCCTCCCACAAAAGTTCCATCACCTTAAGTTCGGATTCGCATAACTTAATGCCCTCTTTTTTATTCATCAGTCTCTTCCTTTCTCATTGTGAAATCCGAAAATGCTGCCTGGCCTCCATGCTCTTTCGTCGCATAACAGAACAGTCCCGGACGCACACCACAAAAATGATCCAACTTAAAATACAGAGAAAATGGCTCTGCAAGAATCTGCCAATTACCATCCTGCTTCCACTCAAACACTGCCGTATCTTTCATTCTAGTAAAATCAATTTTCACACGAAGTGTAACTTTGGCAGAAGAAAGCGGAATTTTCTCCTGTACTGCCGGCAGACTGTCATCTTCTTTCGAGTTCATCTGTCCATCTGCCACACCGTCTTTTGCCAGTTTCACAAGAAAATATTTTCCATTTTCCCTCGTAATTCCGGCTAATGCATAGTCACTTTGCAGCATACAAAGTCCCGCTATATCTCCATCGGATAACGCCGAACCATCTACGGTTACTGTTACAACACCTCCCGGATACGGCATCCTCTGAGTCAGCGTATTTGGTGCCTGTGTTACATTATTGCATATTTTTCCGGTCTGCAAAATCAACCGGTGATTCAAAAGTTTCCACCTGCTGTCATCCGGCACATGATTCCACTGCCAGTAATTATGAAGAGAAGAAAAATCTTCATCTCCATATAAAGGTGCATATTTGTGAGCCGGTTTTGTATCCTCTAAAAGCAGTTTATCTTCTACTTTTCCATCTACGCCAAATACCGGAAAATCATTTTCAAACTGAACCGGAACAAGAACCGGCAGTCTTCCCACGGCACCGCTGTCACGAAACAGCATAGCATACCATTTTCCACTTGTTGTGCTCACAATTCCTCCCTGGGCAACTCCCTGATTGCAGTAACCGCCGTCGGTGTCAAGCACTTCTCCACCGGTATAAGGACCTGCGAGCGAATCACTTACATAACAAGCCTGCGAACGTCTCGTATTGTCCCCTTTGCGGTAATGGATAAAAAACAAATAATATTTCCCATTGATTTTGTACCAATGGGTTCCCTCATAACCAAGATACACTTCGTCCAGGTCCTCAACCAAAAGTTTATGTAAACCGCCCTCTTTGGGCGCCGTCATTTCTTCATTCAATTCCATCACATAAATCTGGCGGTTTCCGTAGGCAAGGAAAGCACGTCCCTCATCAAACAAAAGCGAGCAGTCATGGTAAAAGCCCTCAATTTCATTTTTCTGCCATGGACCTTTTAAGTCCGGCGCGCGGAACAAATACGTTTTTCCCGTGTCATTGGCAACAAAGATCAGATAAAACATACCTTTTTCATAGCGGAGTGTGGCAGCCCACATTCCTTGTCCATAAGCATTTTTTCCATTCTTTAAGCACTCTTGATCCGTAAGTTCAAGTGTCTCATACACATAAGAATAAATTTCCCAGTCCGCCAGATTATAGGAGCGCAGAATCACACATCCCGGCATAAAATGCATCGTGGTACTTACCATATAATACGTGTCGTCTACCCGAATTACATCCGGGTCCGGATAATCCAACGGGAGCACCGGATTTACTTTTTTCCATTTTTCTTCCATTTCTGTTCCTCCAATTCATGTAATTTGCGAATTTCTTCTGTCTCAACCGACTCTTTCGCATATCTTGCCTTTTCATATAATTGAGTCAAATATTCATCCGCCTTTTCCCCGGATAAATAAGTCTCCTTTAGTTCCTGCGGCGTCTGTGAGCACGGAACCGAATTCTTTTGTGCACCAGCTTGAATCTGTTTGTAAAACGCCTTTCGGACAAATCCATCGTTACCTGCCGGGAACTTCTTTTCCCGTTTTGCCACCGGTACAAGCCGTATATGTTCCTCATCCTCTTTTGTAATGGTCACCTGTTCCACAAATTCATAGGAAGGCTTTTTGCGGTGAAATACCAGATAACAAATCAATTTAAAAATGCCATAAGCAGCCAGAATAACTACCGCCACAATCAGTACAATCAATACAGTATACCGCAGTAGTGTAAGCCAGAAATTACCCTTTTGCTCTTCCTGTTGCTGCCGTACCACAGACTCTCTTGACTGGCTTTCCGGTCCCGCTGCCGGCTCTTCCTTCTCTTTTGTTTCCTCTACCGCAGCCTTTTCTTTTGAATCCCTTTCAAAATTCCATTCCGGTTTATATCCTGCCGCCACAAATAAAAGCAAAACCGTAAGAATTCCCGCGGCATAGAAAGGAATCCAGTCCTTTTTGCGATTCACATTTATGCGGCGTTTCGTTTCCTTAGAAACACTTGGATTGCAGCCTACTACAAGATACTGCCCACGCCAGTATTCACCGGCAAATCCAACAACAATCGCCGCCAGATAGAAAATGCTGCACAGCCAGAAACTATCATCGGCCGCCTCTAAAATAGTTCCCGGCATCATAAAGAGTCCGGCTAACACAAGTGCCCCCACATGACAGGACGCAACTTTTCTTTCCTCCCGCTTTTCTTTCTGATAAAAATGCCGGTAAAATAATATTGGCACAAAAACAAAAAAGACAAAACGCCCATAAGAATACACATCGCCGGCATCAAACCAATGAACCAAAGAGGTAAAACCCCCAAGAATTAACAGCTCATAATAAAGAAATGCCAAAAAACGGCACCGCCTGCGGATCTTCACTACATCCCCCTCCATTTCACAAGACATTTTGCAATTGACGGAGGTATCTCCCGAAATTCATTATCCTCTCCATACTCCGAAAAAGTTGGAGCAATCCACGTCAAAGATTCGTTCCGGTGCAGCATATCGGAAACTGCCTTTTGCATTGGCTTTTTTCCTGCCGCAGAAATGAGAATCACATACTGCTCCCTGCGGATTTTTTCGCACTCTCTTATCACAAAATCTTCCCCTTTGCTAAGCGGGTGCTCATAAGAAATCAGTGCCAGAGCACGACGTACCGCCGCAATCTGGGTTCTTCCGGTTCCTTCCATGGAATATTTCTCATCACCGGAAATAACTAACTTTGTTTCTACACCTTCTTTGCTTAAATAATAAACAAAGGAATACGCAAGACGAATACTCTCTTCCATCAAATCAACGGAGATAAAAACACCGGGCGACTCCAGGTTGAGTAGAATTACAACAGGAGTAGAAGCCGTATATTCCGCTGTTTTCACCTGCCAGTTTCCCATTCTCGCCGACGCCTTCCAGTGAATTTTACGCATCGAATCTTCCGGCGTATACTCTCGGACACCACCACTTAAGAACGGGTCTTCAAACAGTGGCACATTCGTTTTACACGAACCTGTCATGTGCCGGAACACCGGCATCAATTTTCGAATATTCATACGGGACGGGTATACCAAAAGCGAAACTTCCACCGGAATTTTGTGGACAAACGTATGACGGCAGAACAAATCATAACTGACTAGTTCTGCCTCTTGAATCTGATAAAATCCACGTTTTTTGCAGGTAAATTTTAATTTTCGGCGCACTTTCTCAAAGCCATCCACACTCATGACATCATTCCGGTAAAAATGGTCTGAAACCGTTCCGCTCTCCGCCCCCTCAAACTGCAAAAAGCGGGAGGATAAAAACTTCACACACATAATCGGCAGACCCATTTTTTTCTTATTCACTGCTGTTTCATATAAAAACAACGTATCGCCCTCTCCTGCCTGTTCCTCCGAAAAGGCAAGTGTCACTTCAAAGTTTTCCATCCAATGTCTGCTGTAATGAAACGTATGAATGAAATAAACGATAAACAGCACAAGGGCAAGAAATAACATGATTATCACTTGGCAAAATCCTCCGTCGGTGCTGTTACAAAATGCGTGATTTCCTCAATGTAATCGGACGCTTTTTTATTTGTGCTGTACACGTCTTCCAAAATCAGCCGGTGTGAAAGCACAAATGGTGCCAGATACTTCACCGTCTCCGGTGTCACAAAGTGCTCACCCTTTAATGCCGAATAACATTTTGCTGCACGCAAAAATACAAGTGCTCCACGCGGACTTACGCCGAGTGCAATGTTATTATGCTTGCGGGTAGCTTCCACAAGATCTAAAATATAATCCTCAATCACGGGTGCCGCATAAACCTCTTCGCACTGCTTTTGCATCGCCGCCAATTCTTCTTTTGTGCAGACAGACTCAAGTGTCAAAAGCGGATTATCTGCTGCAAAACGATGCAGAATTTCACGCTCTCCTTCGCGGTTTGGATATCCCATCGGAATCTGCATGATAAAACGGTCAAGCTGTGCTTCCGGAAGTGGAAATGTACCGGAAGATTCTACCGGGTTCTGCGTCGCAATTACAAAAAACGGGTCCGGTAATTCCATGGTGACACCGTCAATCGTTGCCTGATGTTCCTCCATACTCTCTAACAGACTTGATTGCGTACGCGGCGTCGCGCGGTTAATCTCATCTGCCAGCAGAATATTCGTGAAAATACCACCCGGACGAAATTCAAATTCTGAATTTTTCTGATTAAAAAAGTGGATTCCCGTCACATCCCCCGGAAGTAAATCCGGTGTAAACTGGATTCTCTGAAAATCCAGTGAAAGTGATGCTGCTAACGCTTTTGCAAGCATCGTCTTTCCGGTTCCCGGCACATCCTCAAGCAGAATATGACCACCTGCTAAAAGTGCCGTAAGAACCAAATCAATCGTCTCAGACTTTCCAACGATTACCTTCTCCATGTTCGACTTAATCTGATGAAAATCCATCACCCCTGCTGCCCCCTTTTGTTATTTCTTTTTATAACTCTTTCATTAAGTTTACCATCTCAATGGCAGAACATGCAACATCATATCCTTTATTTCCTGCTTTTGTACCGGCACGCTCAATTGCCTGCTCAATATTATCGGTTGTCAATACACCAAACAGAGTCGGTACTCCGGTATTTAAACCAACGGTTGCAACTCCTTTGCTTACCTCTGCGCAGACATAATCATAATGAGAAGTTGAACCTTTGATTACGGCACCAAGGCAGATTACTGCATCATATTTTCCACTTGCTGCCATCTTCTGTGCAACAATCGGAATTTCAAAAGCGCCGGGCACATAAGCAAGTTCCACATCCTTTGTATCCACGCCATGACGTACTAAGGCATCCTCTGCACCGCCAATCAGTTTGTTTACAATAAACTCGTTAAATCTTGCTGCCACAATACCAACTTTGAGTCCTTTTCCAATTACGTTTCCTTCTAATGTTTTCATTTTCATTTCCTCACTTTCTTTTATTTATCTTTTTTCGCACGTGTTACATCATAGTGCGTCATATGCTGCATTTTTTCCTGCTTTGTCACAAGGTACTTATAATCCTCCGGCTTTGGTGCAATTTCAATCGGAACACGCTCCACAATTTCAATTCCATAGCCGGCAAGTCCTGCAATTTTAGTCGGGTTATTCGTCAAAAGACGAAGTTTTTTCACGCCCAAATCATATAAAATCTGGGCACCGATTCCATACTCTCTTAAGTCCGGAGCAAATCCCAATTTTACATTTGCCTCTACCGTATCATATCCCTGTTCCTGCAGTTCATAAGCTTTCAATTTGTTCAAAAGGCCGATTCCTCTGCCTTCCTGTCTCATATAAAGAAGAATCCCTCTGCCTTCCTTGGCAATCATGCGCATGGCACTTTCTAACTGCTCGCCGCAGTCACAGCGGCAAGAGCCAAATACATCACCGGTCAGACATTCTGAATGAACACGGCAAAGCACCGGTTCACCGTCCGACACATCCCCCATCGTAAGGGCTACATGATGCTCACCGTTTGTAATATTCTGATATCCGTGAATCCGGAAATTTCCATATTTCGTTGGAAGTTTTGCCTCGGCTTCTTTTTTTACAAGACTTTCTTTTTCCAAGCGTTTCTTAATTAAATCCTCGATTGTAATTACATGAAGATTATGCTCTTTAGCAAATTCTAAAAGTTCGGTTGTACGCATCATCGTACCATCCTCACGCATAATCTCACAGCAAAGACCACATTCTTTCAGACCGGCTAACCGCATCAAATCCACCGTTGCCTCTGTGTGTCCGGCACGCTTTAACACGCCGCCTTCTCTTGCTTCAAGAGGGAACATGTGTCCCGGTCTTCGAAAATCTTCCGGTTTCACGTCATCTTCGACACACTTCATTGCCGTCAGCGAACGCTCTACCGCAGAAATACCGGTCGTTGTGTCCACATGGTCAATCGAAACGGTAAATGCCGTTGAATGGTTATCCGTATTCACCGCTACCATCTGGTCAAGTCCCAGTTTTTTCGTCATCTCTTTACTCATTGGCATACAGATTAATCCTTTTGCCAGACTTGCCATCGCATTTACATTTTCTGTCGTAGCAAATTCTGCGGCACAAATTAAATCGCCTTCATTTTCACGGTCCGGGTCATCAATTACTAAAATTAATTTTCCATCTCTTAAATCCTGTAATGCCTCATCAATCGTTGCAAATCCTGCCATTATTCTCGTTCCTTTCTGTATTAAAATCCGTTTTCTGCTAAAAATTCTAACGTAATCTTACTTTCTTTTTCAGGAATTTTTTGCGGCTGCAAAAGTTTTTCCACATACTTTCCAATAATGTCTGTTTCCAGATTTACCACATCACCGGTTTTCCGGTCAGAAAGCACCGTATTTGCCTGAGTGTGTGGAATAATTGACACCTGAAAATCCGTATCGGAAACTGTCGCCACGGTAAGACTGATTCCATCAATTGTGATGGAGCCTTTTTCTACAATGTAGCGAAGCACTTCCGGTGCCGCCTCAATTCGGTACCACACCGCCGTTTCGTCCTTTTCTATTTTGACAATAGTTCCGGTCCCATCCACATGCCCTGCCACGATATGTCCGCCAAATCGTCCATCCGCCGGCATCGCACGCTCTAAATTCACACGGCTTCCCGGCTGCAGGAAACCGAGGGAACTCCGGTTCATCGTCTCCGCCATCACATCGGCATTGTAACCATCACTTCGCAGGCTTGTCACGGTCAAACACACGCCGTTCACAGCAATACTGTCACCAATCTGCGTGCCCTCTAACACTTTTTCACAGCGAATTGATAAGACCGCCGATTGGCTTCCCCGTTCAATTTTCTGAATAGTTCCCATCTCTTCTACAATTCCTGTAAACACCGCTTATCCCTCCTTTTTTTGCTTCACATGCCCGCTCACACAGATGTCACCGCCAAAGTTTTGTACCGTAACATCCGTAATTTCCACGGCGTCACTCATTTTTTCAATTCCTTTTCCCAAAACCGGCGATAATGCATCTTTGCCGCCAATCATCTTCGGTGCAATATAACAGTAAACTTTCTGCACCAAATCGGATGTCAAAAAGGAACCATGGATGGCGCCGCCGCCCTCTACTAAAACACTGTCAATTTCCATACTGCCTAATTCCATCATCAGCTTTTCCAAATCCACTTGTCCATCTTTTTCAGCCTTAATTAACTGAACACCCGCCTCCATGAGTGCTTTTTGCTTTTCCTCATTTTCTTCGGCATAGCAGACAATCGTTTCGATATCCTTTGCCGTTTTCACAAGCTGGCACTCAAGTGGAATCTGCAAATGCGAATCACATACAATCCGAACCGGGTCCACACCATTTTCAATGCGGCAGTTGAGCATCGGATCATCTGCAAGCACGGTTCCGATTCCCACTAAAATTCCGCGGTATTTTTTTCGCAAAAAATGTGTATGTTCTCTCGCCTTTTCTCCGGTCACCCATTTGGAATCGCCGGAAAACGAAGCAATTTTACCATCTAACGTCATCGCATACTTCATCGCCACATAAGGCATTTTTGTTGTAATATAATGAAAAAATATTTCATTTAACGAAAGGCACTCTTCTTCTAAAAGACCGGTCTCTACTTCTACGCCATGGTCTCTTAAAATCTGTACACCTTTTCCTGCCACTTTCGGATTCGGGTCCATCGAGCCAACATATACTTTTCCAATGCCACGCTCCAATATAATATCCGTACACGGAGGCGTCTTTCCCTGATGACAACACGGCTCTAACGTCACATACATTGTGGCTCCTGTTAAATCTTCGCTGCATTTTGTGAGGGCGTTGCGCTCTGCATGATATTCGCCGCACCGCTCATGATATCCTTCGGTGACAATCCTGCCATCCTTCACAACCACGCAGCCGACCATCGGATTCGGGGAAGTATATCCCATCGCTTTTTTTGCAAGTTCCAGGGCACGTTTCATGTAATCTTGATTTGTCATAACAGCCTCCTTTCCAAAATAAAGAAACCCTGGGTACCAAAAAAAGATACTCAGGGTTTTCTGACATTCACAAATCGTTTATCTTCTTTCATCCAGACTATACTGTCGGCTTCGGAATTTCACCGAATCGGCAACCAAGGTCGCTCGCGGGCTTTACCGCCGGTGGGGAATTGCACCCCGCCCTGAAGATTTCTTTTACTCACGATTTTTATGATAGCACGATGTGGCGGTTCTGTCAAATGGGTTGTGTCAAGTGTTCGCTGTCACTTTTTTGTTTTCCGTAATTCCGTAGAAAAATTTTGCGTCTCGTGGGCGCTCTCGCTTAACAAACGCGTAAGGGTATGGGCATGCAAAATACGCAAGCCTCATACCCACGTGTTTGTACCCACGAGTCACAAAGTTTTTCTACGGAATTACTGGA
>QWCY01005122.1_pt1 | contig 14419 bp, 10 predicted proteins | sample 1972631 | NCBI WGS metagenome assembly QWCY01 (sample SAMN09866696, study PRJNA288562) | Human gut metagenome isolate pre1_stool, whole genome shotgun sequencing... | isolation source: gut | host: Homo sapiens | place: USA: California
CAATTGCTCGGTCTTCATGATGCAAAGATAACAAATACTTATGAAATTATGTGCATGAGAGGGAGGGGATGCAACTGGGTTTTACGACTGACCCATTTTCAATCACTTATAATTTACATTATCCAGAAAGATGTAAATTATTGTAACCTACCGCTTTTCACTTCCTACCAGTGCCTCTAAAGCTATCATACCGATTTGCTCACGCACCCCTTCAACAGCCTTACCGCAATGTCGCCAACGAGCCATTAAACAAAAAAATGGCGACAAGTGAAATCCATCACTTGTCGCCAAATTGTCGGGATGACTGGACTCGAACCAGCGACCACCGGTCCCCCAGACCGGCATTCTAAACCTACTGAACTACATCCCGAAAAGTTTAAGTGATGCAAAATTAGTTACTTTTTGAGAGATTAGCAAACTTTTGGAGTTGTTTTTCACTGTTCACAAGTTTATTTTGTATTTTTGTATGAAAATAAGCAAGTACACACGATGTACCCACCCCATTTTAGACACAATAAAGAAACTTAAGCAATGCAATATACAATCACACCACCCAATCATATCGACTCAACCATCAACCTTCCTCCCTCAAAGAGCATCAGCAACCGCGCACTGATCATCCACGCATTGGCTGGAGGAAAAGTCGCCCCGAGTAATCTCTCGCATTGCGACGACACGGAAGTCATCATCAAAGCACTGAAAAACAAGCCTGAGACCATTGACCTCATGGCAGCAGGCACTGCCATGCGTTTCATGACGGCTTATCTAAGCGTGACTGAAGGTGAGCACACGCTGACAGGTACCGAACGGTTGAGACAGCGTCCTATAGGCATCCTTGTGGAGGCACTGAGATTCCTTGGTGCCGAAATCGACTATTTAGGAGAAGAAGGCTATCCCCCACTCCGCATCAGGGGGAAATGTCTGGAAGGCGGACAACTCGAAATAGTAGGCAACGTAAGCTCGCAGTACATCTCGGCCTTGCTCATGATTGGACCGACACTGAAGAATGGGCTTGAATTGAAACTTATCGGCGACATCGTCTCACGCCCCTATATCGACCTCACCATCCACCTGATGCAAGAATATGGCGCCGAAGTAGAGTGGACCGACGTCGATACGATAAAAGTAGGAGCAAAACCGTACATCGAACGCGAATACGTCATTGAAAACGACTGGACTTCGGCAGGTTATTGGTATGAGATTCTGACACTGATGGACGACACTGATTCGCAAATCACTTTCTCTGGATTGCAAAACGGCTCAAGACAGGGTGACTCAGCCGTGAAATACATTTTCTCGCTGCTGGGCATCAAGACCACATTCACACACAAAGACCTTGACAAACTCACAGATGTAAGCATCAAACGCACCCCCCGTACGCTGCCCAGATTTGAGTACAATCTCACCAATCAACCCGATTTGGCACAGACTCTCATAGCCCTATGCCCAGTGATGAACATTCATTTCCGATTCACTGGACTACATAATCTCAAAATTAAGGAGACCGACCGCATCGAGGCAATGAAGAACGAGATGGCAAAACTGGGCTACGTCATCAACGATATTAACGATTCCGAGATGGTTTGGGACGGTGAGCGTTGCGAAAAAACAGAGCCTGTCGTCATCGACACCTACAAAGACCACCGCATAGCAATGGCATTTGCGCCGCTCTGCATACAGTTGGGCGAGATAAAAATCAACCATCCGGAAGTTGTAACAAAGTCATACCCACACTATTGGGACGAATTGGAGAAAGCGGGGTTCAACATCGTTAAGCAACAATAGCACGCAACAGAACAAATGAACATTATTTTAATAGGAGTATCAGCCATCGTCGGACTTGGACTTCTTGTGGGTATCGCCACAATCTTTGCACGACGCAGCAGCGATGAGCCCGATGTGATTCATCATGCCTCTGGCGACTGCAACACTTGCACTGGGCTTGACGAAAGTTGCGAGCAGACTTGCATGATGGAAGCCGCAACGAAAGAGATTGAATACTTTGACGACGAAGAACTCGACCGTTTCAATGGAAGAGACTCAAGCGACTACTCAAACGAGGAAGCTGACGAATTTCGGGAAATTCTCTACACCATGCGCCCCGAAGAGGTCAAAAGCTGGAACCGAAGCCTCATCTTAAGGGGAATCAACATACCCAATCAGGTGAAAGACGAACTGATTACATTGATTGAAGGATAGGATCAGACTGCAACTTAATCCTCGCAAAAGACAATAAAAGCACTCTCATTTGAGTTAAATATACGTGAATCCATCTTGTAAAAAACATATCCCCATATTATTGCTGGTACTGCTTGCAATAATCATCGTCGGTTGCTCTACCAAGAAAAACACCGCACAGACGCGTTGGTGGCACTCATTCAATGCCAAGTACAACACGTATTACAATGGTGCTCAGGCATATATCGACGGTTCGTTGGAAAAAGAAAATGGCAATAAAGACAACTTCACAGAGATGATTCCACTCTATACGGTCGGCAACAAGAACAGCCGCGACATAGGAAAAGGAAACTTTGAGCGCGCCGTGGAGAAAGCCGAGAAGGCCATTGCACGCCACAGTATCAAGCGTCGGCCAGAATGGAACAAGAAAAGGAGAAAGACTGAGAAAGATATAGAATGGCTCTCACGCAGGGAATACAATCCGTTTCTATGGAAAGCATGGATGCTCATGGGGCGGTCGCAGTTCCACAAGGGTTCATTTGAGGACGCAGCAACCACCTTTTCCTACATGAGCAGACTCTACAAGGGGCAGCCTGCCATCTTCGGAAAGGCACGGGCATGGCTCGCAAAGTCATACATTGAGGCCGGATGGCTCTACGATGCAGAGGACGTTATTCGCAATATGAAGCGCGACTCCATGGACTGGAGGGCAGTAAAGGAATGGGATTACACTTTCACCGACTACTATATCCATACGGGAGAGCTGAAAAAGGCCATCCCTTATTTAAGAAAGGTAATCAAACACGAGATGCGCCGAAAGCAGAAAGCCCGTGAATGGTATCTGATGGGGCAGATTCAGGCCGCGTTAGGCAACAAAGAAGCAGCCTATACCGCATTCAAGCGCGTCATTCGCTCCAATCCTCCCTACGAATTGGAGTTCAATGCCCGCATCGCAGCTTCGGAAGTGATGGCAGCAGGACAGGCAAAGCAGACAATTGCACGTCTGAAGCGCATGGCTTCATCAGACAACAACAAGGATTATCTTGACCAAGTTTATTATGCAATAGGCAATATCTATCTCGCTGAGAAGGATACGATGAACGCTATCTATGCCTATGAGACTGGAAACGAAAAGGCCACACGCAGCGGAGTAGAGAAAGGAGTGCTGTTGCTGCACCTCGGCGACCTGTATTGGGCCAAAGAGAGATTTGGCGATGCGCGAAGGTGTTATAATACGGCATTGGGCCTACTTGATAAAGACCGAAAGGACTATGCACAACTGTCTGACCGGTCGAAGATTCTTGACGAATTAACTCCCTATACCGATGCCGTTCAGTTGCAAGACTCCCTGCAATACTTGGCGAAATGCCCCGAAAAAGAGCGTCTTGCAGCCATTGACAGGGTTATAGATGCACTGAAAAAGAAAGAGAAAGAGGAGCGTAACCGACAGGCGGAGCAAGAATCGCAGAAAGAACAAGCAGCCAACAGTGGCATAGGCACCAACAATGTTGGCAACAATCGCCTGCAAATAGAGAACAAACAGCAGCAAGGCAGCACATGGTATTTCTATAATCCCATGGCCATCCAACAGGGAAAAGCCACCTTCCAACGACTGTGGGGGAAGCGAGAGAATACTGATGACTGGCAGCGAGTCAACAAAACAGTCGTTGGCGGTATCGGATTAACGACAGAACAGGACAATCTCACTGACGAACAGAGAGATTCCATCGCACGGGAGGAGGCAAAACTGGATTCCATCAACAACAAGACAGACTCCGTCAAGAACGATCCGCACAAGCGTGAGTTCTATTTGGCACAAATACCCTTCACCCCCGACCAGCTACAGGCCAGCAACAAGATATTGGAAGACGGCCTCCATCATTCCGGTGTCATATTCAAGGATAGACTTGACAACCTCAATCTCGCTGAGAAAGCACTTCGAAGGGTGAGCGACAGTTACCCAGACTACGAGAAAATGGACGATGTCTATTATCATTTGTACCTCCTTTACATGCGAAAGAATCAGCCGGAAACAGCCAACGCTTATATATTAAAGCTGAAATCTCAATACCCGAAAAGCGAATGGACAGCCGTCCTGACCGATCCCTATTTCAAACAGAATGCCAAGTTTGGCGTACAGATGGAGGATTCATTATATTCCGCCACCTATGAGGCGTTCAAACACAACCGCTTCGGTGAGGTGGAAGGCAACAGAAAGATATCAGACACACGTTTTCCACGAGGTGCCAACCGCGACAAGTTCTTGTTTATCGGTGGCTTGAGCAAGCTCAACAACGGCAATATCGAAGGTTGCGTCACTGATATGAAGACCGTTGTGGAGAAGTTTCCCAAGAGCCGAATCAGCGAAATGGCAGGTATGATCGTCAATGGCGTACAGGCTGGCAAGAAGATACGCAGCGGAAAATTCGACTTGGGTGACGTATGGAACTACAGGACCAATGTTCTCAACGACAGCGACAGCATCAAACAGGTGAAATTCACTGTGGAACGCGACATCGACTTTAAGTTCTTGCTCGTCTATCATCCAGATTCGCTGAACGAGAACAAACTGTTGTTCGAGATGGCCCGATTCAACTTCACCAATTTCCTTGTCCGCAACTTTGAAATAGAAATCGAAGACATCGAGGGACTTCACCAAATGCAGCTCTCTGGATTCAGAAGTTTCGACGAGGCCTACCAGTATGCCCGTCAACTCTTCAGATCCCAGAACGTGGTGGCACAGATGAGCAAGGACACTCGTGGAATTATCATCAGCGAAAAGAACCTCCAACTGATAGGGACGACGTTCAGTTACAAGGACTATGATGACTTCTATGCGAAGAACTTCGCACCTTTGACAGTAACAAAACGCTACTTACTTTCAGAGCCAGCAGAGATAGCAACCCCACGAGAGAAAGAAAAAGACCTGCAAGAGGAGATTGAAAGCAGAAATCCCACTGAGCGAGACCTCAACATCAAGGATCAGATGAACGGTGAAGTGGATAACGGCATGACCATTCCAATGGAGGAAGACAAGGCCAAACCTGACAACACCCCTGCGAATGGTATGATAATTCCAACAGAAGAGTCAGCCAAGCCAAAAGATGCTTCAGCCATTTCGTCACCGAAGGTAATGATCCCCGTTGAAGAACCTGCGGCAAACACGTCCAACACAGAGTTTATCATACCTATGGATGAGCCTTCGCAGAACATCGGGCCAGACAACAACCGGACAACAGCCACCAGCAAGGAGCAAAAAGCTCAGACACCAGTGCCGACGCATCAGCCATCTACCCCGCAACCATCTACAATCAAGAAAGAAGGGGCAGACATGCCAGCCAATGAGACCATCATCGCGGTTGACAACAATACGTTTGAGATTCCCATCGACAAGCCAACACCGGTCAAGAAGGATGAGAACAAGAGCATAGCGCCAGCGAACAGCGGCAAGGCACCGACAAACAAGCCGACCCCGCCGACCCCAAAAACGAAGAAAGACAAGCCTTCGGCTCCAAAAGCACAGCCAAAGAAGCCTGCCAACGAAGGTCCTGTTATCTACTTTGAAGAAGAACAGAAGCCAAACACCGACAAGAAGAATCCCGACGACAAGAGTCAGCCGGCCCTTGACTTCGACTTCGACGACGAATACTACGACCTTGACGGTTTTTAGGCTATGCCGACACAGATTACATTATATTAAACAAAAACCACACATTATATGAGCAATGGATTATTACTTTGGGTTGACGACGAGATTGAACTCCTTAAAGCCCATATTATCTTCCTTGAGAAAAAAGGCTACGAAGTCATCACGGTGAGCAATGGCCCCGATGCCATCGAACAATGCCGCACCCAGACGTTCGACCTTGTGCTCCTCGACGAACAAATGCCTGGTCTTTCTGGATTGGAGACCTTGCAACAGATAAAGAACATTCAGCCTGCAACGCCCATCGTCATGGTGACAAAGAGCGAGGAGGAAAACATCATGGAACAGGCCATCGGCTCCAAGATTGCCGACTATCTGATTAAGCCCGTTAATCCCATGCAGATTCTCCTTACTCTAAAGAAGAACATCCACCGGAAAGAGATTGTAACAGAGGTCACACAAAGTGGTTATCAGCAGGAGTACCAGCAGATTGCCATGCAAATCAGTGAATGCAGGTGCTTTCAGGATTGGCAGGAAATATACAAGAAGCTCGTCAGATGGGAATTGGAGCTCAGCAGTGCCGACAGTGGCATGACCGAGATGCTGACAATGCAGAAGGAAGAAGCCAACAACGGCTTTGCCAAATTCATCACAAAGAACTATATCGACTGGGTGGCGCCGAGGAACGACAAGCAACACGGCAAGTTCCAGAACATCGCCGACAAGGATAGTGGCAGCGTTGCCTCACGTCCTTTGATGAGCCCTGACATATTCAAGACCAAGGTGTTCCCAATGATTGACAATGGTGACAAGGTTTTCTTAATCGTCATCGACAACCTACGATTCGACCAATGGCGAACGCTCTCCGAAGAGATTGGAGACATGTTCGATATCGATGAGGACCTGTACATGTCGATATTGCCAACCGCCACACAATACGCACGCAACGCCATCTTCAGCGGACTGATGCCACTGCAGATAGCCAAGATGTTCCCCGACCTTTGGGTGAACGAGGATGAGGAAGAGGGAAAGAACCTGAACGAAGGACCGCTCATTCAGACACAGATAGACCGCTATCGCCGGCACGATAAGTTCTCCTACCACAAGATAAACGACTCGAACGCAGCCGAGAAGTTCATGCAACAGTTCAAAAACTTGGAGCAGAACGACCTCAACGTACTTGTAATCAACTTCATAGACATGCTTTCGCATGCAAGGACTGAAATGAAAATGATTCGCGAGCTGGCAAGCAACGAGAGCGCCTATCGCTCGCTTACCATGAGCTGGTTCCGCCACAGCGTCCTTGCTGAAATGTTCAGAGAGCTGGCTCACTCTGACTATAAGATCATTTTGACGACCGACCACGGCTCAATCCGTACGACAAAACCTGTCAAAATCATTGGCGACAGAAACACTAACACCAATCTTCGCTATAAACTCGGCAAGAACCTGAACTACAATTCCAAGGAGGTCTTCACCATCAAAGACCCGCGTCAGGCACAGTTACCCTCGCCAAACATCAGCACAAGTTACGTGTTCGCAACTGGCGACGACTTTTTTGCCTATCCAAACAACTACAACTACTATGTCTCCTACTACAAAGACACTTTCCAACATGGAGGTATCTCAATAGAGGAAATGGTCATACCGCTGATAACTATGACACCGAGAAAAAGATAACGGCAAACAAAAACTGATAAAATAGAGAAAACAATGGAAATAAAAATAAAGAATCTGGAGACCATCCATGAATCTGCCAAAGAGTTTATAAAGAACATCGGCGATAAAAAAGTGTTTGCTTTCTACGGCAAGATGGGAGCAGGCAAGACAACTTTCACAAAGGCCATCTGCGAGGTACTGGGCGTAAAGGATGTTATCACCTCGCCAACATTCGCTATTGTCAACGAATACACTGACGGCAACGGAAATCCGATTTACCATTTCGATTTCTATCGAATCAAAAAACTCGAAGAGGTTTATGATATGGGCTACGAAGACTACTTCTACAGTGGCAACTTATGTCTGTTGGAGTGGCCGGAACTGATAGAGGAGATCTTACCCGAAAATGCCATAAAGGTTAAAATCGAAGAGCAGCAAGACGGAAGTCGCCTTGTCACGCTCGAAGAATGAGAACGAGACTGGGGGTTGCTGGCAGAACGACAAACACAGCTTTCCGTCCGCATCCCTCACCTCCGTCACCTGTCGGATGAAGATTCAAAATCATACGTCTGAGCCTTGAGTTTGCAATGGCTTACCTTTCGCATAATGATAGCTTAGCTTTCGCACGGCAAAAGGTGACCTTTCACGAACAGATTTTTAATCGGCTGAAATACAGATGTTTAGCAAACGAAGGATTTAAAAACATCAGAAAGTGGGTATTTTGAATCAAAAAACGCTGTCAACACATCTGCTTCTCCGCCAGCTTGCACAAGTAAAAAACAGAAAACAGTATCTACATTTAAATTTAAAGCACTCCGATATAAGAAAATTCATCTATATTTGGGAGCGTGACATTTAATTTGTAACTTTGCGACAATTATAAAGAGAAATCCATGTAATACACCCTTTGTCGTTCTTTTACGATAGTACGCTTATTTATCCAGGAATGACGGAGATAGAATAATAGACAATTATGGAAATCATAAAGTTCCGACCACTACTAAAACAAGTTTTGTGGGGTGGCAATAAGATAATACCTTTCAAACAGCTTGACCAGCATTTGGAGCAAGTTGGTGAGAGTTGGGAGATTTCCGGCTTAAAGGGAAACGAGTCGATAGTGGCTGACGGTCTTTACAAAGGGATGCAACTCAACGACCTCGTAAGCCGATTGAAAGACAAACTTATGGGCAAGGATAACTATGAAAGATTCGGCAATGAGTTTCCGTTGCTCATCAAGTTCATCGACGCCCATGCACAATTATCCATACAGGTTCATCCCAACGACGACCAAGCCCGTGCAAAGGGCCTTGATCGCGGCAAAACCGAGATGTGGTATGTGATGAAGAGCGATGAGGGAGCAAGACTCATGAGCGGATTCAGAAAGGCCTTGACACCTGAAGAATATCAGGAAAAAGTGGAAAACGACACCATAACCGATGCCTTGGCTGAATATGAAGTAAAGGAGGGCGATGTGTTTTACTTGCCAGCAGGCAGAATCCACTCCATTGGAACAGGTTGCTTCCTCGCCGAAATCCAGCAAACCAGCAACACCACCTATCGCATCTACGACTTCAAACGCAGAGACAAGGACGGCAATTATAGGGAACTGCACACCAAGGAGGCAGCCGATTGCATTGATTTCAGCGTAGAGAGCGATTATCGAATACAGTATGCCCCACGGAGGAATGAGGGTGTGCAACTCGTGGCATGCCCTTACTTCACGACTTCAGTCTATGACCTGACGGAGCCAATGGTGCTTGACTATTCCGAACTCGATTCATTTGTGATTTTAATGGGGTTGAGCGGAATGGGAACAATCATCGACGACGAGGGGAACGAAAGCCCGTTCCAAGCTGGCGAGACCGTTCTCTTGCCCGCAACAGCCACAAGTGTGAAGGTCGAAGGCGAAATAAAATTTCTGGAAGTTTACGTGTAGCCTCCCACTACCCCACTCACCAGTAACAAATAGGAAGTGCCGTGAGCTCCAAATGTCATCATGAAGTTTGGAGCTCACGGCATTTGAGTCTCAGCACTTCTCGTCTTGTGGGCTAAAATCTGGCCCTGTCCGCGTCTTTGTGCTTCTTTGCTTTGTAGTTTTCAAACTTAAGCGTGAACGAAATGCCCAACTCACGGTATCAAGAGAAGTCCATACGAAGGTCCTATCCTTTGAACAGTGGAATAAACGTTTACAAACCCATTTGCTTTGCCAACTTCATTGCTGCCACCGGCTCGTTTGTGGTGACATAATCGACACCGAGGGAAAGAAAATACCTGATGTCGTCAAGTTTGTTGACTGTCCAAACGTTGACTGTCATTCCGAGATCGTGTGCCTGTTTCACCCACTCTGGATGCTTTCTCAATACCGCCACGTCATAGTCGATGCCCCACATGCCTAAATCCTTGGCTTCCTTTGGGGTGAGATCGCCCTCAAGATAAGATATGCTCGCTCCGTAAAGCTTATCTGCCAGTTGTCTGCAGATGTTCTTGCTGAAGGATATGTATTCGACCCGATGGCTCATTCCCAACGCTCTGACCAAACTCACCACCTTGTCAACGCATTGATTTTCGAGTTCTTCGGTGGGATGAGGCTTGATTTCCAATATCAGCTTGGTGTATTTGCATGCACGCCCATTTTCAAGATACTCCTGAAGCGTTGGCAGTTTCTCACCATTCGGAAGCCTCTGATACTTCACATCACTGTAATTGGCCGTGATAATCTTGATGCCGTTGATATCATCGTCATGGTTTACGACTATCTTATGGTCTTTGGTCATCTGAACATCAAACTCAGATCCATAGGCCTTGATTTGGTTGGCCTTGCGGAGTGCGGCTATTGAGTTCTGCGCCGAGCCCACGGTATTCCAATATCCACGATGGGCAATGATACGTGAATGCCAGCCATGGTTGAGAGACACCTGCTGTACGAAGCGCTCCCCGAAGCGATTGGTGAAAGCGACGGTGACAACTCGGGTGCCCACGGGTGCTTTCACCCTGAACAGATGGGGTGTGTTGATGGGGCCATTGTCATTGTGTTTGTCGGTGTTTTCAAGATAGCTCTGGTCCTGATCCGTAAATCTTTCCATCTCCCCCATTGGCTTTCCATCTGCCATCCACTCCACCTTGCATTGACTGTCGTAGTCCCAGACGTTGGCAACGAAATAATCTTTCTGCGTGATGAACGTACCTGGAAGATAAGTCTTGAACTGATAATTGCTTTTTTCGCGGGTGGCTTTGTAGCTCCAGCTCACGTCGTTGCCGTCAACATTAACAATAAGATAGCCGTTGGGTGCTCCACATCTGTTAATCCAGCTGTCCCACCAAGCCCCACAAACTGCTCCTATATTGTGCTGATACAATTTGGCATTGGGCTCCGCATTCTGAAAGAAGTGGGTGTGACCGCAGAACACGTGTACGGTGTAGTCTTTCAGAATCTCCTCCAACTGCTTGGCGTCACGGATGTTGCCCTCTTCGGCAGCAGTGTTCCAGCCTGCTGCGTGCATGTTTAGGAAAACGGTTGTACCGGCAGGAACATAGCTCAGGTCATGCTTAATCCAATCAAGCACGGGCTTCGTGAGTTCTTCCGTATATCCTATGCTGCCCTTGTAATTGATGTTCTTGACCGTTATGACGTGAATTTTTCCGATATTGAACGAGTAGTTGGTCGGTCCGAAATACTTGAAATATTCATGTTCAGCGAAGTTGGACGAACCTTTGGGCATATTGTTCAGGTCTTTGAACTGCTTGTCGAAATCATGATTGCCGATACATTGGAATACGGTCATTCCCATGTTTTTCATCGATTTCTTGTAGGGCTCAAATAGCTTCATCTTGTCCCATACAAGGTCGCCCAATGCTACTCCAACGACTTCACGGGAATCGTTGAGCGAGTCCACAACATTCTTGATGTCAACAATCGCCTCATTGCGCCAGCGGGTCATGTTGTTACTGTTGCTAACTTGCGGGTCGGAGATGGCTATGTAAGAAAATTTATCACTCTGGCTGGACCGTTTCTTCAGAATAAAAGTGTTTTCCACTGTGTTGACAGCTTGTTTGATGGGTATGTAAAACCCTGTTGCCAGCCCATTGGCCTGTGGCAGTTCGTATTCGGCAGGGGTAGAGATTGCAATGAACTTGCTCTCGGCCGTGTCAGACACCAACTGCCAATCACCATTTATATCCGTTGTGGTGAAATGCACTCCATCGTTTACAACCACATTTTGAATGCCTCTTCCGTTGTTGTCCTTGACCTTGCCCTGAATTCTGAACGATGAGGTGGGCGTTGTTGTCGCTGCAGTATAGCAAATCAGCGACGTCAGAAGCATTGCATCAACAAATAAATTTCTCATTTTCTATTGTTTTTGTTTCCTGATTTGTGTCGTAAGCCATGACGTGGCTAATGTTTTCAGCGGAAAGAAGTGGAACAAGAAAGGTCGTTCCTTCTGAAAGCTTAAGAAATAAAAATCCGTTCTTTTGTTCTGAAAACATATTAGATATTTTTATTCAGCACAAAGGAACGGAGAAAATATTTCAAACTCACTAACTCAATATAAAGAGTGTATTTAATATTAATGACAAGTTTGTTAATGGTTGTGTTGCAACCATTGGACTGCTGGGCAAAGAGCATATCGCAGATGGTTGGAGCGATGTCTGATATTGTTACGGACTATGGGGAATCAGTATTGCAACATATTGATTCTGTCGGACCAAACTATTTGGTACTGTCCTATAAAAGTTTGTAAGCTTCTTTTTTCTTATCTTAGTATTTGAAAACTATAAAAAAGAGAAAAATGAAACTTACACACTTTTAAGGACACTACCTTTTGATCCAATGGACAATACATGGCTGTGGAACTTCTTGGGATAAAATTTCAAAACTCAAACGTCCTCCAATGGTCTTGAAGCCGAGGTTTTCTGCAGCCTTGCTGATACCAAGAGGAGAAACACCTTCTTTGCCTAAGGAACAGATTTTCCGCAATTGCTCCTTATCAGTTTGCTGTCCATAATGTTTGGCTATAATCGCCAAACAAGAAGGACCGCAATCCATTGCATCACATTGGTAACATATTTTCAGACTCTTCGTAATAAATATTGTTACTTACCTCTAAATATTCCTGTTTCGTTGTCACGATTCCATACTCCCTTTTGTTCTGATTGATATTTACGTCCGCGCGAAAGATTCCACGTTAGATAGTTCCATTTGCCTAAAAACAGTTTCGAGCCAACATATCCCCATAGGCGATGGAAATTGTGGGTATAATTGTTTCCTACGTAACGAGACAGCAGGTACGAGAATCCACCATCCAACGTCAGAACATTGGGTATGACATAGAACTGAACATTTGTATAATTCCAAAATTCGGCTGCTGATTTCTGCTGCTCATAGCCAAAATCAAACCATGTTTTCCCATTTGTGTTGCCGTTTCTTGTTATTTCTTCTAAGATAGGCTTTTGGCTATACATGTACCCCGTTGTATTTTCAATATAGAAGTATTTATGCTCGTAAGAAAGGGTTAGCGTCTGTGTGTATCTGCTGTAGGATTTTAAGTTAGGATTGCCTACATGATATTCGTATTCATTAGACTGTTGTCTGTTATTGCTCAGATTAGCCAAAGACGGTGCATTGGGAGATATGTTGAAGACGTATCGTATATTTCCCTTGCCCAATATAGGGTAGCTGAGACTTAGGGATGGGCGCAAAAGAAAGTAATAATAACTCTCTGTCCCTTGCGAATAATATTGATAGCTGCCTCCTATACCAAACATATAACGTAACTGGCTGAATCTTCCTGAAATCTGGGAATAAAGATAGGTACTGCTGTTGTGCATTTCATTGATGATGTCGGAAGTTCCCGTATATTTATTTTTGGTATAGCCCTGCAGATGACTGATTCCAGAAGTCCAGTTGGACTTGCCCAAAGGCTGACTATACTTGATATCGCCAATAAGAGAATAGCGTTTGCCGTCTGTATCGTAGCCGTATTGTGATGTCGGCAAGTCAAAATCTTCATTATCGAAGGTCTTAAAGCTATATCCATATTTCGTGTCATACATGGTACCTACTAAATTGAAAGTCAATGTACGATTTTTCTTAAAATAGCGTCTAAAGAACAAATCTATTATAGGCGAGAAATAATGTTCTGTAGGTTCAGTCAAAGCGTAATATGCAGGCTTACTCGTTTCAAAAATTCGCTGACGGTGACCTCTGTTTGGGCTATTATAGAAGTGAGAGCTTAGCTGTGTTATAAAGCTATACTGTCCCTTCTTTGTCAAATCATAGGTAATGCCGAAGTCATGGTTTGCGTATGCCAGCTTTGTATTGATCCCCTCACGGCGTATTTCGTGTAGGTTTCCATCAGCTAAGGTATAGGTATCCGTTTGGTCGATGTGTCTTCGACTTAACTTTGAAAAATCATTCTGATAGTAAATACCCCATTTGGACAGACGGTGATTATATTGAGCATAGATATAATTTTTTCCATTCATAGTAGTTACAGCATCATTCAGGTTAAAACCGATAGACATACCATTCATGCGTGGCTTAACGACAATATTGATAACGGCAGCATGTGTCTCCAGTCCAAATTCAACACCAGGATTATCAATGTACTCTATACGTACAACCTCATCTGGCCGAAGGGCAACGACATCGGCTTGCGAAGCACGCTTTTCGTTGATAAAAATGGGGACACTTCCCGATCCACGCTTCTCGACCTTTTTGTTAGCCATATCTACATAAATACCGGGTAAATTAATTTTATCTATGAGATCATAGCCAGAGTTTGAACGCTTAATATCATCTTGGGATGGAAACAATATCTTTCTATCCACTTTATTGATAAATCTATCAGCCTTGACCGTCACTTCTTCGAGAACGTTCTCCTCCAATCGTATTGTATCAAGCTCTATCGCTTTCGGTATTTTCTGTAAAGAAAGCAA
>QWCY01006302.1_pt1 | contig 14404 bp, 7 predicted proteins | sample 1972631 | NCBI WGS metagenome assembly QWCY01 (sample SAMN09866696, study PRJNA288562) | Human gut metagenome isolate pre1_stool, whole genome shotgun sequencing... | isolation source: gut | host: Homo sapiens | place: USA: California
TTCCTCAAAATTCAAACCAATAACATCTGTCACCTTCATACAATTAATCAATTCAACCTCATGTGTATCTGCCCAATCCATAACTGTATTTGTCATCTCCACCGTTTTCTCATTGCATGGAAACGGTGCACGCACCAATACCAATTCTGTACCATGCTCCTTACACAGTTCATTCATCATATCCAGATATCTGAAATTTTCTTCATAAACAGGTCGTCTTTTTTCTGAAAATATCTCATCCCAGGATGCATACCCACAAGGCTGTGCGCCTGCCCAATGTTTGAATCCTCTCCCTTCTTCTGTAAAATACGGATTCATTACACTCTCTTTCCAGCCCTCAAAAGACGAATAATCCAATTCCTCCCATCTGGAATGATATTTACCTAAAGGGAATAAATAATCCAACTGCAAATCTTCCGGCACGCAATCTTTTATTGCATCCACTTTTATGTCAGAATATCGCAGATCATTTAATGAAGAATCTCTCACGCCCTCGCTCGTAAATCCTGTGTCATCCTCATCATAAAACATACCAAATATCTCTAACACAACAACATCAATATCGCTGTTATCCAACGCATCCTTGACATAATAATATGTATAATTCATTGTCTGCTGCTGCCTGCCACGATTATAGGTTTTCAAATTATAATCGTCAAATATTTCAGGATCAAAGGTACAGTAACTTTGGCTTGTTCCAAAAAACACTACATCCCAATGTTCTTCTTCATAAAAGTCTGGTATTCTTGGAAGCAAAGCTTTCGAAATATAAAATATTCCGCTTCCCAAAATCCCTAAAAAAAATATAATCTTTAATATACGTCCTGCAACTTTCATCTCGTTCCTCATATACTAATTATCAGTTTTTTCTTTCGATTTGTTGATATTGCAATTCCTCTATAATCTCTCTGTCTCAAAACTGAAAATATATAAAATTTGTTTCTGAATATCCACTTCCCCAGATTCCAAAAATCAAAATCCCCAGAATTCCGACAATAATAATAGTCCATCTTATTATAATATTTAAATTTAAAATCACATTTAAGTGCACCATTAGCCAGAAGTACCGGATCATTCATATGGAAAATGCTCTCTATAATATCAAACGCATGCTGTATTGTATCTGCACGAAAAAAAATCCAAGTAAGATCCACTAATATAAAGGTCACAAACATATAAACTATCATTAATGGCAAGAAATTTTTCTTCAGGTGTAAATTTTCTTTGATTTTATTTCTAAGAGGTGTAAAAATTGCTCCTATTACCTGATAAACACCATTCAGACCTCCCCATACAACATATGACCAATTTGCTCCATGCCAAAGACCGCTTACCAGAAACACGATCATAATATTTATATATTTTCTGATTTTTCCTTTTCTGTTTCCTCCTAATGGAATATAAAGATAATCTTTAAACCAGGAAGAGAGTGAAATATGCCATCTTCTCCAAAATTCTGCAACAGACTGAGACAGATATGGACTATTAAAGTTCTCCATCAACTCAAATCCCATAACCTCTGCAGCTCCAATTGCGATTGTGGAATATCCCGCGAAATCACAGTATATCTGAAATGCAAACAATACACTGGCTAAAAGTAAATACCTGCCATCATAAATGTCAACATTCGCATATACATTATCTACAAAGATTGCAATTCGGTCTGCAATCACCAATTTCAAAAAATATCCCCAAATCATTAGTAACAGTCCATCACACATTCTCCCATAATGATATGATTTCGGATTTCGCAGCTGATTCAATAAATTCTTTGAGCGTTCAATTGGTCCTGCTACAAGTTGTGGAAAAAAAGATACAAATAACGCGTATCGAAAGAAATTCTTTTCCGCCTCAATCTCTCTACGATACACGTCCACAGTGTATCCTAAAGCCTGAAATGTATAAAAAGAAATCCCTACTGGAAGTAATACATCTAACGATGTATTTACTGTCGGCAAACTCGTGTGATCCAATACTGCATTTATACTTTCGATTGTGAAATTAAAATATTTAAAGAAAAATAAAATTGCAAGATTAGCTACAATACATCCTACAACCACCCATTTTTTTGCCTCTATTTTTTCAGGGCGATTATCATTCAACCACTGAATCACTATACCACTTATGTAAGTAATTGCTGTAGACAATAACAACAATAATGCATACTTTGCATTCCACCCCATGTAAAAATAATAACTTGCAGTCAAAAGCCACAGATAACTTACTCTTTTGGGTAATAGGAAATAAACTACGACAACTATTGGGAAAAATACAAAAAAACTATATGAATTAAAAAGCATACCTTCTCCTACGTTATATATCTTTTATTTATATTGATACAAATACTTTTCTGGATTATCTAACATCTCATAATTTGTCATAAAAATCTCATTTAAAACTATTCTAAGTGTATTAATCCCACTTTTACCTTCAATATCCATCTCTTTTCCCTGATAATAAACACAGTTTAAAATATTCTGCATATAAGGTGTTTCTATAGTTGCGTCATACTCAGGCGTTCCGTAGCACTCCATCATATGATAAGGATAACGAACTCCATGATCAGATTGTATAATAATAATAGCATTTCTATCATTTTGTAAAATACCATCCACTGCATTCTCCATACAGGCATTTACATACTTTAATTGATTTAAATAAAGACTCTTGTCTGCCCAATTGGATGTATTTCTATAATCAACTGCTCCCCCTTCCTCATTGATTACAAATGGAGGATGAGGACATGACACATACCCTATTGTTAAGGTGGGGTTCTCCTTATCAACCATTTTATAGCATGTCTGCATCGTATTTAATATATTTTTTAAATCTGATACATAATATTGTGTATCCGTACTGGTTTCAATTTGTTCTGCTTTATAATCTTTTATTAATTGAAAAATACTTTTTTGCAAAATATAGGTTGAAATTGTATCCACTACATCTGATGTTGCAATAACATTGCACCCATCTTCATCCAAAAACTGGGTATGATTTATCAAATTAATCGTATATCCATTCGTTTTAAAAATTTGATATAACTTAGGATTTTTCATATATTTTAAATTATTTGCTTCCAGTTCGTCTGGAGAAGCAACATACTCCAAATTTAATAAATTCGGTATATTTACTGTCGTAGAACATGACTCATAATTATGACTTGTTGTTGAAATATTAAACCCATTTTCCTCAATATGTTTTAAAAAGACTCTATTATCATAATTATAATACCGTTCCAGCCCCTCTACCCCAGCATATTCATCACATATAAAAAAATATACATTTGGCTTTTCTTCAGACACATATTCTATATTCTCTGAATTTTCCACTTTTTGATAATTTAGTTTTGAGCATATTGTTGGAAGCGCCACAAAAAAATTCATTGCAATTAGTACCAGAAAATATATTCCAATCAACATACAAATATTTTGTTCAGATCTGATTTTTTTCTTAACCAGAATCATAAACATAAATATTATAAAAAATAAAATTACAATTATCTTTTTTCTTCCAATCACATGATCTACTTTGCTTAAAAATACATTAAAATTAGTTAAGATAAAAAGTATTACATCACTGGCTAACACTGCCTTACCAGTATTCTTCATGAAAATAATACAAATTACAAACACTACTATCGCTAATGCCAAAAATTTTTCGAATGCAGGTAATGCATCAATAAGTTTTGCCTCATCGGCATTCTGGAAATACATAAATAAACATGGATACAAAATAACAAACGCTATTGTACTTATTGTAAAAAATTTTTTTATACTTCTTCTCATTTACTTTTACCTGTTTTGTTGCATATATCACTAAAATCCTGTACTTGCCTTAAAGCCTTCCGGTGCCGGCAGCATCTCATAATCAGTTCCAAAGTAAGTATTCAGTACCGTTCTCCATGTATTAATACTTGTCATACCTTCTATATCGAGCTTTTCACCCTTATAATAGAAACAGTTTAAAATATTCTGCATATATAAAGTCTCTACTGACGCATCATAGGCTTTGGCACCATAATGATCAACCTGCCAGTGCGGATATCTTGCTCCATGGTCAGACATTAGTATAATGAATGAATCCGGATCGTTTTTCTGAATATCCTCTACAATTCTTTCCATACATTTTGTAATATATTTGTATTGGTTAAGATATATGCTTTTATCTTTCCAATTTGTTTCATCCTCTTTCGCTATCCGATTACCATCTGCGTCAAATGTAAAATATTCATGTGGACATTCTGCATAAGCAAAAGTAAATGTTGGTTTACTATCACTCGTATAATCTGTAATATTTTCCATAATAGTCAACACATCACTCAGATTCGTATAATAATCATTGGAGTTTCCGCTTAATTTTTGTTTTCCCCAACTCACAAAAGAATCAACTTCACTCCAGATACCATTGTCAAGAACATAAGTAGATAAATTTTCTTTCTTCTGTTTATAATTTAAAACATTACAATTGGTATCTGAAAATGTATTCAAATGATTGACCATATTAATCTGATATCCATTATTGGCAAAGAGCTGATATAGATACGCATTCTCCGATCGCGCCATATTATCAATAGAGTAAATATCATCACTTGCTACATATGAGAGATTCAGAATATTGGGTACAATTGTAGATGTCCAAATAGACTCTGTGTTATGACTTCCATATGAAATATTAAATCCCCTCTGTGTAAGAAAATCTGAAAATTCCTGATTATCGTAATCATAATAGTGTTCAATATTCTCAAAACCCGCATATTCATCAAATAAAAAGAAATATACATTCGGCTTGTCTCCGGTAAATCTTTTTTCGGCAATATCATTTTCTTCCTGTGAGACAGCTGTCTTATTATTATTGGTTAATATCTGTGGAATTGAACTTATCAGGTTGAAAACTATGAGAACGAAAAACACAATTCCGAGAATTGTACAAATATTTTCCGGCTCATTTATTTTTCTTTTTACAACAGAGAATACTATCGTTAATATAACTGCAACAATCACAAAAAAATATGCTTTTCTCATACCCGGGATTATTTTTTTGATTGCTCCAAGAATCGTATTAAAATTCATAAAAAGAAGTAATGCTATCTCACTTGTTAAAAAAGCCTTTCTTATGTTTCTAAATAGTACACTAAATGCAACTAATAAAACTACTGCTAAAATCAAATTTTTCCCGATCGATGGTAAAATTTCTATAAAATGTCCCTCCGACATGTTATGAAAATACATAAACATGCTCGGATATAAAATAATTGCGATCATCGAAATAAAGCATTTGACATTGTTTTTAATTTTCATCTCTTTATCCTCTGTTTTATCAAAAGTTTGCCATCCTAATAATAAGAATCTACCATTGGGAAAATTTCATGTAATTCATTATCATATTGATACTGGATTGCACCAAGATTTCCATCATATTCATATTTATAATAAATATTTGCTCCTCCCTGCATTCCATCGTATCTTTTCACATCCGGATATTCCGTATCATATGTTCTATCATAGAAAACACGATGTCGCACCTCATCCTGCTTAAACTCATGAAAACTCTGTCCAAAAACAGAATAATCTTCTCCTAATAACTCTACAATCGTTGGCATAAGTTCCTCATATGTAATAGGCGCATTATTTTCCTGCATTACATCATGCGTCTCATGAGGCTCTTTCATAAAGAAAATAGGTTGGGCATTTCTACCTGTTCCATGATCCGTCATAATAATAATTGTAGAATCATCATAGGAGCCTGATTCCTTAATCTGGTTAATATACTCTGCCGCTAACAAAAAAATACCTTTTATAGTATCATCTCTATCTGGATCCTGTGCATATTGACAATTTGCATCATTAATAAATTCATGTCCACCATTTAAGTGATTCACAACAAAATAATTGCTGGAATCATCAATCGTCAGACCTTTTTCCATCATTGTATTGTAAAAATTCGGATTTGAATACTGCATCGTATTATTCGGATACGATACAATACTTGCATATTGTTCATTCTGTACATCAAATTTTGGTTTAAAATATTCTGGCATATATCGGTATAATGACATTTTCAGCATAGTTTTATACAAAAGTGGCTTATCAATTTCTCTTGCATCATCTTTTTCTATAATATTGTCTACTTTTCCTTCCGCAATTTCAAGACTATTACCTCCCGTCATAACTTCTGACAAATACGAAAACACATTCATCTTATAATTATGACTATGTAAAATATTAAAATATGCATTCGTTTTCTCATTGTCCCAACTTTGTTTAAAATAATCATTTACAGATAAACTTAGATCCAATGGATTTCCTGTCAAGATATGAATAAAGGATGGATATGTTCCATAATAATTACAATCTGCATTGTTATAGTATGTGAAATCTTCTAACCCTTTTGTAATATCCGGATAAGTTGCTCTTGCTTCCTCAAACCATTCATTTGGCAAATTATCAAAAAGAAGTACAATAATATTCTCATTGGAAGAGATTGTAAACTGCTGCTCCATGTTTAAACAAAGTTCATTTTCAGCATAATGAAAAGCTCCATCATCTGTTGTCAGAAATAAGGAGCCGTATGCAACCAGCTGGACTAATAAAAGCACTGTTGTTGTAAGCTGTATTACCTTACTCCATTTCTTTTTGCAAACAAATGTGATGACAAATGTAATTGCAATTGCAGCTCCCCAAAAAACAGCATTCTTTATTACTCTGTCGGCATCTGGAATATACCCCTCTGCTGTCACACCAATCTGGTCAATCCCTTTATTTAAAAACATAACCTGAATATATCCGGCAATGGATAATCCCCAGACAACTGCTAATATAATCTTCCGAATTATTTCTGGGAAAAATACCAAAACGAATGCAATTATGATGGAAATGGTAAATCCAACCACAAAAAATAACCAACCGAATTCCCCATATACAACTCCCAACTCTGTATAATTACCAAAAAAGACTTCGGACGGACCAAAAATTCCAATCATAAAGATAAATAGAAAGACAGATTCCCAACATAAAAAAAATTTTTTCAAATATTCTTTTTTTTTCATTTTTGCACCTCATATAAAGTTAATAACTCATATCATTTTACATGATAACCCTGTGTATTTCAAGAATTTTCAACTGAATACTATCCCTTCCCTGTGTTCTATGCTATAATTGCATTCGTAATTTTTCAATCGAAATACATTTAATAAGAAAGAGGAAATTTATGTTAAAAAAAGCTGTTACACCTGGTTCTTTTCTTAAAAACTATTTATTTACACTTTTGATCGTATTTCTGCCATTGTTCATGTTTGGCGTTTTCGGACCGTCTGAGATTTTTTTCGGCAACTACAGTGAATTTGGTTTTATCTATAGGGAATTTGGATGGAAATTTCTGGGAATTTCTGTAGTCCTTGCGCTTTTTATCGCCCTAATCTTACAGATTGTTCCAAAATTTCCGCGAACACTGATTCTCTCCGTTTTATGGGGTTTTACCATTGCCGGGTATATTCAGACCATGTTTCTGAATAAAAATCTCGACCAGATTGGGGTATCTGCTGAAGGATATACAGCCAATGCTACACGGGTCATCCTGAATGCTTTATTCTGGCTTGTTATCCTGGCTGCATCTGTGCTTATCTGTGTTTTCAAAAAAGACCTTTGTACCCGACTGCTGACCGTAACCAGTAGTATTCTCCTTGGTATCCAGATTGTAGGATTTGTGTCTTTATTTCTTACAGCAGATGCTTCTGCAATGGCTTACAATGACACCGATGGAGAACTCTCCCTAAGCGGTGCCGGACAATATACACTCTCCTCTAATGAAAATATTATCCTGTTTGTTCTGGATAATTTTTCCAACACCTTCTGGGATGAAGCGCTCGCTTCCTACCCAGACATGACAGATTCTCTTTCTGATTTTACATACTATAATAATGCTGACTGTGCCTACTGGGGAACTTATCCATCACTTGCACATATGCTTACCGGTAATCCTCTGGATACCGGTCTTTCTGTAAACGACTGGTTAAACCAATGCTGGAATAACGATTCCACAAACACATACTATAAACTTCTCGAAAAACACAATTACAAAGTAAATCTGTACACTCCTGTGACCAGTCTTCTTACCGGGACCGATACTCTGGAATTACTTCAGGGGAAAATAGATAATGTAGGAACTGAATCTTCTTCAAGAGAGATTGACTATGAAAAACTCAATAAAACGATGCTGCAAATGTCCTGCTATCGTTTTTTACCTGAATATTTCAAACCTCAATTTGATGTAAATAATTCTCAATATACAAGCATTGTATCTTACCCAGACAATGAAATGATGTATTCCAACTATAGTTTTTATGAAAAACTGCAAGATACCGGATTAAGCCTTGATTCAGCATCCAACTATTTTACGATCCAGCATCTGAATGGCACGCATGAATTCGTCAACGACGAAAACTGCGCTTATGATCCTGATAATGCAACCTGCGCAACAACTGTAAAAGGTATTTTTACAATGCTTGATGCCTACTTACAGCAGCTTAAAGACCTTGGTATTTATGATAACTCAACGATTATCATTACCGCCGATCATGGTTCAGAAGCACGTTCACAGATGATTTTCTTTATGAAAGGAAAAAATGAAACGCACGACTCTATGCAGACAACGAATGCTCCAATCAGCCTGAATGATCTTGTTCCTACCATTGTGGAAGCTATAGGTGAAGATTATGCTCCATACGGTCAGAGTGTCCACGATTTTTCTGCTGACGAGTCCAGGGAACGCAGCGTTTACATCCGCGTAAGAGACGATGCATATCCTGCCGTCAAACGCTTCGATGGCGTGACCGAAGGCGGCATGAATGCTTATCATGTATATACTTATTATGGCACACTGAAAGACCTTGTCTTTCTTTATGACAATGGATATTATACACCTGTACAGGTAATTGATTCCTATTTCTAATGATTACTTAAGGAGATTTTTATGTCATTTAACTCATCTGACTTTTTAATTTTTTTCCCGATTGTGGTATTGATATACTTTCTGATTCCACAAAAGCTGAAAAACTACTGGCTTCTGATTGCCAGCTACTATTTCTATATGTGCTGGAATGCCAAATATGCTCTGATCATTCTTTTTTCTACCATTGTGACATACCTTAGCGGTCTTGCATTGGATACGCTCCAGCAAAGATCTGCTGATCCGCTTATCACGCGGAAGAAAAAAATAGTTGTAGCTATTAGTGTTTTATTAAACCTGTCCCTGCTTTTTTATTTTAAATATATTAATTTTGCAATCGGAATTTTAGGGAATGCACTGTCCGTCTTCCATATACAGCTCAATCTTCCATCTGTCGATATTCTTCTTCCTGTCGGCATCTCTTTCTATACCTTTCAGGCACTGGGATATACGATCGATGTATACCGTGGAGATACCTGTGCTGAAAAGAATTTTTTTCAGTATGCACTTTTTGTATCATTCTTTCCGCAGCTGGTCGCCGGTCCAATCGAACGTTCCAGCCACCTGCTGCAACAGCTTGCCACACCACATAAGTTTAATTCGGATGAAGCCAAAAGCGGTCTTTTACTGATGCTCTGGGGATTTTTCTTAAAAATTGTACTGGCTGACCGTATTGCAATCTTCGTTGACTGGGTTTACGGTGATTATCACACCTTTGGTGGATGGTATCTGATCGTAGCCACTGCACTTTTTGCCATTCAGATCTACTGTGATTTTGCCGGATACTCTATTATCGCTATGGGGGCTGCCCAGATTCTCGGTATCCGGTTAATGGAAAACTTCCAGTCTCCTTATCTGGCAGTTTCTGTTGCTGACTTCTGGAGAAGATGGCATATTTCCCTGACTTCCTGGTTCAGGGACTACCTCTACATTCCGCTCGGTGGAAGCAGATGCAGTAAATGGCGCAAATATATGAACAAAATGATTGTTTTCCTCGTAAGTGGTCTCTGGCATGGTGCCAAAATCTCATTTGTCGTGTGGGGTGGACTTAACGGTCTTTACCAGATCATCGGAGAGATCCTGCAGCCTTTGCGTGATAAACTTGTAAAACTTTTTCGCTTAAACCGCAATTCCATCGGACATAAAGCCGTTCATATTATAGTGACTTTTGTCCTGATTGATTTCACCTGGATATTTTTCCGCGCCAACAGTTTTTCAGAAGCACTCACGATTCTCTCACAGATTATCCATGTACATAATCCATGGATTCTCTTTGATGGATCGCTTTATAATTGCGGACTAAATTCCAAAAACTTCTGCTTTATGCTTTTATGTATTTTGTTACTTTTTGTAACGGATTATTTAAAACAGAAGAAAATATGTATCCGTGAAATTGTCGCCAGACAGGATGCCTGGTGCCAGGTTCTGATCATAGCATTTTCCGTTGTTTTTATTCTTGTATTCGGAATCTACGGGACTTCCTATGACGCATCCAAATTTATTTATTTTCAATTTTAGAGGTAAAAATAATGAAAAAAATAGTATGCTGCATCAGTTGTGCTGCCATCATTGGTATCTCCGTATTCTATGCCGGACGCCTTTTACAACCTAATTTTACAGTGGATGCTTTCCATGCAATAGAATCTTTTCATTCCATGCCTGAAAATTCATTCGATGTCATTGCCTGTGGCTCCAGCCATGTATATAAAGGATTAAATGTAAATGAAATGACAGAAAGATATGGATTCAGTGCTTATAATTATGGCTGTAACTGGCAATTTCTTAATACCACCACTTTGTTCTTTGAGGACGCCCTAAGAACACAATCTCCTAAAGTGATATTAATTGAAACCTTTAACGTAGACAAAGTTCATGAAGACACGGATCTCAATGGTGAAATTTATTACACAAAAGGCATTTCCGATTTTAAAGGAAAAAGAGAATATTTAGCCCAATGCTTTGGTAAGAATAAGGATCGTTACTTATCTTACTATATCCCATTACTTGCCTTTCACGAAAACTGGACAAACGTTAATTATTACAGTTTTGATTCCGGAACTTCCGTCGAAGAGTATCAGGCAGCGCATGGTTTTTCAGGCAGCGACCATATTGTTCCAACAGTGATCTCCAATCCCGCAACGTTCGAGCAGAAAGAGCTGCCTGATAGTTCTGTCAGATTATTAGATAAAATTGTAAACATCTGCAATGAAAATAATATTCGTCTTATCTTTTATACTGTTCCTTATGAGGGGGAATATAATTATTCAGATGCCATGGCCGAATATGCTGCTGCCAACAACTGCACTTACCTTAACCTGTTTGAACACATGGATGATGTCGGGCTCAACGGTGATACAGATTTTATGGATATCGAACACCTGAATATAAGCGGAGCAACCAAAGTTGCCGACTATCTTGGAGAATATATTGTTTCTCATAATCTGCTCTCTGATACACTCTGCGTGATGGGACCTACCGAAATATACTTTGGAAATTATAAAGAGTTAGGCTTTACTTATCAAGAATTCGGGTGGAAATTTTTATTTTTTTCATTTTTAATCACCACCTTATTAACCCTAATTCTTTCCTTTTTACCTGACAAAATTCAGAAATATTTTTTGTCTGTCATTTACTGGATTGGAATTGCAGGTTACCTGCAGACTATGTTTTTAAATAAACAGCTGGATCTGATGGGTGTAAGTGCAGAATCTTATTCGGCTACCCGGATGAAAACCGTTCTCAATGCTTGTTTATGGTTTGTTTTACTTGTTTTAATTTTGTTTTTTACCATGTATCCAAAAACAAAAATGCATAAAATATTATCAATAACAAGCGGCATTATCTTTGGCATGCAACTTGTCGGTTTTCTCTCACTCTTTCCAACCGCTGACGAAGCTGCTTTTTCTTATCCAACAGAAGAATTATGTCTTGACGGAAGTGAACAATATACCATTTCCTCGAAAGAAAATATTATATTATTTGTACTGGATAATTTTGCAATAGACTATTACACCTCTGCTGTTCAGACGTATCCGGAATTAACAGATCAGCTTAAGGATTTTACTTATTACTCAAATGCAGACTGCAATTATCACGGGACCTATCCATCTCTTGCGCACCTTATCACTGGGAATGAGTTAGATCCATCCCTTACCGTTGATGACTGGCTGACACAATGTTGGACAAATGACATAACAAATGATTACTTTTCCCTCTTAGAATCCGAAGACTATAAAGTAAATTTATATACACCTGTCACAAGTATCCTCACTGGCACAAACTCTTTGGAACTATTAGATGATAAAATCAATAATGTCACTTATAAATCCAATACCCGAATGATTGACTATTCGAAACTTTACAAAACAATGCTTTATATGTCGTGTTATCGCTTTATGCCAGAATACTTTAAACCAGCTTTTGATGTAAAAAATGAGACTTATACATCCATCGTAAGCTACCCTGAAAATGCAGTCCAACATGCTAATTATGATTTTTACAGCAATTTATTATCCACTGGACTGACATTAGACAATTCCTGTAATTATTTTACTATCCAGCATTTAAATGGAACGCACGAATTTACCACAAATGAATTTTGTGAATATGATGAGCAGAATTTATCCTGCGAATCTACTGTCAAAGGTATTTTTACAATGTTGAATGTGTACATAGAACAATTAAAAAAACTGGGTGCCTATGATAATTCTACTATCATTATTACCTCTGATCACGGCACAATCGACCGTCCACAAATGATTTTCTTTATAAAAGAGAAAAATGAAACTCATAAAATGATGCAGGAAACATCCGCTCCTATTACCTTAAATGAATTAGTCCCTACTATCGTGGAATCTCTCGGTAAGGACTATTCAGAATTTGGTTCAAGTATTCATGATTTTAATGACGGTGAACTGCGTGAACGTACCGTTTATATTCGCGATTTTGATGAAAGTAAACCACCTGTGCCATGCTACGATGGTCTCCGAGATGGAAAAGTCAATGCTTATCGTGTCTATACTTATACTGGCGGTGAAGCCGAATTTGTAAATGCACTTTACGGTGACGATGTTATCACTATCCCAATGATTGATTCTTATTTTTAATATTTATGTAATAAAATTACGAAATGGAGTCTTAAATGAACACAAAAAAAACTTTATTACTTTTTTTATCCAATTTTATTATTATCTGCTTTCCAATTTTTATACTCTTTGTTATGGGACCATCTGAAATATTTTTTGGCAATTATAAGGAATTTGGATTTGTCTATCAGGAATTTGGGTGGAAATTCTTGATTTTTGCATTTTTAATCTCCTTCATTTTCATGCTTCTTATTTCATTCTTTCCAGACAAACTCAGAAAATATATTCTTTCTGTTTTCTGGGGAATCGGAATTGCCGGATATATCCAGACAATGTTTTTAAACCGTCCAGAAGCATACACCGCATCACCTTCAAAAATAATTGTAAATTGGATTATTTGGACAACTATCATTTTGGGAGCTTTGCTGTTTGCAAAATTTCAACAGAATATCTTCAAAAAAGTAATGTTAACATCCTCTCTCATTATTCTGGGGATGCAATGTGTTGGATACATCTCACTTTTCCTCTCCGCAGATAAATCCGCCTTTACATACTACAGTGACAAGGACGAACTTATACTGGATGGAAGTAAGCAATTTACCGTATCCTCAAATGATAACATTATCTTATTTATTCTGGATAATTTTTCCAGCACTTACCTTGCATCTGCCGTTGAAAAATATCCGGATTTAAAAGATTTTCTGCATGATTTCACTTATTACAATAATGCCGACTGCAATTACCATGGAACCTATCCATCACTACCGCATTTACTAACAGGTAACGATTTAGATCCTTCGTTATCTGTTGATGACTGGTTAGAAGATTGTTGGACAAATACTACTACAAACGATTATTTTTCTATTTTATCTCATGCCAATTACAAAGTAAATTTATATACTCCAACGACATCTATTCTGACAGGTAATCATTCCCTGTCGCTTCTTGACGGAAAAATTAGTAATATAACTACAAAACAAAGTTCTATTTGCATTGATTACCATAAACTGTATAAGACAATGTTCTACATGTCCTGCTATCGCTTTATGCCAGAATACTTCAAATCCTTTTTTGACGTATCAAATGCAACATATACCTCTATTGTATCTTATCCTGAAAATACTATTTTACATGCGAACTATGATTTTTATAATCATCTCATAGAAAATGGTCTGACGACTGATTCATCTGGTAATTATTTCATAATTCAGCATTTAAATGGGACACATGAATTCACAACCGATGAAAATTGCCAGTTTGATGCTCAGAATGCAACCTGCCAATCAACCGTTAAAGGAATTTTCACTATGCTTGAAGCTTATTTGAACGAATTAAAAACACTAGGCGTTTATGATGATTCAACTATTATTATCACC
>QWCY01004497.1_pt1 | contig 14399 bp, 8 predicted proteins | sample 1972631 | NCBI WGS metagenome assembly QWCY01 (sample SAMN09866696, study PRJNA288562) | Human gut metagenome isolate pre1_stool, whole genome shotgun sequencing... | isolation source: gut | host: Homo sapiens | place: USA: California
ACAGTCTTTCTGTGTTACACGGCTGGGATTGGCCTCGGACCAACAGGAACCGGTGCAGCAAAGAACATCAAGACCGGTCTGGACCTGTCAGGTGGTGTCAGCATTACCTATCAGGCAAAAGACAGCAACCCAAGTGCTGAAGACATGTCAGATACTGTATACAAGCTCCAGAAGCGTGTAGAACAGTACAGTACAGAAGCACAGGTGTACAAAGAAGGAAGCGACCGTATCGCAGTAGAAATCCCAGGAGTAACAGATGCAGACCAGATCCTCAATGATCTTGGTAAACCTGGTTCTCTGTGTTTTATCACACAGACAGACGATGACGGTAATGCAAACTTCTCAAGCACAGGAAGCGGTTATGCGCTTGCAAGAAGTCTGGATGAGATCCGCGAAGCAGGATCAGTAGTACTGGAAGGTACAGATGTGAAGGATGCCCAGGGAGGCGCTTTCCAGTCTGACAAAAACAGTTCCAGAGAATATGCTGTCAGCCTGACTCTTACAGATGAAGGTAAGACGAAATTTGCAGAAGCAACAGAAGCAAATGTCGGAAAACAGATTGCAATCGTTTATGATAACCAGATCTTAAGTGCTCCGAAGGTAAATGAAGCAATCACCGGAGGACAGGCACAGATCACCGGTATGTCAGGTGTAGAAGAAGCACAGAATCTTGCTTCCTATATCCGCATCGGTTCTCTGAGTATCGAACTTGAAGAACTCCGTTCCAGCGTAGTAGCAGCACAGCTTGGTGAGGAAGCAATTTCCACCAGCGTTATGGCAGGTTTGATCGGACTTGTGATCGTCATCATCTTTATGATCCTGATGTATCGTGTCCCTGGTGTGGTTGCAGGTGTAGCACTGGTTCTGTATACAGCGATCGTGCTGATCACACTGAATGCATTTGATATTACACTTACTCTTCCAGGTATCGCGGGTATCATCCTTGGTATCGGTATGGCGGTGGATGCCAACGTTATCATTTACGCACGTATCCAGGAGGAGATCGCAGCAGGAAGCTCCGTGAGAACTTCCATCAAAGCAGGTTTTGCCAAAGCGTTCAGCGCAATCCTTGATGGTAATGTTACAACTCTGATCGCGGCACTGGTCCTGATGTGGTTAGGTTCCGGTACGGTTAAGGGATTTGCATACACACTGGCTATTGGTATCGTAGTTTCTATGTTTACCGCACTGGTTGTGTCAAGACTGATCGTAAATGCACTGTATGCAGTAGGTGTCCGTGATCCGAAATTCTACGGAAGTGCAAAACAGCGTAAATTTGTTGATTTTGTTGGAAAGCGTAAAGTATTTTTCATTATTTCCATTATCCTGATCCTGAGCGGTCCGGTTGCAATGGTGGTTCATCATCAGACTGGCGGAACAGCATTAAACTATGCACTTGACTTCTCCGGTGGTACAGCTACAACAGTAACATTCAACGAAGATATGGATATCAAGCAGATCGATTCTGAAGTTACACCAGTTGTAGAAGAGGTTACAGGAGACAAGAATGTACAGCCGACCAAGGTATCTGGAACAAATCAGGTAGTGATCAAGACACGTACTCTGTCACAGGAAGAACGTGAGAAACTGGATCAGGCTCTGGTTGAGAACTTCGATGTAGATGACAGCCTGATCACAACAGAAAGTATTTCTGCTACTGTAAGTTCTGAGATGAGAAGAGATGCGATCGTTGCAGTTCTTGTTGCAACACTCTGCATGCTGGTATACATCTGGTTCCGTTTCAAGGATATCCGTTTTGCGAGCAGTGCGGTCCTTGCACTTCTCCATGACGTTCTGGTTGTTCTTGCATTCTATGTGATCTCCAGAATTTCTGTAGGTAATACCTTTATTGCCTGCATGCTGACAATCGTTGGTTATTCTATTAACGCAACGATCGTCATCTTTGACCGAATCCGTGAGAACATGCATGGAAGAAAGAATCCGGATAATCTGGAGCAGATCGTAAACGATAGTATCACACAGACACTGACAAGAAGTATTTATACTTCCTTTACAACCTTCGTAATGGTTGCAGTACTGTACATCCTTGGAGTATCCTCCATCCGTGAGTTTGCAGCTCCTCTGATGGCAGGTGTGATCTGCGGTGCATATTCTTCTGTATGCATTACAGGTGCACTGTGGCTGGTAATGAAGCGCCGCCAGGGCAAAGCCGTGGCACAGGCAGCGCTGGCTGGCAAGACAGCAGGTTCCAGCAAATCTTCTACAAAACAGCCGACCAATACAGCACAGAACAATCAGCCTTCCAAGAAGGATAAGAATCAGCCGAAGAAGAAAAACCGCAAGAGAGTTGCAGAACGTCTCGCAGCTCAGGAAGCAGCGGCAAAAGAAGCGGCAGATAACGAAAACAAAACAGAATAATCAATAAATAAACCATATTCCCGGGCAGGATATCTGTTCCGGGAATATGTATTTTATGGAAGAAGACACAGGGAGAAAGAACTATGGAAAAATGGGTAGTCTGCGCGAAACGTGCAGATTTTCAGAAGATCAGCCAGGAATTCGGGATCGATCCGGTGATCGCAAGACTGATCAGGAACAGGAATGTAGAAGGAACAGAAAATATCCGTTCCTATCTTTATGGGACATTAAAGGAACTTCCATCACCGTGGCTTTTGAAAGACATGGACAAAGCAGTGGAGATCCTTCAGGAAAAAATAAAAGAACACAGAAAAATCAGGATTATCGGGGATTATGATATAGCCGGCGTTACCTCGACCTGCATTCTGCTCAAAGGATTCCAGAGACTGGGGGCGGATGCGGACACCTATATTCCGGACAGGATCAAAGATGGATATGGAATCCATGAACAGCTTATCCAGAAAGCAGTGGAGGATGGGATTGACACGATCGTCACCTGTGATAATGGAATTGCAGCTTCGGCAGAGATCGCGGATGCAAAGGAACGTGGCCTGACGGTAGTTATCACTGACCACCATGACATTCCATTCCAAGAGACAGAAAATGGAAAAGAATGGATCATACCGCCGGCAGATGCGGTGATCAATCCGAAACAGGCAGACTGCGCGTATCCGAACAAAAACCTCTGCGGGGCAGTCGTTGCATGGAAACTGATCTGGGCATTATATGAAAAAAATGGAATCTCACAAAGTGAAGTTCTGGATTTTACAGAACTGGCAGCTGTTGCGACCGTTGGCGATGTCATGGATCTGCAGGGAGAAAACAGGATCATCGTAAAAGAAGGTCTGAGACAGCTTTCGGCGACACATACACCGGGACTTCGGGCACTGATCCGTGCGAATAATCTGGATGGTGCGGAGATCACGGCATATCATGTAGGTTTTGTGCTTGGACCATGCATCAATGCCAGCGGACGTCTTGACACGGCTGCGAGGTCACTGGAACTTCTCTGCGAAACAAACGAAGAAAAGGCAGCAGAGCTGGCGGGAGATCTTCTTGCCCTGAACCAGAGCAGAAAGGCAATGACAGAAAAAGGAAAAGAAGAAGCCATCCGCCTGATCGAAGAGACGGGCTTAAATGAGGACCGTGTGCTGGTGGTCTATCTTCCGGACTGTCACGAAAGTCTTGCAGGTATCATTGCGGGCAGGATTCGTGAAAAGTATCATAAACCGGTCTTTGTTCTCACAAAGGGTGAAAACTCTGTCAAGGGAAGCGGCCGTTCCATAGAAGCGTATTCAATGTACGAAGAAATGGTCAAATGCGGAGATCTTCTGATCCAGTTTGGCGGACATCCGATGGCAGCAGGACTTTCTATCGAAGAAAAAAATGTTGAACTGTTCCGAAAACAGCTGAATGCAAACTGTACTCTGACAGAAGAAGAACTCCGTCCAAAGATTGTGATCGATGTGCCAATGCCGGTTTCTTATCTTTCCAGGGAACTTACAGAGCAGTTAAAAATTCTGGAGCCGTTTGGCAAAGGGAACACCAAGCCGATTTTTGCACAAAAGGGGTTACGGGTTTTAAACTTAAGGATTTTTGGGAAGAATCAGAATGTGGCAAAGATGAAACTGGAGGATCAGACCGGCATGCAGATAGATGCGGTATACTTCGGAGAAGCGGAGAAATTTGCGGATTTTGTACGGCAGCAGGAGGAGATTTCCGTGACATATTACCCGGAGATCAATGTATATCAGGGACGTGAAACCCTGCAGGTTGTTATTCGCAACTACTGTTAAAAGTCGAAAATCCCTGTATTTTCACGACTCTTGTCGGGTTAGACATTGATTCCATCAAAAAAAAGTGATATACTGATTACCTAGATTTATACAAAAAGTCGGAGGTACGCATATATGAAAAGAGTAGAGGATTATGTAAGAAGCATTCCGGATTTTCCGGAACCGGGCATTATTTTTCGTGATATAACAAGTGTTCTTCAGGATGCAGATGGTTTACAGCTTGCAATTGATTCCATGCAGGCCTGTCTTAAGGATACAGAGGTAGATGTGATCGCAGGAACAGAATCCAGAGGATTTATCTTTGGCGTGCCGATTGCATACAATCTTCACAAACCATTTGTACCGATCCGTAAGAAGGGCAAACTTCCGTGCGAAACTGTCTCACAGAGCTATGATCTGGAATATGGCAGTGCCACGATCGAGATGCATAAGGATTCCATCAAACCAGGACAGAAGGTTGCAATCGTAGATGACCTGATCGCAACGGGCGGTACTATCGAAGCTGCGATCAAACTGGTAGAGGAACTTGGCGGCGAAGTAGTCAAGGTTGTTTTCCTTATGGAACTTGCCGGACTGAAAGGCAGAGAAAAACTTGCAGGCTATGATGTAGCTTCTGTCATCAAATACGATGGCAAATAATGTAGAAGTAACCCGATAAGAAGCACAGATACAAAATCTAAACGATGGCAGGCAGGTGGGAGAGAATGGCAGAGAAGAAACAAAATGCACAGCCTGAGAAGAATCTGGATCAGGTAGAAAAAGAAAAACTGGAATCTGTAAAACGGGCAGATGCGGCAGTAAAATCCATGAATGATTTTACAAGCCCGGAAGTCTTATACGATGAGCTGATCTCCAGCGTAAAGAAATATCATCCTTCTACGGATATTTCTATGATAGAGAAGGCATACGAAGTTGCAAGAGAGGCACATAAGGATCAGAAGCGAAAGTCAGGAGAGCCGTATATCATTCATCCGCTGTGCGTTGCGATCATCCTTGCCGATCTCGAACTGGACAAGGAAACAATTGTTGCAGGTCTTCTTCATGATTCTGTAGAAGATACCTGGATGACCTGCGAGGAACTGGAGAAGGAATTTGGCGCAGAGGTTGCGCTTCTTGTAGATGGTGTAACAAAACTGGGACAGTTGAGCTATTCCTCAGACAAGGTAGAACAGCAGGCAGAGAACCTTCGTAAGATGTTTCTTGCCATGGCAAAGGATATCCGTGTAATCCTGATCAAACTTGCTGACCGACTTCATAATATGCGTACCCTGCAGTATATGAGACCGGAGAAACAGCAGGAAAAGGCAAGAGAGACCATGGACATCTATGCACCGATCGCCATGCGTCTTGGTATTTCCAAGATCAAGGTGGAGCTGGATGACCTGTCACTGAAATATCTCAAACCGGATGTATATTATGATCTTGTGGACAAGGTCGCTCTTCGTAAGAGTGAACGCCAGAAATTTGTCAATAATATCGTAAGCCAGGTCAAGCAGCATATGGACGATGCCGGAATCAAGGCACAGGTGGATGGAAGAATCAAGCATTTCTTCAGTATTTACAAGAAGATGGTCAATCAGGACAAGACGATCGATCAGATTTATGATCTGTTTGCAGTCCGTATTCTGGTAGATACAGTCAAGGACTGTTATGCAGCCCTTGGCGTCATCCATGAGATGTACAAACCGATCCCGGGCAGATTCAAGGATTACATTGCCATGCCGAAGCCAAATATGTACCAGTCCCTGCATACCACACTGATCGGACCAAATGGACAGCCATTTGAGATCCAGATCCGTACTTTCGAAATGCACAAGACAGCAGAATATGGTATCGCTGCACACTGGAAATATAAGGAATCTTCCGATGGCAAACTGCCGGTAGATAAGCGCGAGGAGGAGAAGCTGAACTGGCTCCGTCAGATCCTTGAATGGCAGAAGGACATGTCCGATAACAGGGAGTTCATGAGCCTTCTCAAGAATGACCTGGACCTTTTTGCGGACAGTGTTTACTGCTTTACTCCGCAGGGAGATGTCAAGACTCTGCCGAATGGTTCCACACCGATCGATTTTGCGTACAGTGTACACAGTGCGGTAGGAAACCGTATGGTAGGTGCGAGAGTAAACGGCAAGCTTGTCCCGATCGAGTATCAGATCAAGAATGGTGACCGTATTGAGATCATCACTTCGATGAATTCCCAGGGACCGAGCCGTGACTGGCTCAAGATCGTCAAGAGTACACAGGCAAAGAACAAGATCAATCAGTGGTTCAAGAAAGAACTTAAAGAAGACAATATCCTCAAGGGCAAGGAAATGCTGACACAGTATGCGAAGTCCAAGGGATATAAGATCAGTAATTATACCAAATCACAGTTTCTGGAATCTGTTATGCGCAAGTATGGTTTCCGTGACTGGGATTCTGTGCTGGCAGCAATCGGACATGGCGGACTTAAGGAAGGCCAGGTCTTCAATAAACTACTGGAAGCTTATGAGAAGGAAAATCAGAAGCATCTTACTGATGAGCAGGTCCTTGAGGCGACTGGTGAACAGCAGGAGAAGCTTCATATAACCAAGAACAAGGGCGGAATCGTAGTAAAGGGTATCCATGATGTTGCAGTCCGTTTTTCCAAGTGCTGCAGTCCGATTCCGGGAGATGAGATCGTAGGTTTTGTCACAAGAGGACGTGGAATCACGATCCACAGGACGGACTGTGTAAACGTTCTGAACATGTCAGAGACAGACCGTTCCCGTCTGATCGAGGCTGAATGGCAGCCGACAGAGAACAAGAGTTCTGAAAAATATATGGCAGATATTCAGGTATTTGCAAATAACCGTACAGGTCTTCTGGTAGACCTTTCTAAAGTGTTCACAGAACGTAAGATTGATATGCGAACGATCAACAGTCGTACCAACAAGCAGGAGAAAGCCACAATTTCCATCAGCTTTGAGATCGGAAGCAAGGAAGAGCTGGCATCGCTCATTGAGAAACTCCGCCAGATCGAGAGCGTACTTGATGTAGAGCGTGGAACTCCGGGCTGATGAGCAATATATAGGAGAAAGAGTGCATGAAAAAACTGGAATTACAAAAATGCATTGTCGGAAGTGTATACACAAACTGCTACTTCCTCAAAAATAAAGAAAATGGTGAACTGCTGATCGTGGATCCGGGAGATGCGGCGGATACGATCGAGCGCAAAGTTTCCGAGATGCAGGGCAAGCCTGTCGGAATCCTTCTGACGCATGGTCATTTTGATCATATCATGGCAGCAGATGAGGTAAGAAAGAAATACAATATTCCAATCTATGCAAGTGAAAAAGAAGAGACAACACTTCTGAATCCGAAGGTGAATCTGTCAGTGTTTGGTCATGGAAGCTGTACACTGGATGCGGATGTTTATCTTAAGGATCTTCAGACCGTAGAACTGGCCGGATTTTCAGTACAGATGATCGAGACACCGGGACATACTGTTGGAAGCTGCTGTTATTATCTCAAGGATGAGGGCGTGCTTTTCAGTGGCGACACTGTATTTCAGGGATCAGTAGGAAGAACGGATTTTCCGGAGGGCAGCACAGCAGCAATCGTCAGAAGCCTTCATCGTCTTCTGGATGCACTGCCGGATGAGACAGAGGTATATCCGGGACATGATGCATCGACAACAATCGGTTATGAAAAGAGGTACAATCCATTTGTATAAGATTGATATACTTTTTCTTGATAAAGAATTTGAACATGATATTTATGAACTGATCCGTGCTTTTTATCCAGGAAGTGAAATCACTTCTTCCTATGATGAGAGAAAGGAAGGCTGTGATCTTTATTTCCGGATCGAAAAGCAGGATGAGTCCTGCATGATCCGCTATGAGGACCATGAGAACAAAGGTGTGACAAGTGCAGAATTTGTAGAAGGGCAGTCTTCGGATGCCCTTGTTTCTTGTTCGGCGTCAGAAGATGCTGATGCGAAAGAACAGGCACATGCAATCCGTAAAGAACGCAAGGACATCGTGAAACTGGCACTGTACAAGTTATTGGTCAGCCTGACGGGCAAAACCCTTCCATGGGGAAACCTGACCGGGATCCGTCCGGCGAAGCTGGCAATGGGACTTATTGAGTCTGGAATGAAAAACACAGAAGCAGCGCAGGAAATGAGAGACCGCTACATGGTCAGCCCCCAGAAAACTGCACTGGCGATCACGATCGCAAACAGAGAGCGGGAAATCCTGAAGGACATTGATTATGAGAATGGTTACAGTCTTTATGTCGGAATCCCGTTCTGCCCGAGTATCTGCCTTTACTGTTCTTTCAGCTCTTATCCGCTGAAACAGTGGAAGAACAGGGTAGATCTGTATCTTGAGGCTTTGTGCAAAGAAATCAAAGCTGTCTCTGAGATCATGAAACAAAAGGGTAAAAAACTGGACACTGTCTACATCGGAGGCGGAACACCGACTACTCTGGAACCAGAACAGCTGAAAGTCCTGTTTGATTCCCTTATGGAACATTTTGACTGCGAGCACCTTGTGGAATTTACGATCGAGGCAGGAAGACCGGACAGTATCACCAGAGAAAAACTGATGATGATCCGAAATTACCCTGTCACGAGGATTTCTGTAAATCCACAGACCATGAACCAGGAGACACTGGATATCATCGGACGCAGACATACGGTACAGGAAACAGAGCAGGCGTTTAAACTTGCAAGAGAGTGTGGCTTTGATAATATCAATATGGACTTGATCGTGGGACTTCCAGGTGAGGACAAAGCGATGGTGGAGCATACATTAGAGGAAGTCAGACGGCTTGCACCTGACAGTCTGACGGTACATTCCCTGGCGGTAAAGAGAGCAGCGCGCCTGAATATGTTCAAAGACAAATATCAGGAAATGACGTTTGAGAACAACCAGGAGATCATGGATATGACCATGAAAACAGCCTATGAAATGGAAATGGGACCTTATTATCTGTACAGACAGAAGAATATGAAGGGTAATTTTGAAAATGTAGGCTATGCAAAGGTTGACAAAGCCGGGATTTACAATATACTAATTATGGAAGAAAAACAGCCGATCATTGCCCTTGGCGCAGGCGGCTCATCCAAACTGGTCTTTGACCATGGCAGACGCATCGAGCGTGCAGAGAATGTCAAAGACGTAACTAATTATATTTCCCGTATCGATGAAATGATAGAAAGAAAACGTGCAGGAATACAGAAATGGCTCTAGGCAGGAGGTATATACGTTGGAAATGACACAAGAAGAAGAGATAAAGTCCCCGGACAGGCTTCTGGAATTTGATCTGTCTGCCGAACTGAATCACGGAATTGCGGTCAGTAATCTTGCGTATGCGGTAGCGAAGGAGCTGGGGCAGGATGAGGAGTTCTGTTATCAGCTTGCCATTGCAGGAATACTTCATGATATTGGCAAACTGAAACTTACAGGATACATTAACGGACAGGAAAACGATCCGCTTCTGATCGAGGAACTGAAATATGTCAGGATGCATTCGACACTTGGTTATGAAGAACTGAAAGATCAGGATTATTCGGAAACAGTTCTTCAGAGTATCCTTTATCACCATGAGAATTATGACGGAAGTGGATATCCATCCAATCTGTCCGGTGACAGTATTCCCCTGGGCGCCAGGATCCTGAGAGTCTGTGATGTATATGCAGCACTGATCTCAGACAGACCTTACCGCAAGGCATTTGATGTAAGCAGTGTGATAGAGCTGATGATCGATGAGATCAAAAACTTTGATATGGAAGTTTTTCTTGCATTTCAGAGAGTGGTACATGATAACAAATAACAGGAGGACAGCATGGCATTAAAGAAAAAACCGGTAACCGGTATGAAAGATATTTTACCAAAGGAAATGGAGATCCGTAATTATGTGATGAACATGATCCGTGAAACTTACGGCAAATTCGGATTTACAGCAATTGAGACTCCGTGCGTGGAGCACATCGAGAACCTCAGCAGCAAACAGGGTGGGGAAAATGAGAAACTGATCTTCAAGATCCTCAAACGTGGAGAAAAACTGAAACTTGATACAGCAGAGTGTGAGGCAGATCTGGTAGACTCCGGACTTCGTTATGACCTGACTGTACCGCTTTCCAGATATTATTCCAACAATGCCAGCCAGCTTCCGGCACCATTCAAGGCACTGCAGATGGGAAATGTATGGAGAGCAGACCGTCCGCAGAGAGGCCGTTTCCGTCAGTTCATGCAGTGTGACATCGATATTCTTGGTGAGTCCACATACCTTGCAGAGATCGAGCTGGTCATGGCGACTACCACACTGCTTGGCAAACTGGATTTCCATAACTTCACGATCCGTATCAACGACAGAAAGATCCTCAAGGCTATGGCACAGTACAGCGGCTTCCCGGAAGAAAGCTTTGATACTGTATTTATCATTCTTGACAAGATGGACAAGATCGGTCTTGAAGGCGTGGCAGAAGAACTCGAAAAAGAAGGCTTCAGCAAAGAAAGCATTGATACATACCTTGGTATGTTCAAAGAAATCACTTCTGACATTGAGGGCGTACGCTACTGCAAGGAGAAACTGAGTGATGTCCTTGATCCGAAGGTTGCAGAAGATCTGGAAACTATCATCACAGCAGTAGATTCTGTAAAGAACGCAGATTTCAAGATCTCCTTCGATCCGACTCTGGTTCGTGGAATGTCTTACTACACAGGTCCAATCTTTGAGATCGCAATGGATGAATTTGGCGGCTCTGTCGGCGGCGGCGGACGTTATGATGAGATGATCGGTAAATTTACAGGTCAGAATACATCTGCATGTGGATTTTCCATCGGATTTGAGAGAATCGTTATGCTGCTTCTGGAGAGAGGATATGAGATCCCGACAAGCGCAGCCAAGAAAGCATATCTGATCGAGAAAAACATGCCGGCAGACAAACTTCTTCCAATTCTGAAACAGGCAGAAGAAGAGCGTAAGAACGGCGTTCAGGTCAATATTTCTATCATGAAGAAAAACAAGAAATTCCAGAAGGAACAGATGACCGCAGAAGGATATACAGAATTTGTAGAATTCTTTAATAAATAATATAAATGCTTCAAAAGGAGAAAAATCATGGCTGAAAGTATGAAAGGTCTGCACAGGACATGCCGATGTGCAGAAGTAACAAACGATATGGTCGGCAGCAAAGTAACTCTGATGGGATGGGTTCAGAAGGCCCGCAACAAAGGTGGACTTGTCTTTGTTGATCTTCGTGACCGTTCCGGAATCATGCAGGTTATTTTTGAAAATGGCGGCATTGATGAAGAGGGATTCGAAAAAGCCGGCAAACTGAGAAGTGAGTTTGTGATCGCAGTTACAGGTACTGTTGAGAACCGTGGCGGCGCTGTAAATGAAAACCTTGCTACAGGTGCACTCGAACTTCGTGCAGAATCCTTAAGAATCCTGGCAGAGTCCGATGTTCCGCCTTTCCCGATCGAGGAAAACAGCAAGACAAAAGACGAGATCCGTCTGAAATACCGTTACCTTGACCTGAGAAGACCGGACCTTCAGAGAAATCTGATGATGAAGAGCAAAGTTATGATGCTCACCCGTAAATTCTTCACAGACGAAGGATTCCTTGAAGTTGAGACACCAATGCTTGGTAAGAGTACACCGGAAGGTGCAAGAGATTACCTTGTTCCGTCCAGAATCCATCCAGGTTCTTTCTACGGACTTCCACAGTCTCCGCAGCTTTACAAACAGCTTCTGATGTGCTCTGGATATGACCGTTATATCCAGATCGCACGCTGCTTCCGTGATGAGGACCTTCGTGCGGACCGTCAGCCGGAATTTACGCAGATCGATATGGAGCTTTCTTTCGTAGATGTTGATGATGTCATCGACGTAAATGAGAGATTCCTTGCATACCTGTTCAAAGAAGTTCTTGATGTAGATGTTAAACTTCCGATCCAGAGAATCACCTGGCAGGAAGCTATGGACCGTTTCGGTTCTGACAAGCCGGATATGCGTTTTGGAATGGAACTGCATGACGTAAGCGAAGTAGTTAAGGATTGCGGATTTGTAGTATTCAAGGGTGCTCTTGAGGCAGGCGGAAGTGTTCGTGGTATCAACGCAGAAGGCCAGGGCAGCATGCCGCGTAAGAAGATCGACAAACTCGTTGAGTTTGCAAAGACTTATGGTGCAAAAGGTCTTGCTTACATCGCGATCGCAGAAGACGGCACCCGCAAATCTTCTTTCGCCAAATTTATGACAGAAGAAGAGATGGATGCACTTGTTCAGGCTATGGAAGGTAAGCCGGGGGACCTGCTTCTCTTTGCAGCAGACAAGAACAAAGTTGTATACGATGTTCTCGGAGCTCTCCGTGTAGAACTTGCAAAACAGATGGATCTTCTTGATAAGAATGAATATCGTTTCGTATGGGTAACAGAGTTCCCGCTTCTTGAGTGGAACGAAGAAGAAAACCGTTACACAGCAATGCACCATCCATTCACCATGCTGATGGATGAAGATATCCCGCTGATCGAGAGCGGAGATCTTGGAAAGATCCGTGCAAAAGCATACGATATCGTACTGAATGGTAACGAGATCGGTGGTGGTAGTGTTCGAATCCACCAGAATGATATCCAGGAGAAGATGTTTGAGATGCTTGGCTTCACCAAAGAAGCTGCTTATGAACAGTTCGGATTCCTCCTGAATGCATTCAAATACGGAGTTCCGCCTCACGCTGGACTGGCTTACGGACTTGACCGTCTCGTAATGCTGATGGCAAAAGTTGACAGCATCCGTGACGTCATTGCCTTCCCGAAGGTAAAAGATGCTTCCTGCCTGATGACAGAATCGCCGAGCAGAGTAAGCGAGCAGCAGCTTGAAGAACTTGGGCTTGAGACAGCTCCGGAAGAAGCTGAATAATTAATTATATACAAAAACTCCCGCCAGCCTGTGATATAAAGGTCTGGCAGGAGTTTTTTGATCTGGAGAAGGACGAAAGTTTATTCTTCGTAGGAACTGTCATCGGATGCAGTGTCATCTTCATAATTATCAGCATTTGCGTCATCATCCGAAAAATCGTAGCCGGAATCGAAATCTTCTTCATCGATATATTCGGAAGAATCAGACAGTGTTTCGTCAGATGGTTCGGAGTTACTTTCATCATTTGAAAGTTCGCTGTTTTCATCTGGGACAGGTGTGGTGCTGAGCGTTCCAAATATAGCATTTCCGATGGCTTCACTGTTTTCCAGGAGTTTCCAGGATGCACCGTCGTTGGTAAGATGAAAAGTAACAGAAGAAGTGACGGTATCTGTGTTTTCCTTAATGCTGTTAAGGAGAAGTTCCAGAGAATGCTCATATCTTTTGGAAGAACCATCAATGACGGCATCAACAGAGGAGAGATAAGTATCCCGGCTGCTCTGATAATCAGAAAGTATGGATGCACTGTCAAAAGTTGTAATTTCTGTAGTTACGACAGCATTGTAACTTTGAATATTGCAACTGGTGATCTGATAATCAAGAGTTTTGTGAACCTGATCGACAAGAGCTGATGCAATGGAATTCTTGGCAGAATCTGAAGTGTTCAAAAGACTTTCCAGACCAAGATAATTTCCCATTTGTTTAGAATCCATGGTTTTGAGGGTATCTAAATAGACGGACAGTGTTTCTTCTGGAGACATGAGATCACTGTCGGACAGATAAGTCATAAGACCGCCGACAAGATCATTTTCCAGAGAATGGGTCCGTATGATCTCCCATTCCTGTTTGGAAGTACCCTTGTCTGTGAGCCTGATGGTACATTCCGTTTCCATAGTTTCATAGTGATTCTGCTTCAACAGATCATCAAGGATCAGATAACGGTCCTCCATGGAAGTTGTAGTTTCTTCGGTGTCTGCGGAATCAGAACTGGCTGCCTTGAGGATTGCTGCTTTGAGGGAAGCTTCGGCGTAATCGGAAGCTAAGGTCTGAGCATCTATGGTAGTCAGCTTTATCTTTGCTGTGGCTTCTTTTTTATCTTCGTCGACGTCAAGATCAAGAATTTGATAATCAAAATCCTGAAAGAAGAGAGAAAAAACTTCTTCTACTTCCTGGGAAAGAGAAGTTTCCGTCGTTGCGTCGGGGAACAGTTCTTTATAGGATACATATTTCTGGGCAGTATCGGAGTCCAGATTCTTGAGGAGATTCAGTTCGTTGCTGATCACTGTTTTTACATCGGTTTTATCGAGGTGGGAACAGCCGCCAAAACAGACAACTGCAAGG